>Ga0155548_166_pt1 | contig 14059 bp, 18 predicted proteins | sample RifCSPhighO2_12_FD_107205 | JGI IMG/M metagenome (GOLD analysis project Ga0155548, IMG submission 107205) | Sphingopyxis sp. RIFCSPHIGHO2_12_FULL_65_19
AACCGCCCGACCAACGGCGCGTCCTCGGCCGCGCCTTTCGGCGGCATCGGACTGTCGGGCAACCACCGGCCGAGCGCCTTCTATGCCGCCGATTATTGCGCTTATCCGGTCGCGAGCAGCGAAAGCGACGCGATGCGGGCGTCCATCGGCGTCGGATTGCGCGATCCCGAAGGATCGCAGCTGGTCACCAAGAAATATCTGTAGCCGCATCTTCCTCGCCCCGGACTTGATTCGGCATTCATTCCGGCGACGAAGCGATGGCCCCTGGATCAAGTCCGGGGTGAAGACGATGGCGGAGGCAATTTTACCTTCACCAGCGTCAATAAAGGCTGCTTTGCCAATCACGGCCTGCACCATCATTTATCGTGTATGGAAAAGCCTCTCCCTCTTGCGGGCAAATTGTGGCTCGTCGGCGCCGGTCCGGGTGATCCCGACCTGCTGACGCTGCGCGCCGCGCGCTTGCTCGCAAGTGCTGATCTGGTCGTGCATGATGGCCTAGTCGGCGATGGCGTGCTTGCGATGATCCCCCCGCACGTCGAGCGGATCAGCGTCGCCAAGCAGCGCAGCCGTCACACGATGAAGCAGGAGTTGATCAACGACCTGCTCGTCCACGAGGCGCTTGCCGGAAAGCAGGTCGTGCGCCTGAAAGGCGGCGATCCGTTCATCTTCGGTCGCGGCGGCGAGGAGCTCGACGCGGCGCGCGCGGCCGGGATCGCAGTGGAAGTCGTCCCCGGCATCACCGCGGCGGCGGGCTGCGCGGCGCAGGCGGGCCTCCCCCTCACCCACCGCGAAGACGCCAGCGCGGTCAGCTTCGTCGCGGGCCAGTGCAAGGATCTGACCGATCAGGACTGGTCGGGCCTCGCGGGCCATGGCCGCACCCTCGTCATCTACATGGGCCTCGCCACCGCCAGCGCCATCGCCGACAAGCTGATCGCTGACGGTGTATCGCCCGCCCTGCCCGTGGCAGTAATCGAGCGCGGTACGACCGCCGATGCCCGCGTCCTGCGCACCCTCCTCACCGACCTTGGCGACCTCGTCGCACGCGAGAAAGTCCAGAGCCCGTCGCTGATCATCGTCGGCAAGGTCGCGGCGCGCGCCGATGCGCTCGACTGTCTTGGCGCCCCCGGCGTTGCTGAAAAATTGGGGAATTTTACATGAAACTGCTGACCGGCAATGACCTGAAAACAGGATTTGTCACCTGGTGGACCGGCGCCGACTGGTCGCTGCATATCGAGGACGCCGCCGATGTCGGCGAGCATGGCGAGGCGATCCTCGCCGCCGAGGAAGGCGCGCGCCGCGTCAACGCGCCCTATATCATTGCCGGCGAGCAAACCCCCGACGGCCCCCGCCCCGCGCACATCAAGGACCGTATCCGCGCGCTGGGTCCGACCGTGCGCCCCGACCTGACACTGAAACCTGCCGATCCGAACGCCGGCGACTGGGTGATCTGATATGTATAAATATGACGAATATGACCATGCGATGGTCGAAGCGCGCGTCGCGGAGTTCAGCGACCAGGTGCGCCGCCGCCTCGCGGGCGAAATCACCGAGGACCAGTTCAAGCCGCTGCGGCTGATGAATGGCCTCTATCTCCAGCTCCACGCCTATATGCTGCGCGTCGCGGTGCCCTATGGCACGCTCGACAGCCGCCAGATGCACATGCTGGCGCATATCGCGCGTAAATATGACCGCGATTACGGCCATTTCACCACGCGCCAGAATATCCAGTATAATTGGATCAAGCTGGAGGATGCGCCCGCGATCCTCGAAGACCTCGCCTCGGTCGAAATGCACGCCATCCAAACGAGCGGCAATTGCATCCGCAACATCAGCTCGGACCAATGGGCCGGCGCCGCTGCCGACGAAATCACCGATCCGCGGCCGTGGGCCGAACTGCTCCGCCAATGGTCGAGCTTCCACCCCGAATTCAGCTATTTGCCGCGCAAGTTTAAAATCGCCGTCATCGCCGCAGAGGAAGATCGCGCGGCGATGCGCCTCCACGACATCGGCATTCAGATCGTCGAAAAGGACGGGCAGCACGGCGCCGCTTTCTACGTCGGCGGCGGCATGGGCCGCACCCCGATGATCGCACCGCTGATCAAGGATTTCGTGCCGCTCGACGACATGCTGAGCTATGCCGAGGCATGCCTGCGCGTCTACAACCGCTACGGCCGCCGCGACAATATCTACAAGGCGCGCATCAAGATCCTGATCCACGAGCTGGGCGCCGACGAATATCGCCGCCAGGTCGAGGAAGAGTGGGCGCATGTAAAGTCGCTCGGCATCGACCCGCCGAAGGCCGAATTCGACCGCATCGCCAAGCAGTTCACACCGCCCGCGCTCGACGCCTCGGCGCCCGATGACATCGACCGCAGCGATCCCGATTTCGCGGTCTGGGTCGACCAGAATGTCGCCGCGCACAAGGTGCCGGGCCATGCGATCGTCAACATCAGCCTGAAGCCCGTCGGCGGCATCCCCGGCGATGCCAGCTCGGCGCAGATCGACCTGATGGCCGATCTTGCCGAAAAACACAGCCATGACGAACTGCGCGTCACCCATGCGCAGAACATCGTGCTGCCGCACGTCCGCAAGGCCGATCTTTATGCCATCTGGCAGGCGCTCGACACCGCGGGCCTCGCAACGCCGAACCTCGACCTGATCAGCGACATCATCGCCTGCCCCGGGCTCGATTATTGCAGCCTCGCCAATGCGCGCTCGATCCCCGTCGCGCAGAAGATCGCGGCGCGCTTTTCCGATCTTGGCCGCCAGAAGGAACTCGGCGAGCTCAAGCTCAAGATTTCGGGCTGCATCAACGCCTGCGGGCATCATCATGCCGGCCACATCGGTATCCTCGGCGTCGATCGCAAAGGCACCGAGAATTACCAGCTTTTGCTCGGCGGATCGGGCGCCGAGGACGTGTCGCTCGGCACGATCACCGGCCCCGGCTTCGACGAAGATGGCATCGTCGATGCGATCGAGCGCGTCACCGACAAATATCTTGCGACACGCACCGATGGCGAACGTTTCGTCGATACCTTCCGCCGCGTCGGCATGGCCCCGTTCAAGGAGGCGATCTATGGTTGAGCATCTGCAAGCCGATGGCGAAGAACCCTGCGTCACGCTCGATGCGTTTCTCGAACAGTCGAATGCGACCGCGGTGCGGCTCGAATCCGATGAAGATGCCCGCGCGCTGATCCCCTTTCTCGACAGGCTGAAGCTGATCGAGGTCGCCTTTCCGAAATTCCGCGACGGCCGCGGCTATTCGTCGGCGCGGATCCTGCGTGAGGCCGGTTTCACGGGCGAATTGCGCGCGCAGGGCGACGTGCTGGTCGACCAGATCGCCTATATGAAGCGCTGCGGTTTCGACAGCTTCGCGCCCGAAAAGGACCTTAATCCTGCGGACGTCGAGGCGGCGCTGGCGCGCTGGCCCGAACATTATCAGGGCGCCGCCGACGGCGCGGTGCCGATATGGAAATTAAGGCATGGCTGATTTGAACACCTCTCTACCCCAAGGCGCCGACCGAACCCGCGACCGGATCGACGTGGCGCCGCGCTTCACCCAGGCCGACGTCATCCGGCTCAACAACCTTTTCCGCGGCCAGGACGCCGCCGAAGTCGTCGCGAGCGTGATTGGCGCCGGGTTGCTGGGCGAGACCGCGATCGTCTCCAGCTTCGGTGCTGAAAGTGCCGTTCTGCTGCATCTGGTGACGCAGGCGGCACCCGACATGCCCGTGCTGTTCCTCGACACCGGCAAGCATTTCCCCGAAACCTTGGCCTATCGCGACACCCTCGCCGCGAAGCTGGGGCTCAACATCGTCAACCTGACCCCCGATGCCGAGGACCTTGCGGCAAAGGACGCGACCGATCTGCGCTGGTCCTACGACCCCGATGGCTGCTGCGAAATCCGCAAGGTCAAGCCGCTCGAAAAAGCGCTGACCGATTTCGACACCTCGATCACCGGGCGCAAGGGTTTCCAGTCATCGACGCGGCAAGGCCTCGCCCGCTTCGAGCTTGACGGATCGACCGGCCGACTCAAATTCAACCCGCTCGCCAATTGGACGCGCGAACAGCTCGACGCCTATTTTGCCGCGCACGAATTGCCGCGCCACCCGCTGGAATCGCAAGGCTATCCGTCGATCGGCTGCTCACCCTGCACGTCGAAAGTCCAGCCGGGCGAAGATCCGCGCTCGGGTCGCTGGCGCGGCTGGGACAAGACCGAATGCGGCATCCACACCGAAGTGACGCCGCTGGGCGAAGATCCGGCGAACGACCCGGCATTTTAGGCCGAACGCCGGGATTGCCATCGCGCGACAATATTCGCGACGCCGCCGTAGGCAAAGAACAGGCCGACGATCAGCCAGATCGCGCTTTGCCAGATCGGGGTGTCTGCACCGAGAGCGACGATGACACACAGCGGCGCGAAGACCGCTGAAATCAAAATAAAGCGTCGCGGCATTGCGGCGCGTAGATGCTGAACCACTTGCCTACCATCACGAGGCGGCTCGGCCGGGAATCGACGTTTAACCTCGCTCACCCACTTCCTTCGCTCCCAAAACCCGGCGTTCAGAAACTCGTCGCGCTCTTGGGCGGAAACGGCAATTCCGGACGAATAGCGGTCGCGATAGAATAGAAATTCTTCGCCATAGGGCTCAAAGGCAAGCTCAAGGATGGCTGTTTCGGAAGCGCTTCGGCCGCTCATTCATAATCCTCGAACGCCTGGCTATCATCGGCAAGGTCGCTGAACTTCGTCGTCTTCGCCTCGAAGTGCAGGCGCACCTTGCCGGTCGATCCGTGTCGCGATTTCGCGACGATGACTTCGGCCAGTCCGAAAACGCGCTCCATCTCCGCCGCCCATTCTTCATGTTGCGCGTGGATCTTCACATCGTCACCCTCGACGGGACGTTTCGGTTCGCGCGCCGCGACATAATAATCTTCGCGGAACACGAACAGCACCATGTCGGCATCCTGTTCGATCGATCCCGATTCGCGAAGGTCGGACAGCTGCGGGCGCTTGTCCTCGCGGCTTTCGACTGCACGGCTGAGCTGCGACAGCGCCATCACCGGCACATTGAGTTCTTTTGCCAACGTCTTCAGCCCGCGGGAAATTTCCGAAATTTCCTGCACGCGATTATCGCCGCTTTTCGATGACCCCTGCAATAGCTGGAGATAGTCGACGATGACGAAGCCGATGCCGTGGCGCCGCTGCAAACGCCGTGCCCGCGTGCGCAGTCCCGCGATCGTCAGGCCCGGCGTATCGTCGATGAACAGCGGCAGCGTCTGGAGCGCCTGCGCGGCGCGGCTCAGTTGCTGGAACTGCTCCTTGCTGATCTTGCCCATGCGCAGCGCCTCGCCCGACACGCCCGATTGTTCCGCCAGCACACGCGTCGCAAGCTGGTCGGCAGACATTTCGAGGCTGAAGAACGCGACCTTCGCGCCCATATTCTTTTCGGGCGGAATGCCGTCATCCTCGTCGCGGCGGAACCGTTCGGCGGCGTTGTAGGCAATATTGGTCGCCAGCGAGGTCTTCCCCATGCCAGGGCGGCCGGCGAGGATCATCAAATCCGAATTGTGCATGCCACCGATCTTGGCATTCATGCTGCCGATCCCGGTCGTGATCCCCGACAAATGCCCGCCCGAGTTGAGCGCGCGCTCGGCGGCTTGCAGCGCAGTCAGGCTGGCCTGGTTGAAGCTTTTGACCGACCCCATCTCGGCCTCGCCGCCGGCGACGCGGTAGAGCGCGGTTTCGGCTTCCTCGATCTGCGATTGCGGATCGACGCTTTCGCTGGTGTCGAGTGCATTGTCGACAAGTCCGCGCCCGACCCCGACGAGTTCGCGCAGCAACGCCAGGTCGAAAATCTGCCGCGCGAAGTCGCGCGCGCCGATCAGCCCGGCGCCGCTGCCGGTTAGCTGGGCCAGATAACCGACCCCGCCGACCGCCTTCATCGCTTCGTCGGCCTCGAAATAGGGCTTCAGCGTCACCGGCGTCGCGATGCTGTTGCGTTCGATCAGCGCCATCGTCTGCTGGAAGATACGCCCGTGGAGGGGTTCAAAAAAATGGTCGGGGGTCAGCGCAACGGGCAGGTCCTCGACGACTCGGTTATCGATCAGGATTGCGCCGAGAAACGCGGCCTCGGCCTCGATATTCCGGGGTAATTGGCGCTCATCCCCGGTGTTGGCCGGGGTCGGTATCAGGGCAAGTTCTGGCATGGCAACCTTCATGCGGCGCCGCCTTGGATGGCGCAACCGGCGATACCGCACACGCTAACATAACTGTGGAATGCTGTGAATAAGTCGGCTTGCCCTTCGCCGCAGCGCAAGTAGAAGCACGGACAGCATGGCTGACGCGGACCCCTCGAAACAACGGATCATTTCGGTCGAACTCGACGAGGGATCGATCGTGTGGCGCAACCCCGATGTCGAACAGGAACGCCGCGTCGCGATCTTCGACCTGATCGAGGATAATAAATTCGTGCCGCAACGCGGCCACCCCGACGGCTATGCAGGCCCCTATCGCCTGATGCTACGTGTCGAGGAAGGTCGGCTGATCTTTGAAATATCGCGCGAAGACGGCTCCCCGCTCGAAGCGATCATCCTGGGCCTGGGCCGTTTCCGCCGCCCGATCCGGGACTATTTTGCGATTTGCGACAGCTATTATCAAGCGATCAAGACCGCGACCGCGCAGCAGATCGAAACCGTCGATATGGCGCGGCGCGGGCTGCACAACGAAGCCGCCGAAATGCTGATGGACCGGCTCGACGGCAAGATCGCGGTCGATTTTGCGACCGCGCGGCGGCTGTTCACGCTGATCTGCGTGCTGCACATCAAGGGCTGACGATGGCGACGGGGGCAATCCGCGGTGGCAAGTCGGCACAGGCCGCCGACACATGGCGCGCCGCCGTCGCGCGCACGCTGCGGCGGATTGGTGCCGCCATCGCACTGTTGCTGCTCGCTGCGGGCCTCGCGCTCTGGTGGGCGGCGCGCTGGGTTCCCGATCGCGGGCTCTATCCGACGCAGGGGGTCACGATCGACGCAGGCAACGGCGATGTCCATTGGGGATCGATCAAGGCGGCCGGCGCAGATTTCGCCTATATCATGGCGACCGATGGCGCCCGGCGCGTCGACCCGCAGTTCGTGCGAAACATGACCGACGCCCGCGACGCCGGGGTGCAGGCGGGGGCAATACACCGCTACAGCCTGTGTCAGCTCGCGACCGACCAGGCCGCCAATTTTATCCGCCACGTGCCGCGCCGCGCCGATGCGCTGCCCGCCGTTGTCTGGCTCGACTATGACGATCGCTGTCCGGACCGCCCGACGCGCGCGCTTCTATTGTCCGAACTCGCGACCTTTCTGGCGCAGATCGAGGCGCATATGGGCAAGCGCAGCCTGATCGCGCCCGGCCCCGCGTTCGAGAGCGATTACAAGGTGACGCGGGGCATTGCGCGCACGACCTGGCTGCGCCGCGATTTCTTTGAACCCGATTATGGCGCCCACCCCTGGGCGATGTGGCAGGCCAATAATTATGTCCGCTTATCCGGCGCCGACGGCACCGTTGGCTGGAACGTCGTCCGCCCCGAAGGAGATATGCGATGAGCGACACGCTCGCAGCCCTGATCGCCGCCGCGCGCGACGCCGCAACCCGCGCCTATGCCCCCTATTCCGGCTTTCATGTCGGCGCAGCACTGCTGCTGAAGAACGGCGACGTCGTCACGGGCGCGAATGTCGAGAATGCGAGCTATGGCCTCACCCTCTGCGCCGAGACGACAGCGATAGCGAAGATCGCCAACGAAGGCTGGATCGGCGAGCTTGCCGAAGTCGCGATCATCGGCGGGCGGCCCGATGGCGACAATTTGATCGGCAGCGATCCGGTCAATCCGTGCGGCCGTTGCCGCCAGATCCTCAACGAAGCCGCCGAGCGGTCGGAGAGGGACATCTTAGTTCATTGCGCGTCGGGCGACGGCAAGACAGTGAACAGCTACAAGCTCAGCGAGCTGCTTCCGGCGGCCTTCGGGCCAAAGGATCTCGGCCTCCTCGACTGACCGCTTGCGCAAGACCCGCAGGACCGACAAGACAGCGGCATGAGCATTCTTTCCGACAAATGGATTCGCGAAGCCGCCCGGACGCAGGGCATGATCGAACCGTTCGTGGAGGCGCAGCGCCGCGACGGCTGCATCAGCTACGGCCTGTCGTCCTATGGTTATGACGCGCGCGTCGCGCCCGAATTCAAGATCTTCACCAATGTCGATTCGACCATCGTCGATCCGAAGGATTTCGACCCGAAAAATTTCGTCGACCGCGAAACCGATGTCTGCATCATCCCGCCGAACAGCTTCGCACTCGCGCGCACGGTGGAATATTTTCGCATCCCGCGCGATGTGCTCGTGATCTGCCTCGGCAAGTCGACCTATGCGCGCTGCGGCATCATCGTGAACGTCACCCCGCTCGAGCCCGGATGGGAGGGGCATGTGACGCTGGAATTTTCCAACACCACCCCCCTGCCCGCCAAGATTTACGCCAATGAAGGCGCGTGCCAGTTCCTGTTCCTGCAAGGCAACGAGCCGTGCGAGACGAGCTACGCCGACCGCGCGGGCAAATATATGGGGCAAAAGGGCGTGACGCTGCCCAAGCTGTAACGCGGAACCCGACCGCCTTCCCGCGCGTCCTGTCGGCACAAGCGGACGGGGCACGCCAGGGAAGGAATCTTCATGTCCATGATCGCCGTCTTCATCGGCCGCCTTTTCATCGCGGTTATCTTCATCATATCGGGCATCAACAAGCTGATCCACGTCAGCGATACCAGTGCGATGATCTCAGCCGCCGGTCTGCCCGGCGGTCTTGCCATTCCGGTCGGCCTGTTCGAGATGATCGCGGGCGTGTGCATTGCGTTCGGCATTGCCGTACGCCTGGTATCCATCCTGCTCGCGGGCTTCGTCCTCGCCACCATCCTCTTCTTTCACCGCGAGTTCACCGATCCGATGCAGGCGATGGCGGCAATGAAAAATCTCGCGATCGCGGGCGGATTGCTGTGCCTGTTCGGCTATGGACACACGCGCTGGAGCTATGACGCGCTGCGCCAGCGCCGGCGCGACGAGCTGGCTGCCCACCGGGCGCAGCAACATGCAAGCGAAGCCGAATTGCGCGCGGCCCGCGCCGAGGGGCGCGCTGAAGCGGTCGCACCGCCCCCCGCGGCCGAAAAACGCCCCTTCTGGCGTCGTTGACGCTTCGCGCTTGGCAAGCTTTCGCCGCTGCGCTAGCGTCTCCTTGACGTTTACGTAAAGGGAGGATGGTCGTGGCAAAAGCGCGCGAGTTCGACATCATCGTCTATGGCGCAACCGGCTTTACCGGCCGCCTCGTGGCAGAATATCTGGCAGCCCATTATGCTAGCCGCCCCGATGCGCCAAAATGGGCGATGGCGGGGCGCAGCGCCGACAAGCTGGCCGAGGTTCGCGCGCTGGTCGGTGCGCCCGAGGATACCCCGCTGGTCGTTGCCGACGCCAGCGATCCCGCCAGCCTCGACGCGATGGCGGCGCGCGCGCAGGTCGTCCTGACTACGGTCGGCCCGTACCAGCTCTACGGGCGCGATCTCGTCGCCGCCTGCGTCAAGGCGGGCACCGCCTATGCCGATCTTTGCGGCGAACCCGGCTGGATGCGCGAGATGATCGACGAACAGGAAGCCGCGGCCAAGGCTTCGGGCGCGCGCATCACATTCAGCTGCGGGTTCGATTCGATTCCGTTCGATCTGGGCGTCCTGTTCTTGCAGGCCGAAGCCGTCCGACGCCACGGCCAACCCGCCCCGCGCGTCAAAGGCCGCGTCCGCAAGATGGCAGGCGGCGCATCGGGCGGCACGATCGCCAGCCTTACCGAAACCTTGAAGGCCATCGCCAAAAAGCCGTCCCTCGCGCTGCTGCTCAAGTCCAGTTTCGCGCTCACGCCCGGTTTTGAGGGGCCGTCGCAGCCGACGGGGCTGGTCCCCGAATATGACAGCGCGACCGGCACCTGGACCGCGCCCTTCGTCATGGCTCCGATCAACACCAAGAATGTCCACCGCACCAATTTCCTGCTCGGCCACCCATGGGGTGCCGACCTGGTCTATGACGAAATGGTGATGACGACGATTGGTGATGCCGGCAAGGCGATGGCCGAAGCGATGGCAAAGGCGAATCCCTTTGACCCGAGCATCAAGCCCGGCGACGGCCCGAGCAAGGAAGAGCGCGAAAACGGTTTCTACGACATATTGTTCATCGGCGAATATGAAGACGGCACGACGATCCGCGCCAGCGTCCAGGGCGACCGCGACCCCGGCTATGGCTCGACGTCGAAGATGCTGGCCGAAACGGGCATTGCGCTGCTCGCGAACAAGGGGCCGGGCGGCATTTGGACGCCGGGGGCGCTGCTTGGCGATGCGCTGATCGAACGATTGACCGCGAACGCCGGCTTGACCTTCCGACTAGAGGAATAAGGACAAGATGACGACCTCTCCCAGCGCGCTCGACGCGCTGCTCGCCACGCTGCGCACCGAAGACGGAATAGCGAAGGCCCATATCGACCAAGGTTGGATGCAGGGCCGCACCGCCTATGGCGGGATCAGTTCGGCGGTCGCGCTGGCAGGAACAATGGCGCTGCATCCGACCGAAACGCCGTTGCGTTACGCGCAGATCAGCTTCGTCGGGCCTGTCGGGGGCGACTGCACGGTCGCAACGCGCGTCCTGCGCCAGTCAAAATCGAGCCTGTTCATCGACGCCGGCGTATCAAGTGACCAGGGGTTTGGCACCGCCGCGGTTTTCGCTTTTTCGCCCGACCGCCAAAGTCATCTCGACCACAGCCGGCTGACGATGCCCGAGGCGCCCGATCCCGACACGCTGGCGCCCGTGCCCGAACATCATGCGCGGCCATCCTTTGTCCGCCATTTCGACATGCGGCCAACCACGGGACCGCGGTTCGGATGGAAAAGCGAAGTCGGCGAATATCTGACCTGGGTGCGTTTCGTGGAGGAGCCCGCATGTCATCCCGCGGTCGCGCTGCTTGCGATGGGCGACGCGCTGCCACCCGCCGCGATGGCGCTGTTCAGCCAGTTCGGGCCGATCAGTTCGATGAACTGGACAGTCAACATGCTGACCAGCGCCCCGTCAACCGACGACGGCTGGTGGCTGCTGTCGGCAAAGACCGGCTATGCCAGGCACGGCCTGTCGGTGCAGGACATGATGCTGTGGAATCGTGCGGGCGAACCCATCCTCAGCGGCAGTCAGGCGATCGCGATCTACGTCTGATCGCCTAGCCGGCGCGCCGCGGGCGTCAGTCGTCCCAATGGTCAGCGTGGTGCCGGTCGTCACGATCGCGCTCGCGCCATTTTTTCTCGGCCTCGTGCCGCTCCTTCGCGGCCTCGCGGCGCCGCTCATGGTCGAGCTTCGCCAGTTCACGGTCGCATTCGGCGGCCTTTTGGCGGTATTCGCGGCGATCCTTCGCTTCATACAGCTTCTTGTCGCAATCGGCGCGCGTCTCCATGTGCTTCTTGCTATAATCATAACGATAGTCGCCTGGGTCGGCGAACGCCGGCACATTGGTCAATATCAGCGCCGATGCGCTCAGGAAAATCAAACGGATGAGCATGGCCGTCCTCCTTGTCGGAAGACCGTAACCGGACGAAGCTGAACATGGATTGAAGCGGCAAAGCCGACCATCGCTAATTCGCGAGCGGCAGTGCGATCACGGCGTCGAGCCCGCCGCCATCGCGGTTCGCCAATGTTAGCGCCCCGCCCTCGCCTTCCGCGATATCGCGCGCGATTGACAGGCCCAGTCCGGCGCCGCCGGTCGCCCGGTTGCGCGACTGTTCGCCGCGCGCAAAGGGCTCGACCAGCGTCCGGATCTGCTCGTCGGTCAGGCCGGGGCCGTCGTCCGACACGATGATCCGCGCCGCGCCGCCCTGCACCGCAACCGACAGCCGGGCGCGTCGGCCATAAGCAACGGCATTGTCGATCAGGTTGCGCAGCGCCCGCTTGAGCAGCATCGGGCGGACCAGCGGAGACACGTCGGCAATCTCCCCGGTCGCCACATCCTTACCGCGCTCGCGATAATCGGCAACGAGTTCGCCAATCAATTCGCGCAGCGGGACGCATTCTTGGGCCTCGGTCCCGGCCCCTGAGCGCGCCAGTGCCAGGATATCGCTCAGCATCGCGGTCATCTCGTCGATGCTCGCGATCATCTTGTCGCGCAGCACCTCGTCCGCAACGCCTTCGACGCGCACGCGCAGGCTGGCGAGCGGCGTGCGCAGGTCATGCCCCACGGCGCCAAGCATTCGGTCCTTGTCCGACAGCATCGTCGCAATGCGGGTTCGATAGGCGTTGAACGCGGCGATCAGGTCGCGCACGTCGGACGGGCCTTCCTCTTCGAGCGGTTCGGCATTGCGCAGCGCCGGATTGGCCCGCGCCGCGCGCGTCAGATCGCGCAACGGCCGCGCCGCGCGATAGGCGATCAGCATGATCGGGACGAGCAGCAGCAGATAGAGCGACAGCGTCTGCCAGACGAGGAAACCCTGCAAGCGATTGCCGCTCGACGGCACTCGGCTGCGCACGCCGTAATAATTTCCGTCGATTTTCGCCGCCACCAGCACGGTCCGGCCGGGCAATCGCGTCCGGCCGATGCGGGGAGGCTGCGGCAACACCCACGCCTGCACATCCTGGGCGGGAATGTTCGCTTCCGTCAGCAAATTGTCCACATAGGCCGCCAGGTCGGCGAGAGGAATCGCGCGTTTCGGCAGCGGCGGCGGCATCGGGTCGATCCAGACTTTTGGCTCGCGCCGGAGGCGGTGCGGCTGTCCGCGTCCACCGCTGATTTCCGGCAGACCGCGTTCTTGTCGGTCCATCGCGTCGATGATCCGCGCCACGGCCATACCGCCGCCATGGGCAAGCGTTTGTTGTTTCTGGCCGCGCGCGAGCAAGGCAAAATTGATCGCCTGGGCGACGAACAGGATCACCGCGACCGAAAAGACAAGCTGCCCGATCAGGCTGCGAGGCCACAGGCGCAATTTCATGCGGCGGCGCCGATGCGCCGGACTTCGCAGGCGAGCGTATAGCCCCCGCCCCAGACCGTTTTGACGATCTGCGGATGCGCGGCATCGATCTCGATCTTCTTGCGCAGCCGGCTGACCAGATTGTCGATCGCGCGGTCGAAAATATCGGCCTCGCGCCCGCGGACAAGGTCGAGCAGCCGGTCGCGGCTCATCACCTGCCTGGGATGGCGCACCAGCGCGTGGAGCAGGTGATATTCGCCCGACGACAGCGCGACCTCGTTGCCGTCGGCATCGACGAGCACGCGCTCCACCTCGCGCAGCACCCAGTCGCCGAATGCATAGCAGGTGCCGCCCCGATCGAGCGCACGGCCGCCTTGCTGTGTGCGACGTAGCACAGTGCGGATACGCGCGACCAGTTCGCGCGGATTGAACGGTTTGACGACATAATCGTCAGCGCCGATTTCCAGCCCGATGATCCGTTCCGTATCTTCGGCGCGCGCGGTCAGCAGGATCACCGGAATGCCGCTCGTCTCGCGCAGGTGGCGCGTCAGCGACAAGCCGTCCTCGCCGGGCATCATGATGTCGCTGACCACCAGGTCAACCGTCTGCGCGCGCAGCACCGAGCGCGCTTCGGCCGCGCTTGCGGCGTCGGTCACCGCAAAACCCTGCGCGGCCAGATATTCGCCCAGCGGCTCGCGGATCGACGGTTCGTCGTCGATCAGCAGGATGCGCGGCGTGTCGCTGTCGGTCATGCGGGTTCCGTCAAAAAGATGCTAGTTCGCCCACCGGCCGCGAAGGCCGATGGGCGATAGCTGGCAGGGACCGGCAACAAAGGCAATGCCGGGAGGGGGGATGGCCTGCGCGTGACTGTCGACCCCTGCCAAATGGTTATTCGCCCGCGGGGGCCGCCGGCGGCGCGCCGCGCCGGGCGCGCCATGCGCCACGCTGGGCCTGGCGTTCATCTACGCTGACCTGACCATCCTTGTTCGCGTCGGCCGCGTCGAACCGCGCCAGTGCGGCAGTCTGGAACTCGGCTTGGCTGACCGCCTTGTCGCC
>Ga0155548_162_pt5 | contig 13924 bp, 19 predicted proteins | sample RifCSPhighO2_12_FD_107205 | JGI IMG/M metagenome (GOLD analysis project Ga0155548, IMG submission 107205) | Sphingopyxis sp. RIFCSPHIGHO2_12_FULL_65_19
CGCTGAGCTGCACCGGCTGGGGCGTCATCCGCGTCGAGGGCAGCCGGATCAGCCATATCGCCAACGGGCAGATCAAGACCGACGCAAAGGCGCCCCTGCCCGACCGGCTCGCTTATCTGGACACGGTGCTGGCGGCGGTGATCGCCGATCACGCCCCGACCTGCGCGGCGGTCGAGGAAGTGTTCGTCAACGACAACCCGCAATCGACGCTGAAGCTTGCGCATGCGCGCGGCGTCGTGCTGCTCGGTTGCGCGCGCGGCGGGCTGGCGGTTGCCGAATATGCGCCGCGGCTCGTCAAGAAAGCGATTGTCGGCACCGGCGGCGCGGCGAAGGAACAGGTGCAGGCGATGCTGCGCGTGCTGTTGCCCGGCGCGAAGGTCGCAGGCGCCGATGCCGCCGATGCGCTGGCGGTCGCGATCTGCCATGCGAACCACAGGCCTCCTTCATCACCCCGGACTTGATCCGGGGTCCATGCGGCGCGGCTGTGGTGGATGCCGGATCAAGTCCGGCAAGACGAAGGTTGAATAGGCCGGGGACGGGAAATTGATTCCCTTTTCGTTCTCCCCGCGCTAGGCACGGCGCATGATCGCGAAATTGACGGGACGGCTCGATTCAAGCGGCGCAGGCCATGCGGTGATCGACGTCGGCGGCGTCGGTTATCTGGTCGAGGCTTCGGCGCGCACGCTGGACGCATTGGGCCCGGTGGGCGGCAATGTCACCATCCATACCGAAATGCTTGTTGGCGAGGATTTCCTCCGCCTGCTCGGCTTTGCCAAGGCGGAGGAGCGCGACTGGTTCCGCCTGCTCACCAGCGTTCAGGGCGTCGGCGCCAAGGTCGCGCTCGCGATCCTCTCGGCGCTCGAAATCGGCGACCTTCAGCGCGCGCTCGCGAGCAGCGACAGCGCCATGATCGCGCGCGCGAACGGCGTCGGGCCGAAACTGGCGCAGCGGATCACGCATGAACTGAAGGACAAGGCGGCGGCGCTGGGCGGAATATCGGGCAGCGGGGCCAATTACGTCTCCACCACCCCCGGCCCCCTCGCCGACGCTGTCACCGCGCTCACCGGCCTCGGCTTCAAACCAGGTGAGGCAAGCGCCGCGGTCGCCGCGGCGAGTGAGGAATTGGGCGCAGGCGCCGGACTGGATGCGCTGGTCCGCGTGGCGCTCAAGAAAGCAGCAAAATGACCACGCCCACCCGCAACGCATCCTGCCGCTGCGGCCAGATCCGTATCGCCTGCACCGGCGAGCCGATCCGCGTGTCGGTTTGCCATTGCCTCGAGTGCAAGGCGCGGAGCGGCAGCGCCTTTGCCGCGCAGGTTCGCTTCCCCGCCGAACAGGTCCGCGTCGAAGGCGAAGCGAACGCAAGGATGTGGCAATATAAAGGCGAGAGCGGCAACATCGCCGACTTCTTCTTTTGCGGCACCTGCGGTTCGGGCGTCTGGTATCGGGCGCGGCCCTATCACGAGGCCTATGCGATCCCGCTCGGCAATTTTGCGCCCGGTCACGGCTTCGTCCCCGACTATTCGGTTTATGAGGAGCGCAAGGAGCCTTGGGTTTCGATCAGCGGCGATGCAATAGAGCATTATGACTGAACCGGCCCTCACTACCCCCATCCGCACCCCCGAGGACGCCGACGCCGCGTTGCGCCCCAAGACGCTGGGCGAGTTCGTCGGGCAGGCGGCGGCGCGCGAGAATCTGCGTATCTTTATCGAGGCGGCCAAGGCGCGGTCCGATGCGCTCGACCATGTGCTCTTCTATGGCCCGCCGGGGCTGGGCAAGACGACGCTCGCCCAGATCGTCGCGCGCGAGCTGGGCGTCGGCTTTCGTTCGACCAGCGGCCCGGTGATCGCGAAGGCAGGCGACCTTGCCGCGCTGCTCACCAACCTGGAAGACGGCGATGTCCTGTTCATCGACGAGATCCACCGGCTCTCGCCCGCGGTCGAGGAAATCCTCTACCCCGCGATGGAGGATCGCGCGCTCGACATCATGATCGGCGAAGGGCCGTCGGCGCGCAGCGTCCGCATCGACCTGCCCAAATTCACCCTCGTCGGCGCGACGACGCGGCAGGGACTGCTGACGACGCCGCTGCGCGACCGCTTCGGGATTCCGGTGCGGCTCAATTTCTACACGCATGGCGAGTTGGAACAGGTCATCACCCGGGCCGCGCGGCTGCTGGCGTTGCCGATCGCCCCCGACGGCGCGCTGGAGATCGCCAAACGCGCCCGCGGCACCCCGCGTATCGCCGGGCGGCTGCTCCGCCGCGTGCGCGATTTCGCGACCGTCGCGGGTCACGCGATCGTCGATGCGAGGGCCGCCGATGCCGCGCTCAACCGGCTGGAAGTCGATGCGCTCGGGCTCGACGCGATGGACCGGCGCTACCTGACGATGATCGCGGACATTTACCGCGGCGGCCCGGTCGGGGTCGAGACGATGGCAGCGGGCCTGTCCGAACCGCGCGACACGATCGAGGATGTCATCGAACCCTATCTGTTACAGGTCGGGTTGATCGCCCGCACCGCGCGTGGCCGGATGCTCAATGCGAGCGCGTGGAAGCATCTGGGCCTCAACCCGCCTGCGGGTTCGCAGGACGGGCTGTTCGATGATGGCAAATAGCCATGCCCCTGCGAAGGCAGGGGCATGGGCCAAAACCAAAACAGTCGGATTTCCGCCACCATCTCCCACCAGACGGCCCCCATCTGCGACGAACCGTTGGTTAGGGGTTTGCGACGAGTCGAAGGGCCGCTATCGATCAGGCGATGGTAAACGCCCCGCCCCCCTTCGTCCCCGGCGCCTTCGTCGGGGCTGAGCATCATTACCGGCTGCGCGTCTATTTCGAGGACACCGACCTGTCCGGCATCGTATATCACGCCAATTACCTGCGCTATATGGAACGGGCCCGGTCGGACATGCTGCGGATCGCAGGCATCGACCAGCGCGCCGCGATGGAGGGCGGCGAAGGCAGCTGGGCGGTCACCGACCTCGCCATAAAATATCGCAGCCCCGCCCGGCTTGATGACGACCTGTTGGTGGTCAGCACGGTTCGGGCCGTGCGCGGCGCCAGCGTGATGATTGCGCAGCGCATCCTTCGCGGAATTGACACGTTAAGCGGCGAGACACTCACCGACGGCCAGGTCACCGCCGCCTTCCTGTCGCCCACGGGCCGGCCGCGGCGGCAGCCCGCGGGTTGGGCCGAACGATTTACCGCCATCATGAATGGAGAGACTTTCCCTTGCTAGACAATATCTCGCTGGCCGCCGACGCGGCGACGCTGTCCCCCGTCGCGCTGTTCCTGCAAGCCGATATCATCGTGAAAGCGGTGATGATCGGCCTGCTCGCCGCCTCCATCTATGTCTGGGCGGTGATCTTCACGCATGGCCGCGGGGTCGGCAAGCTGATGCGCGCGTCGGACCAGTTCGAGCGCGATTTCTGGCGCGCCGACAATATCGACAAATTTTTTGACAAGAACAGCGGCGAGGATTTGCCGAGCGCCAAGGTGCTGTCGGCGGGGATCAGCGAGTGGCGGCGGTCGACCAAGGGCAAGATCGTCGATCGGGAAGGCACGCGCGAGCGCCTGGGCATCGCGATGAACAGCGCGGTTGCGGGTGAGGTCGACCGGCTGGCCGAAAAGATCGGCACGCTGGCAACCATCGGGTCGGTCGCACCGTTCGTCGGCCTGTTCGGGACCGTGTGGGGCATCATGCGCAGCTTCACCGCGATCGCGGCGGAGAATAACAGCAGCCTTGCCGTCGTCGCCCCGGGGATCGCCGAGGCGCTGTTCGCCACCGCGATCGGCCTGTTCGCCGCCATTCCCGCGGTCATCGCCTATAACAGCTTTTCGCAACGCCTGAACCGCCTCGAATCGCGGCTCGGGCGCTTTGCCGACGGACTGCACGCGACGTTCAGCCGCGAACTCGAGGTCGAAGCCTGATGGCGATGACCGGACCGTCCGGCGGCATCGGCGGCCGTCGCGGGCGCGGCGCACGCCGTGCGCCGATGGCAGAGATCAACGTCACCCCGCTCGTCGACGTGATGCTGGTGCTGCTCATCATCTTCATGATCACCGCGCCCCTGCTGGCATCGGCGGTGCCGATCGACCTGCCCGAAAGCAGGGCAAAGCCCGTCGAGACCGAGGAGCAGGAGCCGGTGCAGCTGTCGGTGGGCGCCGACGACACGCTGTATATCGGCGACGAGGTCGTTCCCGAGGCCGAGCTTCCCGCCCGGCTCGACGCGATCGCGCGCGAAAATGAGGGACAGGATCGGCCGCGCCAGATCATGCTGCGCGCCGACAAGGGGCTCGATTACGGCCGCGTCATGCGCATCATGGGCGAACTCAACCGTGCCGGCCTGACGCGCATCGCGCTGGTCACCACCGGGGCAAACGAGACACCGACCGCCGCCGCCGCGGTCACCGACGGTTCAGAAACGGGGCAATAGGGTCATATCATGGCCGCAACACCGGCAGTGAGGGGGAATGAAAGACGCGGCATCGCCATCGCGGTGGCGGCGCATGTCCTGATTATCGGGCTGCTATCGCTTCAATGGACCCCGGGCGACCGCCGTTTCGACAACCCGCCGATGGAAGTCGACCTGATCGCCGAAACCGCGGTGCAATCGACCGCGCCGGTAATCAGCGAGACGCCGCCAGCCGCGCGGCTGGGCGAAGAGGATGAGGTCGATGTTGCGGCGCCGGCCCCGATGCCCGCGCCGCCGGTCCCCGAACCCGTCGTGCGGCCGAATCCGGCGCCCACACCGAAACAGGTGGCCCGGCCGAAGGCCGCACCGCCGAAGCAGCCCCCGGCGGCGAAGAAGGCACCGCCAAAAGCCGCCCCCAAGGCACCGCCCGCGAAGGATCGTCCCGCACGGCCGACCGGACGGCTCGACGGCATCGCCGAAGGGCTTTCGCGATCGCAGCCCAAATCCCCCGCGAGCAAGGGCGCGCCCGCGGCGGCAACCGCGGCCGAAGTTCGCCGCTCGATCGACGTCAGCATCAAGTCGAAGGTCGCGCCGCGCTGGAACGGCTGCCGTATTTCGGGCGTCGATGTCGATCAGCTCAAGACGATCGTGAAGTTCAAATTGACGCAGTCGGGCGCGCTGGCGGGTTTCACCAGCGTGAACACGACCGGCGAGAACGACAGCAACAAGTTCCAGGTCCAGCGCCATCAGGAATGTGCCAAACGTGCGGTGGAACTCGCCGCCCCCTTCGACCTGCCCGAAGACAATTACAGCTTCTGGCAGAATTACACGCTCGATTTCATCAAGAGGTAAGAGAAATGCTCCTGCGCCCGATCGGCCTTTCGCTCGCCCTGCTGCTGACCACCGCGCCGGTGTTCGCGCAGACCAGTCCCGCCCCGCCCGCGGTCGCGCCAACCGAACCGCGCGAAACGATCGAGGGCACGCTGTCGCAGGACCGCACCGTCATCGCGATCCCGGCGCTCGCGACGCCATCGGCACAGACCGTCGCGGGGCTGCGCACCGACACGCTGGGCCGCCAGATTGCCGAAGTCATCGCCGCCGACCTGGAACGCAGCGGCCTTTACGCGCCCGTCGGCCCCGCGGGCCTTCGCGCGATCACGATGGCCGAAGTCACCGCACCGCGCTTTGCCGACTGGCAGGGCAACAATGCCGAAAATGTCGTGCATGGCTTTGTCCGGGCCAGTGGCACCGGCGGCCTGGTCGTCGGCTGTTATCTTTATGATACGCAGCTCGGCAGCGAACTGGTGCGGCAGGGATTCGAGATCCAGCCCGGCGACTGGCGCCGCGCCGCGCACAAATGCGCCGACGCCATCTATTCGCGCCTGTCGGGCGAGGCCCCCTTCTTTGACAGTCGTGTCGCCTATATCGCCGAAAGCGGCCCCAAGGGGAATCGCATCAAGCGCCTGGCGATCATGGATTCGGACGGCGGCAATCACCGCTTTATCACCAATGGGCAGGCGCTTGCGCTGAGCCCGCGTTTCTCGCCCGATTACAAGAAGATCGTCTATGTCAGCTATTTGAACGATCGCGTCCGCGTGTTCATTTATGACGTCGCGGCAGGATCGCAGAAACTGGTCACCGAAAGCCGCAACGCAACCTTTGCGCCGCGCTGGTCGCCCGATGGCACGCAGATCCTCTATTCGATGGCGGTCGGCGGCAACACCGACATCTATCGCATCTCGGCCAATGGCGGCACCCCGGTGCGGTTGACGAGCACGCCGGGGATCGACGTGGGCGGCAGTTTCTCGCCCGACGGCAGGAAGATCGTGTTTGAAAGCGATCGGTCGGGCAGTCAGCAAATCTATACGATGAACATCGACGGGTCGGACCAGCAGCGGATCAGCTTTGGCGGCGGACGCTATGCCACGCCCGAATGGTCGCCGCGCGGCGACCTGATCGCGTTCACCCGCATGGGCGGCGGCGAATTTCGCGTCGGCGTGATGACGCCGACCGGCGGCGGTGTGCGCCTGCTGACCAACAGCTGGCAGGACGAAGCACCGACCTGGTCGCCGAACGGCCGCGTCATCCAATTCTTTCGCACGACGCGGGGCCGGGAAGGCAAATCGAGCCTGTGGCAGGTTGACCTGACCGGCGTGAACATGCGCCGCCTGCCGACCCCGCAAGACGGCTCGGACCCCAGCTGGGGTCCGGTCCTGCCCTGAGGATAGCGGAACCAAACTGCCCCGATGGGGTTCAAATATCGCGTCCTGAACGGGCAAATTTGCCCGCACCAAGATATTTCTCCACAACAACAAGAGGACAGAAGACATGACGATACGCAAAAGCACCGCGATGATCGCGGCGATCACCATGCTTGCTGTCGGAGCCTGCGCACCCAAGGCCCCTGACACGCTGCCCCCCGCCCCCGAAGGCACCGGGACCGACACCGGCGCCGGGACCGGCACCGGCGTGGTTCCGGGATCGCAAGAAGATTTCCTCGCCAGTGTCGGACTGGAAGGCGACCGCGTCTTTTTCGACTATGACCAATATAATGTCGATGCGCAGGATCAGGCGACGTTGCAGAACCAGGCGCAGTGGTTGCAGCGCAACCCCGCCGTGCGCGTCACGCTGGAGGGCCATGCCGACGAACGCGGCACGCGCGATTACAACATCGCGCTCGGCGAACGCCGCGCCAACGCCGCGAAAAACTATCTCGCCTCGCTCGGCATCGACCCGTCGCGGATCAATGTCATCAGCTATGGCAAGGAACGGCCGGCCGAACTCGGCTCGACCGAGGCAGCCTATGCCAAAAACCGCCGCGCGGTGACGGTCGTCATCGGGCAATAAGCGGCCAGAGCGGCACCGTCACAAAGGCGGCGGCGCAGGCAAAGACACCGAAGGGGACCCGTCGCTCGCCGAGCGGCCGGTCCCCTTTTCGCTGTGTGCAGAGCGCCCAGACGATCCCGCCCAGGCTGGCGAGCAGCAGCATCAAGGGAAGCGCCTGCCACCCGATCCAGGCGCCGATGGCGGCAACGAGCTTGGGGTCGCCGCCGCCCATGGCGTCCTTGCCCCGGACCCGGCGATAACAGGCCGCCGCGCCGGCGAGGACCAAGCCGCCGACGACCGCCCCCGCCCAGCGATCGACCAGCGATGTGCCGAGCATCGCCCCGGCGCCGAGCAATCCGGTGATCCCGAGCAACAGGTTGAGGCGGTCGGGCAGCCAGAAATGCCGCGCATCGAGCAGCGCGAGCGGCAAGAGAAGCCAGCCGAACAGCGCCCACACCCACCCCGCCGATCCCGGCAGCCACGCCAGTGCGGCCATGCCGATGGCCGCCGCGCCCAGTTCGACGCGCGTGTGGAAGGGATCAATCGGCGCGCCGCACGTCCGGCACCGCCCGCGCGACGCGAGCGCGGAAAGCAAAGGCACGAGGTCGGCCGCGCCCAAGGCGCGCCCGCACCCGTCGCATTGCGACCGTCCAAGCACCGATCGCCCCGCGGGCCAGCGCAGCACCAATGTCGCGATAAAACTGCCGAGGACCAACCCGGTCAGTCCGGCCAGGAGCACCCCCAAGCCGACCGGCAAGCCATCGGCAAAGGACATGTCAGAAGCGGCCCGAGGTCGCCAACACGAACCCGCCCGGCCCGGCGCGAAAGCCGAGCGCGGCGAGCGCCGCCGCCATCGCCGGGTCGCGGTCGACGTTGATCGAGAACTGCGCGCGATAGGCGCCGCGGGCATCGAAGGACAGCGTCAGCCTTTCCATCCCCGACTGGCTGGCGAGCGCCGCTTGCGCGCGGCCCCTTGCGCAGCGGAGCGGCCCCGAAAGGCCCCGCGACAGGTCGAGGCCAGCGATCGGCGCCGTGACCGCGAGCTGGACGCGGCCGGCGGCGCTGGCACATTGGCCCGCATCGTCGAAACGCACCGTGGTGCCCTCGAACCGGATCGTGTCGACGGGGATCATGCCCAGGCCGCCCGACATCGATGTCGACCCGCTGACGTCCGAAACCCCGCGAGGGTTGTTGCCGTGTAGCCGCCCTGCCAGCGCACCGAGCCGTTCGTCGGCACGCGAAAAAGCGAGTTCGACATCGCCGCCAAGCAGCGCAATCGGTGACAGGCTGGCGCGGACTGTCCCCAGCGGCAGAACGCCCAGCCGCGCGTCGACGAGCTCCCCCGACCAGATCGAGCCGCGCACGTCGCGCGCGGTGATGCCGGCGTCGGTCGCGCCCGACAGCCCCAGCGCCAGCCGCATCGGAAAGGTCGCAACGACCAGGACGAGCGCGAGGAATGCCGCGGCGATCATCCAGCGGCGGCGCATGTTCATCGGCCGCCCTTTCTGAGTTCGGCCGTCAGTCCGACGGTGCCGTCGGCGGCGGGGGTGATCGTGAGCTGGTCGACGATGAAGCCCTGCCCTTCCAGCGAGGCGAGCCAGTCGGTGAGCACCGGCGCCTTCGCCGTCGCGATCGCAATCGTCGCCTGCCCGGTGCCGCGCGCTTCGTTGCGGTCGAGCGTCAGTCCGATTTCGCCCGCCGATTGGGCAAGATATTGGTCGATCGCCAGCGTATCGACCGCCGCGGCGACCGACTTCGCCGGACGTTGCGTCAGCAATTGCACCTTCGCCGCGACCCGTCCTTCGCGTTCGACCGCGGCGCGGTGCCGAGTCTCCAGGTCGACGAAAGCCGCCGCAGCGGGGCGTCCGATACCCCAGATCAACACGCCGAGCGCCAGCGCCCCGGCAATGCCGACCAGCCATTTTTCGCGCAGGGACAGGCCGGTCCACCAGTTTTGCAATCTTTCGGTCATGGCACCGCCCGGATCGTGATATTCGCCATCTGCTGGCCGTCGCTGCCCGCCATCGGCTGCGCCGTCACGCGATAACCGCGCGCTTGCAGCGCCAGCAGCACCTTGTTGATGTCCTCCACACGCGGCGCCGCGAGCGTCGTCGTCAACGTCCCGTCGGTGCGGTGCGACAGCGTTTTGAGCGACACGCCGGGCGCATCGCCCATCGCGTCATAGAGCGCCGATGCCGGGACCGAGAAGGCAAGCGGTCCTCCGCCCGCGGCCGCGAGGCGGCGATCGAGTTCAGCCTCCGCTGCGGTCGCGTCGGCGGCCGTCACCCCCATCTTTCGCGCCATCGCAACGACGGCGTCGTCGGCGCGGCCGGTGTCGGCGACCGTGCGGGTAGCATGGACGACGGGGACCAGCAGGCTGACGACAAGCAGCGCGATAGCAAGGCGCTTTGCCCGGCGCAGCATCGCCGGATCGACCGACCAGCTGCGTTTGGGTTTCCATGCGCCGCTGAGCAGGTCGAGCGGCGGGGCGGCGAGCGTCAGCAACAGCGCCTCGCGCATCCGGTCGGCGTCGAGCGGCGCGATGCCGTGGGCACCCGCGATCAGCGGGTCCAGTTCGGGGTCCGAAACATAAGCGCGGTCCGCGGTGCGGACGATCCGTTCATCCCCGACCTCGGCCGTCCACAGCGTATCGGGTTCGGGCGGCGGCACCGCGACTGCCGCAGGGATAATCGCGGCGGGCGAAAGATGGCGGGTCTTCAGCCAGTCGGTCCACGCCGTCATCGCAGCGTGCGTGGTCACCGCCACCGCCACCGCCTGCCCGTCGCCAGCGGGTTGACCCGCCACGACGTGCAGCGCCGCGGCGTCGCCCAAGCTGTGTTTCAGCGCGTCGATCCGCGCCGCAGCAGCTGCCTGCGCGGGCGCGGCATCCGGATAGCTGAGCCAGCGAAGCGGCACGTCAGCCGCGGGCGCGAGCGCAATCAGTCGGTCATCGGGACTGTCGTCCTGCGGCTTTTCCCAAGCGCCGACCCATCCGTCATCCTGTCCGCTGTCGACGATGACGCCATCGTCGACGCGCAGCCAGGCCGCATCGTCGGCCGTTCCCTCGCCAAGCGCCGCAACCGGGGGCAGCCAGAGCACCAAAACCCGCGTCATGTCAGTCGCTCTCGCCCCAATCGCGGCGCACGATCACCGGCGGTGCCACGCCCGCGGACGGCGCCCCGCCATTGGCATCGATCAGCGAATTTGCGGTCAAGAAACCGTCCCCCATCGTCACATTCGTCGTCAGCGCCAGCCAGCGACTGGTCACGCCCGCCTGTTCGGCGACATCCTGGGGCGGCTTTCGCCCTTCAAACGGACCGGCCTCCCAGAATCGCACGCTGCTGCCATAGCCGCCAGCAGGCCGCGCCGCCAGCACCGCCCGCGCATCGGCCGTCGTGATTTCGCCGGGCAGCAGCATCGCCACCAGCGGCGCCTGTTCGGGGGGCAGCGTATTGACGTTGAGTTTCACCGGATCGGTCACCGGGAGCACGCATATCCAGGGCTTGAGCCGCGCGTAAATCTTTGGCGTCATCCCGCGAACCGCCTGCAATTCGCTGATGTCCGCCATCTTGCGATTGGCGGGCAGATAGGCGCCCTGCATCGCGCGATAGGCATTGTCCTCCGCACCGAGCGGACCTTCATTGCTGTCGCTGTCGATCCAGTCGGCCGCTGCACCGGCGATCGCCTGCGCCTGCCCCGGATCGATGCCGAGCAATTTCATCAGTTCGCCGAACTGGCGCATCGAGCCCGATCGCTGGCTGAAGCGTCCGGGGATTGTTTCGGCGACAAGGCTATTGAGGTTGAAGCAGTTGTTCGCGTCGGTGAGCTTTGCCCGCCCTTCGCCACCCGGCAGCGGCAAGGTGAAATCGCGTCCGAGCCAATTGCCGGCGAGCGTCAGCTTCGCGGGATCGCGGCCGACGAGATCGGCCACGCGGCGCAGCGCAATCTGTTCGGCGGCAAAGGCGTAAGCGCGCCCCTGATCGACCGTCGCAGCGCTGCCCGCAATGCGCGTCGCGAGCGTCAGCCGGTCGAGCGCCGTCGCCGCGATCACCGCCATCACGGCGACAAGCAGCAGCACACTGAGCAGCGCCGCGCCGCGTTCATTCTGGTCGCCGCGCATCATGGTGCCGGCGTCGCGGCGGGGGGCGGCGGCAGGCTGGGCGCCGTGAGGAAAAGCATCGTGAGCGGTTCGCGTCCGGTGCGCACCAGCCGCACCTCGACCGCGCGCGGCAGGCGGTCGCCGGGTTCCGAACTCCAACCTTCGCCCCAAACGCCCCGTTCGTCCCGGTATCGCACCGCGACCCCCGCAACCTCGTCGATCAGCCGGTCGCCCTCTCCCAGCGCGGTGCCGTCGAGCATCGGCTGCACCGCGCGGCGCCATTCGTTGCCGATCAGCGCATAGGCGACGCGCTCGACGCTTGGGCGCGGGCTGCCGTCCGCCGAACCGGCGCCGCTGTGGACAAAGGCAAATCCGTTCGACGATCCGACGAATGCCGGGACCGCCTCGCCCGACGGCCCGCGCGTCGGGCGCTGCACCGCCTGTGCCAGATCGTTCGCCATCACGGCGCGGAGTCGGTTGATGCCGCCCATCGCTTTCAGCCGGTCCTGCACCGCATCCTGTGTATCGACGCTGCTGCGAAGCAGCCCGACGCCCAGCGCCGCGATGACGGCGAAGATGGAGAGTGCGACGAGCATCTCGACAAGGGTGAAGCCGTTCGCACCTGCCCCCGCCTCCGCTCGCGCCGAGCTTGTCGAAGCGCCGTTCTTCCCTCTCGACGTCGCAGAGAAGGAACGGCCCTTCGACAAGCTCTGGGCGAACAGGAACAGAGGCGCGGCGCGCAATCTCATCGCGACGGCCGGATGATCGTCAGCGCCGCCTGCCCGCGGCCGCTTTCGGGGCGCACAAGCAGGTCGATGCGCAGCAGCGCGTCGTCGGCAGTCTGGGTGACGCGTTGTTCGACGCGCCAGTTGCGGCCCGCGTTCGCGACGCCGATCGCGCTGTTGCCGATCGTCGGCGGCGCCGGATCGGTCCACAGTTCGACGGCGCGATTCTGTGCGACGATCCCCGCCATCGTGCTTTCGTCGAGGTCGCCCGCTGTCCGCACCGCATAGGCATCGAGGCGGACAAGCGCGAGCGCGGCGATGCTGATGACGCTGAGGGCGACGAGCATTTCGAGCAGCGTGAAGCCGCGCTCGCGATCCTGCCCATTCTCACTCGCCACGGCTGACCTCCCCGGTCGCCGAGACGCGCACGATTTCACGCGCGTCGCCGCCGGAAAGGACCAGCGCCTGCGGCGTCGGGCTGATCCCGACGCGGTCGAACAGGATACGTGCCGCGCCCTGCCCGTTTCCGGCGGCAAAGCGGACGTCGCCGGGCCAGCCGCGCTGGGCGAAGGGGCGGCCGGGAAGCGGTTGCCATTCGCCCGCGACGCGCCGTTCAAAGCCATAGCCCGACGGCGCGAAATTGACCGCGACGCTGCGCCCCTCGATCACCGCCACATCGCGCGCGGCCGCGAGCCGTGCGGCGAGGCGGTCGGCTTCGCTGCGCACGCTGCGTTCTTCGCCGGGAATGGTGAGCACGACAGCGGTCGCGGCGAGCGCCATGATCGCCAGCACCACCATGAGTTCGACGAGGGTGAAGCCGCGATCATCGGCACGCGATCGCGCCCGCGCGAAGGGGGTTCGGAGCCTGGAAACTCCGAACGCGGCCCAGACCCGACGCGCGCGCGCCTCACCCTTCGCTGCGAATATCCGCATTGTCGTCGGTCCCGCCGGGAGCGCCGTCGGCGCCGAGCGACCAGACGTCGAACGCCTTCCCGTTCGGCCCCGGCGCCTGATAATTATAGGGACGGCCCCACGGATCGGCGGGCAGTTTCTTGATATAACCGCCGCGGCGATAGCGTTCGGGCTGCGCGAGCGACGGCGGCGGCGTGGAAAGAGCGTTCAGCCCGTCGGTCGACGCCGGATAGGTCAGATTATCGAGGCGATATTGTTCGAGCGCGGTTTCTAACGTCGCGATATCGGCCTTGGCCTTGGTCACCATCGCGCGGTCCTGGCTGGGCAGGACGTTGATCATCACCACCGTCGCAAGCAACCCGATGATGAAGATAACCACCATCAATTCGGTCAAGGTGAAGCCGCGCTCACCCTTTTTGCGGCGGCGCTGGACCGGAGGCCGGCCTTCACCGGAAAAGGAGGTATCGAGCATCAGGCGAAAGAATAGCTGCATCAGCGACATTTTCATAGTCCGGCTAGGTTCTGCAACTGAAGGATCGGAAGCAGGATGGCGAGAATGATAAGGGCAACGCACGACCCCATAACGACAATTATGACAGGTTCGAGAAGCGCCATCGACGCCGCCGTAAAACGGTCGAATTCGCGTTCGAGATAGTCGGCGGCGCGTTCGAGCATTTGTTCCAGCCGTCCGGCACTTTCGCCGCTGGCGGTCATATAGACGAGCAGGGGCGGAAACACCCCGGCGTCGCGAAGCGCGCTGGACAGGCTGCCGCCCGCGCGCACCTGATCGACGATGGTCGCGGTCGCGCCGGCCAGCGCGGCGTTGCGGATCGTCGGCAGCGTGAGCCGCAGCCCCTCGACCAGCGGCAGGCGGCTCGACACCATCGTCGACAAGGTGCGCGCGAAACGCGCCGCGTAAAGATCGCGCAGCAGGCGCCCGAACAGCGGC
>Ga0155548_135_pt4 | contig 13894 bp, 16 predicted proteins | sample RifCSPhighO2_12_FD_107205 | JGI IMG/M metagenome (GOLD analysis project Ga0155548, IMG submission 107205) | Sphingopyxis sp. RIFCSPHIGHO2_12_FULL_65_19
GCGTCCCGAAGATCGGCCGCCCCGCCATGAAGCTGACCGTGCCGTCGATCGGGTCGAGCACCCATTGGCGCGAGGCGTCGGGACGCTCGGCGCCATATTCTTCGCCGATGATCCCGTCGCGCGGCGCCTCGGCATCGAGCAGGCGGCGCATCGCGGCTTCGGCGGCGCGATCGGCCTCGGTCACCGGGGATGCATCGGCCTTGGCCTCATGCGCAAAGGCAGCGCGGAACAGCGGACGGATCGCTTCGCCGGCAGCGTCGGCAAGCCGATTGGCGAGGTTGAGATCGGATGTGAGTGACATGGCGCTGCGCTAGCGCAGCGCGGCGCCCGCCGCCACCCCTGGCGCTTGCGCGCACGACCATATTCAGTTGATTATATCAATTTTACAAAATCAATATATTTTGTAAAATCGCCTCGATGACCGATCGCATTTCCGCCGATAATTTGCTGGCGCTCTTTGCGCGCACCGGATTCCGCAAGGCGTCGATGGAGGAGCTCGCCGCCGCGACCGGGGTGTCGCGCCAGGCGCTCTACAATCGTTTCGGATCGAAGGCCGCGCTCGCCGATTGGGCGATGCAATCGCTGATCGAAGCGTCGCTCGCCGCTGCGCTGCGCTGCCTTGCCAACCCCGCCGCCACACTCGTCGCGCGGCTGGCCGGAGCGCTCGATGCATGGGCCGGGCAGCATATGGCGATGCTCCGCGCGTCGCCGCACGGGATAGAGGTGGCGGTGATGGTCGCGCCCGACCCCGGCGATGCGGTGCGCGCAGCCGAACGCAAACTTGTCACCGCGATGGCGAATGCGATCCGGATGGGCGGGCCGGGCGCCGCGGTATCGCGCGCGGGCAGCATGGCTCAGGCGCTGTGCTGGACGGCAAAGGGGCTTGTCCACGCGGCGCCCGACCATGCGAGTTTCCGCCGTGAACTGGAGACGATCGTCGGCGCATTGCTTGCCCGCTGACAAGGCTCGCGAATGCGAACCGGCGCCGTCGATAATGCGATCAGTCGAAAAGCGAGGACACGCTCGATTCGTCGGCGATGCGCTTGATCGCTTCGCCGAGCAAAGGCGCGACGGTCAGCGCGCGGACCTTGCTGCTGTCGTTCACCGCATCGGTCGGCTGGATCGAATCGGTGATCACCAGCTCGGTCAGTTCGCTGGCATCGACACGCGCGACCGCACCGCCCGACAGCACGCCATGCGTGCAATAGGCGACAACACCCTCGGCGCCTGCGGCCTTCAACGCGGCAGCGGCGTTGCACAGCGTTCCGGCCGAATCGACGATATCGTCGATCAGGATGCAGAAGCGGCCCGAAACGTCGCCGATAATGTTCATCACTTCCGATTCGCCGGCGCGTTCACGGCGCTTGTCGACGATTGCGAGCGGCGCATTGTCGAGCCGCTTGGCGAGCGCGCGCGCGCGGACCACGCCGCCGACGTCGGGCGACACGACCATGAGGTTCTTGCCCGCAAAGCGCGCCTGGATGTCGGCGCTCATCACCGGCGCGGCGTAGAGATTGTCGGTCGGGATATCGAAGAAGCCCTGGATCTGCCCGGCGTGCAGGTCGATCGCGAGCACCCGGTCGGCGCCTGAGGTGGTGATCAGGTTTGCAACGAGTTTGGCCGAAATCGGCGTGCGCGGACCGGGTTTGCGGTCCTGGCGGGCATAGCCGAAATAGGGGACGACCGCCGTGATGCGCTTGGCCGACGCGCGGCGCAGCGCATCGTTGATGATGAGGAGTTCCATCAGATTGTCGTTCGCAGGGAAATTCGTCGGCTGGACGACGAAGACATCCTGGCCGCGGACATTCTCATGGATTTCGACGAAGACCTCTTCGTCCGCGAAACGGCGCACGCTGGTATCGGTCAGCGGCAATTCCAGATAGTCCGCAATCGCGCGGGCCAGGGGCAGGTTGCTGTTGCCGGAGATGAGTTTCATGGGGTGCGCGGCCCTTTCGCGGCGGATAGGATTGCGCGCCCCTTAGCCAGCGAGCGCCGATAGGGAAAGGGTCATCTTGCCTTTGCGCGGCCAAAGGAAGGAGCCGCCGCCGAATATTGTTTCAGTGGACCCGAAACCGCGGCTAAACGAGCGGCATGATCCAACAGCTTTCCATCGTCCTTTCCCAGATGACACAGGTCGTCGGCGACCTTGCCGCCAATGCGCAGGCAATGCGCGACGTGCGTGCGCGGCACCGGGGCGCCGACCTGATCCTGTACCCCGAACTTCAGCTGATCGGATATCCGCCCGAGGATCTGGTGCTGAAACCAGCGCTGGCGGACCGCGCCGCGACGATGCTTGCCGAGCTGGCCGCCGAAACGGCTGACGGCGGCCCCGCGATGCTCGTCGGCTCGGTCGAGCGCGGCCAGAATGTCGATGGAAGCGAGGTGCTGTATAATATCGTCGCCCTGCTCGACGGCGGCAAAATCATTGCGACCCGGCGCAAGCATGAACTGCCCAATTACGGCACCTTCGACGAAAAGCGCATCTTTGTCCCCGGGCCGCTGCCCGATATTGTCGAATGGCGCGGCGTGAAGCTGGGGCTGCCGATCTGTGAGGATGGCTGGCTGCCGAAAGTCAGCGCGCACCTGGCCGCGCAGGGCGCCGAATTGCTGATCTCGGTCAACGGCAGCCCGTATGAAATCGACAAGGACGAGCGTCGCTTGACGCAAGTGTTCGCAAGCCGTGTCTCGGAAACGAAGCTTCCGCTCATCTTTCTCAACCGCATTGGCGGGCAGGACGAAATCGTGTTCGACGGCTGTTCGTTCGTGCTGAACGACGATGGTTCGACCGCGCACCGGCTGACCGATTGGGAAGGCGAAGAGCGGGTGACGCACTGGACCAACCGCGGCGACGGGCGCTGGGTATGCGACGCGGGCGCGATCGCCGAATGGGAAGCGCATCCCGCCGACATCTACAGCGCGATGATCCTGAGCCTGCGCGACTATGTCGAACGCAACCGCTTCCCCGGCGTCGTGCTCGGGCTGTCGGGCGGGATCGATTCGGCCATCTGCGCCGCAATCGCGGCCGACGCGCTGGGGCCGGACAAGGTGTGGTGCGTGATGCTGCCGAGCCGCTTTACCAGCCAGGAAAGCCTCGACGATGCGGCGGGCTGCGCGAAGATGATCGGATGCCGGCTCGACACAATTCCCATCGCGCCGGCGGTCGAGGCGTTCGACACGATGCTGGCGGGCAGCTTCGCCGACAGGGACGTCGATATCACCGAGGAGAATGTCCAGTCGCGCATCCGCGGCGTCACGCTGATGGCGCTCAGCAACAAATTCGGCCCGATGCTGCTGACGACGGGCAACAAGAGCGAGATGAGCGTCGGCTATGCGACCATCTATGGCGACATGGCGGGCGGATACAACCCGCTGAAGGACGCCTATAAGATGACGGTGTTCGCTCTCGCCGAATGGCGCAACGCGAACGTCCCGCGCCTGTCGCGCAACCCCGTGACGCCGGTGATGCCAAGCACCATCATCACCAAGCCGCCGAGCGCGGAGCTGCGTCCCGACCAGAAGGATGAGGACAGCCTGCCGCCCTATGTGGACCTCGATCGGATGCTCCACATGCTCGTCGAGGAAGAAGCGAGCGTCGACGATGTGGTGGCGCGCCACGGGTTCGACCGCGATGCCGTCGTGCGGATCGAACGGTTGCTGATGCTCGCTGAATATAAGCGCCGCCAGGCACCGCCGGGGGTCAAATTGTCGACGCGCAATTTCGGGCGCGACCGGCGCTATCCGATCACCCATGCGTTCCGAACGGGATAGGGGGAGGGGATCATGGCTTTGATCGGACCGGCGGCACCGGCGGCGCGCGCCGCGCTGGCGTTCGAGGCGCTGCGCATCGCCGTGGCGATCCTCATCCTGATCCACGGCACCTACCGACTCGCGGCCGGACTGGTCGAACCGTTCGGGACGTGGCTGGACAGCCTTGGCTTTCCCTTCGGCTATGGCTGGGCGATGGCGGTGACGCTGTACGAGCTGGTCGGCCCCGCGCTGATGCTGGCGCGCCGCTGGACCAGCCTCGCCGCGCTCGGCCACGCCGGCATATTGACGCTCGGCCTGATCCTCGTCCACCTGCCCGCGGGCTGGTTCGTCGTCGGCGGCGGGCGCAACGGCATGGAATATAGCGTCCTGCTGATCGTTTCGCTGCTCGCGATTGCCTGGGCGTTTTGGCCGGTGCGCCGCGGGCAAGGCTGACCAGCGTGGCGAACTGGCTCACCGGGATCGGCTATGCGCTGTCGATTTGCAGCGTGGCCCTGCTCGCATGGGTCGCATGGCCGGGGCCCGGCGAAAATCGCACGCTGATTGCGGCGATCATCGCGGGCTCGGTGCTTTCGGTGATCGGCATGGCGCTGCGCTGGGCGGCGCATATCGTGCAGAACCGCAAGATTGAGGAAGATAACTGACGGCGGCCGAATATGCGGTTATAGGCGCCGCCCATGACTGTCGTGACCCGCTTCGCCCCTTCGCCGACCGGCACCCTCCACGTCGGCAATGTCCGCACTGCGCTGCATAACTGGCTGTGGGCGCGGAAATATGGCGGGCGGTTCCTGTTGCGCATCGACGACACCGATCTCGACCGATCGAAAGAGGAATATGTCGATGCGATTCGTGCGGACCTTGCCTGGCTGGGTTTCGATATCGATGGCGAGGAGCGGCAGTCGGCCCGCTTCGCGCTTTACGAGGCCGAGTTCGACAGGCTGAAGGCCGCGGGGCGCGTCTACGCCTGTTATGAAACCCCCGAAGAACTCGATATTCGCCGCAAAGTGCTGCTGTCGCGCGGGCTGCCGCCGGTCTATGAACGCAAGCCCGCCGATGCGCCGGTGCCCGACGGCATCCCACCGCACTGGCGCTTCCGGCTCGACCATGATGCGCCGATCGAGTGGGTCGATATGGTTCGTGGAATCCAGCATTTTGAACCGAAAACCATGTCCGACCCCGTGGTGCGCCGTGCCGATGGCAGCTGGCTCTACCTCCTCCCGAGTGTCATCGACGATATTGCGATGGGGGTCAGCCATGTCGTGCGCGGCGAGGATCATGTGTCGAACACCGCGGCGCAGATCCAGATGTTCGACGCGCTTGGCGCGCCGCCGCCCGCTTTTGCGCACGAAGCGCTGCTCGTCGGGACCGAGGGGAAATTGTCGAAGCGGCTGGGTTCGCTCGGGATGGAGAGCCTGCGCGACGCCGGAATTGAACCGATCGCGCTCGCTGCCCTGCTCGCGCGGTTGGGGACAAGCGATCCCGTTGAACCGGTGACATCGCTCGCACCGCTGATCGAGAGTATCGATTTCGGCCGCTTCGGCCGTGCGCCGGCGCGTTTCGACGAAGCCGAACTCGCGTTGCTGAACCAGAAGATATTGCACCACACCGACCATGATGCGGTCGTGCATCGTTTGCCCCCTGCGATCACGGCGCCGCGCTGGCACGCGATTCGTCCCAATCTGCTGACGGTTGCCGAGGCGGCCGATTGGGTGCCGGTGTTCGACGGTCCGTTTACGCCGCCGCCCACCGATGCGGCCGACCGTCCGGTGATGGCTGCCGCGGCTACCGCGGTGCCCGGCATCGATTGGGGTGCCGATCCCTGGCACGCGCTGACCGCGGCGGTGAAGGAGGCGACGGGCGCCAAGGGGCGCGCCCTGTTTCTGCCGCTTCGCCGTGCGCTCACTGGCCGTGACCATGGTCCCGACATGGCCGAACTGTTGCCGCTGATCGCGAAGGACGAGGCGGTGGCGCGGCTGTCCGCCGCCTGATATCGCGCCGTGCATGGCTTTCGATCTTGCCTACCAATGCGCTTGACAAAATAAGTGATGTTATAATATCACGTCAATGGACCTGGCCGATAGCAATGGTCGGAAAGCCGCGAGGCCGGGTCGCACAGGCAAGGAGAGATGCCATGACTCTGATCCCGTTGATGTCCGCTATCATCGCCGCCCCCGATGCGACCCCGGCGCCCGTTGGTGCGCCCGCGATGCCGCCCCGCAACAGCTATGGCTCGGGCAACCGCCACCGGCCGGTCGCGGCGTTGCTGGCGGTGGGTTTGCCCATCGCGCTGGTCGCCGCGGTTGCGTTGTCGCCGATGGTCATGGAGTCCAAGCCGCGGACCGAGCCGTTGATCGGCACGATCATCAAACTGCCCAAACCGCCGCCGCCGCCGCCCGAAGCCGTCGAAGATGCCAAGCCGACCCCAAAGGCTTCGTCGGCGACCGACAGCGTCGATCCGCTGGTCAAGACGGTGCCGCTCAACACCGATTTTGTCGAAAAGGGGCCGGTCATCGTGGATCTGCCGCCGATCGACCCGGGACCGCCTGTCCGCCCGGCCGATCCGCCGCCGCCGCCCAAGCTGGTTCTGGCCGAGCTCGATCCGCGGTTCGCGGGATCGTTCCAGCCCGATTATCCGGCGAGCGAGCAGCGCCGCGAGGTCGAAGGGATGGCAAAGGTCCGCATCCTCATCGGCACCGACGGGCGCGTGAAGGCGGTCGAACTGGTCAGCACCGACAGCCCCGGCTTTTTCGAGGAGACGAAACGCCGCGCGCTCGCCAAATGGCGTTTCAGGCCCGCGACCCGCGGCGGCGTTGCCGAGGAAAGCTGGAAGGTGATGACGGTGCGTTTCGAGATCAGGAACGGCTGACGGCGCGAATCGCCGACCCCGCGGGCGGGCGGCCCATATTGCCGCCCGCCCGTTCCTTTCGCTTGACAGAAAGGCCGAATCCCGCCAAAGGCGCCCGGATATTGAGAGGCAGCGCGGCGTCGCGCGGCCCTTTCATGTTTTTCACACCAACGTCGGGGCCCCTAGTCCCGCCGCATCCACCGGATCTCCGGCGGATGTGCAGTTACTTCGAGGAACAGGGCCATGGCTAAGCCGACGACCGTCAAGATCAAGCTGGTGAGCACCGCCGACACGGGCTTTTTCTATGTCACCAAAAAGAACCCGCGCACGATGACCGAAAAAATGTCGGTGCGCAAATATGACCCGCGTGTCCGCAAGCATGTCGAGTTCAAGGAAGCCAAGATCAAGTGACGCATTTTCCCCATGCGCTGAATGCGCGTGGGACGGAAATGCGTCATCCCCGCGAAGGGTGATCGGAGGCGCGTGACTCCGAAAACGATCCAGAAGGGCGGCCCCGTGCCGCCCTTTTTCGTGCGCGTTTGATAGTCTGCTTTGGGGTGGGAAGCGGACGTTCGCTCCGCCCTCTCGTCACCCCGGATCAAGTCCAGCGTGACGAGAATGGATAGGTTCGTGTCCGGTCGCAAGCCGACGCACCTCTGTGTCCGTTCGTGTCGAGCGACGCCGTGGGGCATCTCGACTTGGCACGATGCGGACGGGTTATCGGCGCGGCGCGCGCGCGGCCGACATCCGCGCTCAGGCGAAAGCGCCGACGCTTTCGATGAACTTGATCACCGAAATCGGTTTCGAGACATAGGCTTCGGCCCCGGCGGCGCGGATCTGTTCCTCGTCGCCTTTCCCGGCATAGGCGGTCACCGCTATGATCGGCACCGCGCGCAAGGTCAGGTCGGCTTTCATCTGGCCGATCAGTTCGAGCCCGCTGACGTGCGGCAGTTGAATGTCCATGATGATCAGGTCGGGCGCGATTTCGCGCGCCTTCGCCAGCGCGTCGCGCCCGTCGCGCACCGGGTGCGCGCTGTAACCATGCGCATTGAGCAGGTCGCAGAACAGGCGGAGGTTAAGTTCATTATCCTCGACGACCAGGATGGTCTTGCCCATGTTGCTTGTGTTCCCCACCTTGCGTCCGCGGCCCGTTTAGGCGAATCGGCCGCACGACACAATTGCATCGCGACGAAGGGGTTTGTGACTTGGATGATGGCGATGCCGCGCTGGCGCTTCGGGCGCTCGGCTGGATCTTGAGCGACGAACCGCGTGCCGAACGGCTGCTCGGCCTGACCGGACTTGCGCCGGGCGAATTGCGCGCCTCGCTGGGTGAACAGGCGACACTTGCGGCGATCCTGTCGTTCCTCTCGGGCCATGAAAACGACCTTGTGGCGTGCGCCGATGCGTTGCAGGTGCCGCCTGCCAGCATCGCAGCCGCGGCGCAAAGACTGGAAGGAACCACCGCATGACCCGTCCCCTCGTCATCACCGATTGCGACGAGGTGCTGATGCACATGGTCGTCCCTTTCGCCGAATGGGTCGACGCCGAACATGGGGTGATCTTCCGCATCGAGGACGCCAGCTTTGCGAGCGCGCTGAAGCGCAAGGAATGCGGCACGCCGCTGGAAGCGGCCGAGGTGTGGCCCTTGCTCGACGGTTTTTTCCGAAAGGAGATGACGCGCCAATATCCGATCCCCGGTGCGCTCGCGGCGATGGCGGCGATCGGCGCGGAGGCGGATATCGTCGTCCTCACCAATGTTGGCCCCGAGCACCAGCAGGCGCGCGTCGAACAGCTCGCGCTGCATGATTTTCACGCGCTCGTCGTCGGCAGCCGCGGCGGCAAGGGCGATCCGGTGCGCCGCCTGATCGAGCAGTACCAGCCCTCGGTCGCGGTGTTCATCGACGATCTGGCCGGTCATCACACGTCGGTTGCAGAGGCCGCGCCCGAAGTGTGGCGGCTCCACTTCGTCGGCGAGCCGGCGATCGCCGACAAGATTGCGCCGGCGAAACACGCCCATGCGCGTATCGACGACTGGACGGCGGCGCAGCACTGGATATTGGCGCGTCTCGCCGAAAACATCCCCGCCCCGGCCCCCGAGCCGGTCTAACAAGGACAGACCCGATGGATATCACCACCAAACTCGCCGAGCTCGGCCTCGAACTCCCCAAACCCGCCGCGCCGGTCGCGGCCTATGTGCCCGTCGTCGAGCATGGCGGCCTGCTCTATGTCAGCGGTCAGCTGCCTTTTCGCGACGGACAGGTCGTGACCGGCCGCCTCGGCGACGATGTCGATGTGGCGGGCGGGCAGGACGCCGCGCAGCGCGTCGCGCTGATGCTCGTCGCGCAGATCGGACAGGCACTCGGCGGCGACTGGTCGCGCATCGAACGAGTCGTGAAGCTAGGCGTGTTCGTGAACAGCGCCCCCGACTTTACCGACCAGGCAAAGGTCGCCAACGGCGCGTCGGACCTGTTCGAGGCGCTGTTCGGCGATGCCGGCCGCCATGCGCGCGCCGCGGTCGGCGTCGCGGTGCTGCCGCTCGGCGCGGCGGTCGAGGCTGACGCGATCGTCGCGGTGAAGCCTGCCTAAGCACGCCGGTGGCTGAAGCCGACCCGCCTGGACGGACGATCTCGCTCGGGACGGGCGTCGCCGCGATTGACGCGGCCGCGTGGGATGCGCTGCACGATGGCGGCAATCCGTTCGTCGGCCACGCCTTCCTGTCGTTGCTGGAGGAATCGGGCAGCGTCGGGCCGGGGACTGGCTGGCAGGCCGCGCCCCTGCTCGTCGAGGATTCGGGTGGCGCGCTGGTGGCAGCGGCGCCCGCCTATCTCAAGGCGCACAGCCAGGGCGAATATGTTTTCGATCATGCGTGGGCCGATGCGTGGGCGCGGGCGGGCGGCGACTATTATCCCAAGCTGCAGATCGCGGTGCCCTTCACCCCGGTGCCGGGGCCGCGCCTGCTGGCGAGGCGCGACGACGATGCGCTGTTACTGCTCCGCGCCGCCGAGGCGGTGGTGCGCCAAAATGGTCTTTCATCGGCGCACGCGACTTTTGTCGCGCCCGACCAGATGCCGCTGTTCGAGGAAGCGGGCTGGCTCGTTCGCCGCGATATCCAGTTCCATTTCGCGAACGACGGCTATGCCGGCTTCGACGATTTCCTCGGCACGCTGAATTCGCAAAAACGCAAGCAATTGCGCAAGGAACGCCTCCGCGCGGTCGAGGGCCTGCGGATCGAGCAACTGACGGGCGACGCCATCGGTCCCGAACATTGGGACGCGATGTGGCTTTTCTATCAGGACACGGGCGCACGCAAATGGGGACATCCCTATCTCACACGCGAAGCCTTCGACCTGATGGGCGCGACGATGGCGGACAGGATCATCCTGCTGATCGCTTATGACGCCGAAGAGCGGCCGGTTGCGGGCGCGCTGCACTTCCTTGGCGCCGACACGCTATATGGTCGCTATTGGGGCTGCCAGGTCGACATTCCCTTTTTGCATTTCGAGCTATGCTATTACCGCGCGATCGACATCGCGATCGAGCATGGCCTTGCCCGCGTCGAGGCGGGCGCGCAGGGTGGGCACAAGCTGGCGCGCGGCTATGGCCCCGTTGCTACCTGGTCGGCGCATTATATTGCCGATCCGGGCTTTCGCCGCGCGGTGGCCGGTTTTCTAGAACAGGAACGCCGCGCCGAAGAATCGGAAATGCAATGGCTGGAAGGGCACACGCCCTTCAAGCGGAAGGAATAGGCGGTATCCTTTTTCGTCACCCCGAACCTGATCCGGGGGCCAAGCTTTGTCGCCTGGCTGGATTCCGGACCAAGTCCGGAATGACGAAGGGACGAAGTCGAAAAGAATCAGGCGGCGAAGCGGCGAGCGGCGGGACGGCGCGCTGTCTCGTCGAGCCAGGCCCGCGCCTGCCGCTGCGCCTCGGCGATTTCGTCGCGTGACATTTCGTCCGACAGGTCGGCGCGGCACTGCTGGCCTTCGATATTGCCGCCGAGCGCGGCGAGATTGAACCATTTATGCGCCTGGATCAGGTCGACATCGACCCCGCCGGTGCCGGTCGAAAAAGCGATACCGAGATCGAAATAGGCATTGGCGTCGCCGCGGGCGGCGTCGAGCAAGCGGCTCTCGATCAGATATTGGGCAGACTTCAGACTGTTCGCCATGATAACCCCCTTTGCCTCCACCCCACATGGAGACCTCGGGGCCCAAATTTGCGGTTTATGGTCAACAAAACGTTAACGGCAGCGCGACTTTTTTGTGGATATTGCGCAAAGCCCCCAGAAATTGGCGGTTCCCGACGTTAATCAACCGATTGGAAGATTGTCGATCAACCGCGTTTTTCCGATCCGCGCCGCCGCCAGAAGCCGTGCTGGTGGGCGCAAGGCACCCAGCCGTTCGAGGCTGTCGGCGTCGGCGACCGCGACATAATCGACGCTGTCGAAGCCGCCGCTGACGATCGCCGCCTCGGCCTTGGCAAGAGCTTCGGGGACATCGCCGCCGCTCGCAATCGCTTTGGCCGCAGCGTTCAGCGCGCGCGGAAATGCGGTTGCCGCCGCGCGCTGTTCGGGTGACAGATAGGCATTGCGCGACGACAGCGCGAGGCCGTCGGTGTCGCGCGCGATCGGCGCGCCCAATATGTCGATCGCGAAGTCCAGGTCACGTGCCATGCGGCGGATGATCGCAAGTTGCTGCCAGTCCTTTTCGCCGAAGATGGCGACGTCGGGGCGCACCTGGTTGAACAATTTGGCGACGACGGTCGCAACGCCGTCGAAATGGCCGGGGCGCGCCGCGCCGCAATAATCCGCGCCGAGTTCGGCAACCTCGATATGCGTGTTGTGGCCGCCGGGGTACATCGTGCCGACATCGGGCGCCCAGAGGAGTGCGGTGCCTTCCTGCGCCAGCATCGCGGCGTCGCGCGCCTCGTCGCGCGGATAGGCGTCGAAATCCTCGTTCGGGCCGAACTGGGTCGGGTTGACGAAGATCGACACGACGGCGTGATCGGCGACACGTTTTGCCATGCGGACGAGCGAAAGATGGCCGTCGTGCAGCGAGCCCATCGTCGGCACCAGCGCGACGCTTTTGCCCCCTTGCTTCAGTGCCGTCACGGCACGGTGCAGCATCGCGATGTCACGGATGATTTGCACGGTTGGTCGCCCTCCGATATTGGCGCGACTATATCACTTCGCGCGACGGCCGCCCATGCCGCGCAAACAGGAAAATCGCAACGCTCATGACGACGCCCGCACCGCACCGCATCATCTTTGCCAATGAAAAGGGCGGAACGGGCAAATCGACCTGCGCCGTGCATTTCGCGGTGGCGCTGGCGAGCCAGGGCTGGCGCGTCGCCGGGATCGACCTCGATCCGCGTCAGCGCACTTTCCACCGCTATCTGGAGAATCGCCAGAACACCGAAAAGCGCCGTGACATCGTGTTGCCTACCCCGCGCTTCGAGGTGTTCGAGGGCACAACGATCGAAGAACTCGACGAACAGGTCGCCCGGCTGAGCCAGGACGCCGATTATCTGATCGCCGACACCCCCGGCCGCGACGACGTTTTTGCCCGCCACCTCGCGACAAGCGCCGACACGCTGGTCACCCCGATCAACGACAGTTTCATCGATTTCGACCTGATCGGACAAGTCGATCCCGAAACGTTTCAGGTTACGCGCCCCAGCTTTTATTCCGAGCTGATCTGGGACACGCGCAAGACGCGCGCCAAGACCGACGGGCGGACGATCGACTGGATCATCCTGCGCAACCGCCTCCAGCATGTCGATGCGCACAATATGCGCCGTGTCGGCGAGGCGCTGACCCAATTGTCGCGCCGTGTCGGTTTTCGCGTCATCCCCGGCCTCGGCGAGCGCGTGATCTATCGCGAACTGTTCCCCGCAGGCCTTACCCTGCTCGACAAGGCGCACCTTGGCGGCATGGGGATCGGCCATGTCGTCGCGCGGCAGGAACTGCGCGAAGCGATGGGGGGCTTGAACCTGCCGGCGCGCGAGCGGTTCCATCCCGACGGCGACCTGTTCGCCGCCGCCTGACCTCCCCTCTTCCCACAGGATCCGCCATGACCCATGTTTTCCATCCTACCATGCTGCGCGAATATGACATTCGCGGCGTCGTCGGCGACACGCTGTCCGCGGCTGACGCCAACGCGATCGGGCGCAGCTTCGCGACGTTGATCCGCCGGGCGGGGGGCAGGCGGATCGCGGTCGGTTACGACGGGCGGCTGTCGTCGCCGATGCTGGCCGACGCGCTGATCGCCGGGATCAACGCCGCGGGCATCGATGCGCTGAACGTCGGGCTGGGGCCGACGCCGATGCTCTATTACGCCGCGTCAACGCAGCAGGTGGATGGCGGCATACAGATAACCGGCAGCCACAATCCCCCCGACTATAATGGTTTCAAGATGGTGTTTCAGGGGCGCCCCTTTTTCGGCGCCGATATTCAGCGGATCGGCGAAATGGCCGCCGCCGCCGACTGGGATAGCGGAGAAGGAACGGCGGAGAGCATCGACATCGTCGACGCTTATGTCGACCGGCTGGTCGAAGGTTTCGCGGGGCGCGGCTTCCGGATCGGCTGGGATGCCGGGAACGGTGCTGCGGGCACGGTTATCGAAAAGCTGACCGCGCGCTTGCCGGGTGAACATCACCTGCTTTTCACCGATATCGACGGCCATTTCCCGAACCACCATCCCGATCCCACCGAGGAAAAGAATCTGGCGGATCTCAGAAAGCTCGTCGCGGACAAGCGCCTCGATTTCGGCGTCGCTTTCGATGGAGACGGCGATCGTATCGGCGCGATTGACGGCGAAGGCCGGGTGATCTGGGGTGACCAACTGCTGCAAATCTATGCCGCCGCGGCACTCCGCGACCTGCCGGGGGCGACGGTTATCGCCGATGTGAAGGCCAGCCAGGCCCTGTTCGACCGCGTCGCCGAACTGGGCGGAAAGCCGCTGATGTGGAAAACCGGGCACAGCCTGATCAAGGCGAAGATGAAGGAAACCGGCAGTCCGCTGGCCGGCGAGATGAGCGGGCATATCTTCTTCGCCGATCGCTATTATGGCTATGACGACGCGCCCTATGCCGCGGTGCGGCTGATCGAGGCGGCGACGGCGCTCGGACAGAGCGTCACCGAATTGCGCGGCCAGATGGCGCCGATGGTCAACACCCCCGAACTGCGCTTCCAGGTCGACGAGGTGCGCAAATTCGCCATTGTAGACGAGGTTCTCGACCGACTGGCCGAATCGGGCGCGCAGGTCGACCGCACCGACGGCGCGC
>Ga0155548_143_pt5 | contig 13241 bp, 10 predicted proteins | sample RifCSPhighO2_12_FD_107205 | JGI IMG/M metagenome (GOLD analysis project Ga0155548, IMG submission 107205) | Sphingopyxis sp. RIFCSPHIGHO2_12_FULL_65_19
GCCGCGCGCGGCGATGCTGTTATAGTCGGGGGCATGACGCACCACCCTATGGACAGAAGACCATGCTGATCGCCAGCCGTAACCGCCTCGCTCGCCTGCAGTACGGACCCAACGGGTTTCGCGTCCTGGCGCCCGGCGACCATGTGCTGTGCGCGGTGAGCGGTGTGCCGATCGGCCTCGACGAGCTGCGTTACTGGTCGGTCGCGCGGCAAGAACCCTATGCCACCGCCGAAATCTCGGTGAAGGCTGCGCTGGACACCGCGCGCGACGCATGAGCTTTGGCAGAGACTGGCCGATGCGCATTGCCGCGCCGGGGCTGCTGTTCGCCGCCGCGGCCTGTGTGCCGTCAGCCGATACCGGCGCCCGGCCCGCGCAGCAGCCCGTTGCCGAACCCGCGGCCGCGCCCACGCCCGTTCCGCCGCGCCCGCCGCAGCGCGCCGATTTCGTGCTCGCCGGGATTGCCGAACAGGGCGCGGTACTGGTCGGACAGGTGCCCAGCGGCACGCGCACGCTGACCCTCGACGGCGTCGTTGTCCCGGTTGCCGCCGATGACCGTTTCCTGATTGCCTTCGACCGCGATGCGGCCCCCAGCGCGCGGCTCGTCGCGACGCGCGTCGATGGCCGCGCGGTCGAGCGCGTGCTTGCGGTCGCGCCGGGACGCTGGCGGCTCGAACATATCAACGCACCCTATCGCGGCGGCGCATCGAGCAACGCCGATTTCGAGCGCCGCCGCCCGGCCGAGCTGGCGCAGATCGCTGCGGCGCGCAACATGGCGGTCGATTCGGACGGCTGGCGGCAGACGTTCCGTTGGCCGGTGACGGGGCGCCTGTCGGGCTTTTTCGGCGCCCAGCGCGTCTATCAGGGCAAGCCCGGACCCTATCACGGCGGCACTGACGTCGCGGTTCCCGCGGGCACACCCTTTGTGGCGCCGGCCGATGGCGTTGTCGTGCTGGCGGCTGCGGCGCCCTTCACGCTGGAGGGTAATTTGCTGATCGTCGACCATGGAATGGGGCTCAGCAGCGCCTTTCTTCACTGCCAGCGGCTCGATGTGGAAGTTGGCGATCGTGTCGTGCAGGGCCAGCAATTGGGAACCGTCGGGCGCACCGGGCGCGCGACGGGGCCGCACATGCACTGGGGGCTGAAGTGGCGCGATGCGCGGATCGACCCCGGCAAGCTGGCAGGGCCGATCGGCGGTTGAGCGCCACCTTCCGCGTGTGAATTCGTAACCTATGAAACAATATGTCGCAGATGACGCAATGCAGCATATTGTATTTCGTGCGCTCCCGAGTTTGTTGCAAATACGTCACAATGGCTTCCGAAACCGCCGTTTGCGCGGGGAAATTCCTTTACTCGCCACCGTCGAAGTTTCATCCCGCACGCTATCGGGGCATCTGCGCGCGTCGGCTTTGCGCCGTCGCGTTAGGGGGTCCGGGTAATTCAATCCACCAGTAGCAAGGGACTGCACTGTGAAGAAAACCCAATATTCCAAGCTGAAGCTAGGCGCTGCGCCGCTCGTATTGAGCGTTGCCCTGGTTTCGGCTCCTGCCTATGCGCAGGACGCCGCCGAAGAGGGCGCGGCTCAGTCGGAAATCGTCGTTACCGGCTCGCTGATCCGCAACCCGAACCTGGAACAGTCGACCCCGGTCAACGTCACGACCTCGGACACGATCGAACTGAAGCAGTCGAACGTCGCCGAAGAAGTGCTGCGCGAAATGCCCGGCGTCGTCCCGAACATGGGTTCGGCCGTCAACAACGGCAACACCGGCGGTTCGTACGTCGACCTTCGTGGCCTCGGCTCGACCCGCAACATCGTCCTGCTGAACGGCAACCGCGTGGCGCCGTCGGACGTGAACGGCCGCGTCGACCTTAACAACATCCCGCTGGCCCTGATCGAGCGCGTCGACGCGCTGACCGGCGCCGCCGTGACCACCTATGGTGCCGACGCCATCACCGGCGTTGTGAACTTCGTGACCAAGCGCGACTTCGCCGGTCTGGAAGTCACCGCATCGAACCAGATCACCGAACAGGGCGACGGCAACGTCTTCCGCGTCGACGCCACCATCGGTGCGAACTTCGACGACGGCCGCGGCAACGCGGTGCTCAGCATCGGCTATCAGTCGGCTGACGCGGTGTATCAGGGCGCACGTCCCTTCTCGGAAAACACGCTCGACAGCTATTCGAACACCTTCATCGGTTCGGGTACGTCGGTTCCGTCGCGCTTCTCGGGCACTCGCGGCCTGACCGGCGGCGCGCCGAACACCATCGCGCAATATGTCCAGACCGGCGTCAATGGCGACGGCGATCCGATCCTCGCGCTTGTTCCCGGCGGTGCTGCCAACGGCGGCGTGCGTCAGGTCAACGCTGCGGGTCAAGCGGTCGGTACTTTCGCGACCTACAACTTCAACCCGTTCAACATCTTCCAGACGCCGTTCGAGCGCTACAACATCTACGGCCAGGCCAATTACGAAGTTTCGGATTCGGTCGAGGTCTATACGCGCGGCATGTTCTCGAAGAACAAGGTCTCGACGATCATCGCACCGTCGGGTTCGTTCGGCGGCACCGTGACGATCAACCTGAACAACCCGTTCCTGCCGGCCGCTCTGCGCAACCAGTTCTGCGCGCTGAACACCGCGCCGGTCGTCAACGGCGTCGATGCCGCGGGCAACGCGGTTTCGGGCCAAACGGCGTATGATCCGCTGTTCGACCAGGGCGAATGCGACGCCGCAGCCGCTGCAGTCGATGAGAATGATCCGAACTATCGCACGGTCACCACGGCGCTTTCGCGTCGTACCCCCGAAGTCGGTCCGCGTATCAGCGACTATCAGACGACCTTCTTCGACTATCGCGTCGGCGCCCGTGGCGGCATCACCGACACGATCGATTGGAACATCGAAGGTGCCTATGGCGAGTCGGAAAATATCCAGACGATCCAGGGTTACACCCTCCAGTCGCGTTTCCGTGAAGCGGCGCTGTCGAACGACGGCGTGACCTGCATCAGCGGCAACACCGCCTGCGTTCCCGTCAACCTGTTCGGCCCCGAAGGCTCGATCACCCCGGCGGCGGCCGATTTCCTCCAGGAAAACAGCACGTCGACCAACCGCACCTCGCTGGCCCAGGTCCGCGCGATCATTTCGGGTGACCTCGGCTTCGCTTCGCCGGGCGCGGTTCAGCCGATCGGCTTCGCGCTGGGCGGCGAATATCGCAAATATACCGCACAGCAGTCGTCGGACCTGCTCGCCAAGACCCCGGGTGAACTCGGCGGTGCCGGCGGCGCGGCTCCCGACATCGACGGCGCCTATGACGTTTATGAAGCTTATGCCGAAATCGTCGCACCGCTGATCGAAGACAAGCCGTTCTTTGAAAGCCTGACCCTCGAAGCCGGTGTCCGTTATTCGGATTACAGCATCGAAGGCGCCGGCGGCTATGACACCTGGACCTGGAAAGCCGGCGGTAGCTGGGAACCGGGCGCAGGCGTCAAGTTCCGCGGTAACTACAGCCGTGCGGTCCGCGCACCGAACATCGGTGAACTGTTCACGCCGACCAGCGTCGGTCTGACCAACCTGGGTATCGACCCCTGCGCCGGTGCGGCGCCGGTGGGCGACGCCAACCTGCGCGCGATCTGTATCGCACAGGGTGCACCGGCCGGGACGATCGGTTCGATCACCAACCCGACCGCGGCTCAGGCCAACATCACCACCGGTGGTAACCTGAACCTGCAGCCGGAAAAGGCCGACACCTGGACGCTGGGCGTCGTGTTCCAGCCCGACTTCCTGCCGCGTTTCAACATGTCGCTTGATTATTACAACATCAAGATCAACGACGTTTTGGGCGTGCCGCTGCCGGGTGACATCATCGGTGCCTGCTTCGGCGCCAATGGTACGAATGATGCCGCAAGCGCCGCTTGTACGTCGATCCGTCGTAACCCGATCACCGGCGGCCTCGACGGCGATCCGGCGACCACCCCGGGCCTGTTCGGCACGACGAACAACCTGGGCCGTCTGTACACCGACGGTTTCGACCTGTTGATGAACTACAACATGGACCTCGGCTTCGCGAGCCTCGACTGGGGCTTCGTCGGCAACTGGACGCGTCACTCGAAGTTCAACGCCAACGCTGCCGATCCGACGTCGCTGAACCGCGAATGCGTCGGCTACTACAGCGTGAACTGCTCGTTCACGGGTTCGATCCAGCCCGAGTTCCAGTTCTCGAACCGCTTCACGCTGGGCTTCGACAAGGTTGACCTGTCGCTGCTGTGGCGTTGGCAGGACAGCGTCTCGTTTGAACCCGCACAGCTTGCGGCGGACATCGAAGCGGCTGTTGATGCCGGCACCGATCCGGTTACCGGCTGCCCCGATCCGACGGGCACCGATCCGAATGGTTGCGTCGTCGATCCGCAGTTCCGCAAGATCAAGGCTGCGCATTATTTCGACCTGACCGCGCGGTTCAACGTCAGCGAGAATCTGGTTTTCACGGCCACCGTGCAGAACCTGCTCGACAAGAACCCGCCGCTCGTCGGCAACACGATCGGTTCGACGACCTACAACAGCGGCAACACCTTCCCGGCGTCGTATGACGCGCTGGGTCGCCGCTATGCGGTGTCGGCAAAGCTGAAGTTCTAGTCGCTTCACGCTTCGACCAAGAATTGGGGGCGGACAGCAATGTCCGCCCCTTTTTCTATGGGTGGAGCGCGCGAGGTCGAATGGCGGCTCTGGGGTAGGGAACTGACGCTGCCTTACCAGTCATCCCGGCGCGTTATTCCGGTGGGGTGAGATCCCGACCTTCGCCGGGATGACGAAGATAGAAATGTCCGTTTCGGTCGAAACCAGCGGTAGACGAGGTTGACCACCAGCCTGGCGGGCGGTCAACGCGTCAGAAGCGGCGCGGGCAGGGTGAGCGGTATGCCCGCCTGATCGGCGACGGCTTCGGCCCAGCCGACGACCTGCGCAATCTCTTCGCCATAGGCGGCTTCGGCTTCGGCCAGGTCGCGTTGCCGTTCCCCCTTGGCAAAGGGCGTGCCCGATTTGCTGTTGCGGCCGAGCGCCGCATGGTCGGCGATCGCCCCCCGGTCCCCCGCGAGGTTCAGGTGATCCATCGCCGCCGAAACCGCAGCGACCGGATCGCGCGTCAGTATCTCGCTGTCGAGCGACGCGATGCGGTTCGGCGCCCAGTCGATCAGCGCGGCGAAGGCTTGTTGCTGCGCGAGCCATCCGACCGCCGCGACCTGAAGATCGGATTGGCGGAAATAGTCGCGCGCCTCGAACCCGAGCTGGACGAACCCGTCGGCCAGATAATTTTCGAGTAGTTCGCGGCACCATAATCGGCACCACAGCCCCTTGCGCGCCACCGAAAGCAGAAAGGCACGAAGCGGCGCGTGAAGCAGGATGGCGCGCGCCTCGGGGCGCAGCGTCAGCGCCCCGCGCGCGAGTGGGTTGACGATGTTCGACGGCTTGACGACGATGGCCTCCTCCGCCGTGAAGCCGCGCGCAAGCATGGTGAGCGCATCGTCCATCGCCCGCGCATGGTCGCGCGCCGCCGCGCCGCGACGGCGCCAGCCGACCATGTCGTTAAGCAGGACGGGCTCCGACAGGCTGGTCGAAATCCCCGGCTGGTCGAGCGCCTGTGCGAGCATCGTCGACGCGCAATAGGCCGAATGAAACAGGAAATGCAGCGGCGCGGGTACGGCCCCCTGCGCGGTTGCCGCCGCCCGGCAATCGCTTCGCCGCAAAACGACCGGCGCGTTTTCTTCGCCCAGATGCAGGTCGGTCAGGAACGGCACCTCGGCGCGCGCGGCGCGCGCGACGCGGCGAAAATGAAAGGCGTCGTGCTCCGGATCATAACGATGCGCCAGCCATTCGGCGTCGGCCACAATTGCGGTCACGGAAGGCGCGGCGGTCATGAATCGACCTTGCCGATTGGCCCCGCCGATGGCAAGCATGACCATGACCAGCGCACCCCCTCCCGCCTCCGCCGTCGAAGCGAACCGGCGCGGCATCGCGGCTCTGCAAGCCGGCGACAATGACGCCGCTGCGCGCCATTTCGGCGAGGCGATCACCGCTGACCCGCATTCGGGCGCCTTGTACCGCAACCTTGCTTCGGCGTGGCGCGCGTTGGGCGATGATGGGCAGGAACTCGCCGCGCTCGATGCCGCGCTTGCTATCGACCGCCGCGACCTGATGGCGTGGATACGCAAAGGCGAACGGCACGAGGCGCGCGACGAAAAGGGCGCGGCGCTTGCCGCGTGGAGCGCGGCGCTGGCCCTCGGCGCGCAGCTCGATCCGGTGCCGCCGCCGCTTGCGCCCTTGCTTGCGCATGGCCGGGACTTCGTCGCGGGCGCGACCGATACGATGTTCGCCGCGGCATCGGGGGCGTTTGACGATATGCGCGGTAACCTGACCGAGACGGAGGCGCGCCGCGGCGAAGCCTTCATCGCCAGTGCGCTCGGCCGCCGCCGCATCTATCGCAATGAATGCGCGGGGGTCCATTATCCCTTCCTGCCCGCCGACGAGTTCTTCGACCGCGGGCATTTCCCCTGGTTCGCCGAAATCGAGGCGCAAACCCCGTCAATCCGCGCCGAATTGCAGGCGCTGCTCGACGACCCGGGCGAGGCGCTGCGCCCCTATGTGCGGATGGAGGCGGGCTCGCCCGAAACCATCTGGTCGGGGCTCGACAATCGGCTCGATTGGGGTGCCTGTTTCCTGTGGGAATATGGCGAGCCGAACCAGCCGGTGCTCGACCGCTGTCCCTCGACCGCTGCCGCGCTCGCCGCCGTACCGGGCGCGCGCATTCCAGGCCGCTCGCCCAGCGCCTTCTTTTCGATGCTGAAACCGCACACGCGCATCCCGCCGCACACCGGCGTCACCAACACCCGCGCGATCGTCCACCTGCCGCTGATCGTCCCGCCCGGTTGTGGCTTTCGCGTTGGGGGAGAGACGCGGTCATGGGAAGAAGGCACAGCGTTCGCCTTTGACGACACGATCGAGCATGAGGCGTGGAACGACAGCGACGATCTGCGCGCGGTGCTGATCTTCGACGTCTGGAATCCGCATATGACGGCGCGCGAACGGGACCTTCTGCTGCGCTATTTCGCATCGGCCGATGCGTCGGGATATGCCATTCCCCGATAGACCCCGGTGCCGGTCGGAAATTCAGCCTTGCGAAAGGCTTTGTGCCAAATATGATGTGGCGCATGAGGCTGCGGGCGACGCCCGCGGTAGGAGGAATATCATGACCCGCATTCTACCCGCATTCATCGCGGCCGCCCTGTTGGCGGTGCCCATGGCCTCCGCTGCCGAAAGCGCAGCCGGCACCGATCGGGCTCCGCCGTCAAAGGCCCCGTCGGAAATGACGCCAACCGAAATCAAGGCGTATAATGACGGGCTGGCCCAGACCCATCCCTATTATATCAAATGCCGCAAAACGCTGGAGATCGGGTCGCTCGTGAAGAAAAATCGCGTCTGCTATACCAATGAAAAATGGAAAGACGTGCTCGCCAAGAGCGGCCAAAATGCCCGCGATACGGCTGAAACCTTTGTGAGCAAAGGCGGCAATTCCAACTGAATCCGGCCCGCGCCCGTCGAAGGAGAAGGATGATGCGTATAGGGGTTGGAATGATGTTCCTCGCGTGCCTGACCGCGACGCCGGTAGCGGCCAGCGAGGATGGAACGCCGTTGGCCCGTACGCCGTCAGAGATGTCGGGCGCCGAGATCGACGCGTATAACCAGGGGCGAATGGCGACCGACGCCGACTATATCCGCTGTCGCCGGATCGAGCAGGCTGGGTCGCTGGTCAAGAAATTGCGCATCTGCAACACCAATGCCGAATGGCGGCGCATTACGGATAAGGGCAATCAGGAGGCGCGCGATTCGATGGAAACGCTCGCGCGTGGGTGGAGTCAGTCGCAGGAACCCGCCGGGACGACTATGCGGGAAATCCGGCCACAATGAAAGGAACCAGGCGATGTTGCAGATGGTGATCGCGCTCGCGCTCGCCGTTTCGGGGACGTCGGCGGCGACCGCTGCCGCCGATCGCAGGCCGCCGCTCGACCGCCCGGCATCGATGATGACCGGCACCGAGATCAAGGCGTATAATGTGGGGCTGCTGCCGACCCACCCCGACTTTATCAAATGCCGCAAGATCGATGAGGTGGGGTCGCTCGTGAAAAAGGCGCGCGTCTGTCATACCAACGAGCAGTGGAAAAAGCTGTGGGCGCAGGGCAATCAGGATTCGCGCGATACGATGGATGCGATGGCAAGCAAGGCGGGCGATTGCCGCGCGACGGGCACCTGCTGACCAACCGATCGAAACGATAGGGGCGGCCGTTCTGCCACCCCCATCGTTCAGGCCGCAGCGAGTTTTAGCGCACCATCGCCTTCGTCGACCTTGATCGTCGACCCGTCTTTCACTTCGCCCTTCAGGATCAGGTCGGCCAGCGGGTCTTGCAGATATTTCTGCACCGCGCGCTTCAGCGGCCGCGCGCCATAGACGGGATCATAGCCCACCCGCCCGAGCCAGGCCCGCGCAGCGTCGGTCAGGTCGAGCGTCACCTTGCGGTCGGCAAGCAGTTTCTGGACGCGCGCAACCTGGATGTCGACGATGCCGCCCATATGCTGCTGGGCGAGGCGGTTGAACAACACGATCTCGTCGAGCCGGTTCAGGAATTCGGGCCGGAAATGCGCGCGCACGACTTCCATCACGGCGGGTTCGGCCTGTTCGACCGATGCGTCGTCGGGCAGCGCGGCGATCGCCTGGCTGCCGAGGTTCGACGTCAGGATGATGAGCGTATTGGTGAAATCGACCGTGCGGCCCTGCCCATCGGTCAGCCGCCCGTCGTCGAGCACCTGCAACAGGATGTTGAACACGTCGGGATGCGCCTTTTCGACCTCGTCGAACAGCACGACCTGATAGGGGCGGCGGCGCACCGCTTCGGTGAGCGTGCCACCTTCTTCATAGCCGACATAGCCCGGAGGCGCGCCGACAAGACGCGCGACGCTGTGCTTTTCCATGAACTCGCTCATGTCGATGCGGACCATCGCATTGTCGTCGTCGAACAGGAAGCGCGCGAGCGCCTTGGTCAGCTCGGTCTTGCCGACGCCGGTGGGGCCGAGGAAGAGGAAGCTGCCGAGGGGGCGGTTGGGGTCCTGCAAGCCCGCGCGGGCGCGGCGCACCGCGGTCGAAACAGCGCGGACGGCTTCGTCCTGGCCGATGACGCGCTGGGTGAGCGTCTCTTCCATGCCGAGCAATTTCTCGCGCTCGCCTTCCATCATCCGGTCGACGGGAATGCCCGTCCATTTGCTGACCACCGCGGCGATGTCGTCGGCGGTGACCTCCTCGCGCAGCATCGCGTTGCTGGAGATGGCCTGCGCCTCCTCAAGCTGCCGTTCGAGCGCGGGGATGGTGCCATAAGATAGCTCGCCCGCCTTCGCGAGGTCGCCCGCGCGCTGCGCCTGCTCGAGCGCCGAGCGCGCGGCGTCGAGCTCTTCCTTGATCTTCGCCTCGGCGTGGATCTTTTCCTTTTCGGCCTGCCACTTTTGCGTCAGTTCGGCCGACTGCTGTTCGAGGTTCGCGAGTTCGGCGCGGAGCGCGGCGAGTCGGTCCTTCGACGCTTCGTCGCTTTCCTTCGACAGCGCGGCTTCCTCGATCTTCATCTGGATGATCCGGCGGTCGAGGCTCTCGATCTCTTCGGGCTTCGATTCGACCTCCATGCGGATGCGGCTCGCGGCCTCGTCCATCAGGTCGATCGCCTTGTCGGGCAGGAAGCGGTCGGAAATATATCGGTTCGACAAGGTCGCCGCGGCGACGATCGCGCCGTCGGTGATCCGCACGCCATGGTGCAGCTCGTATTTCTCCTTGATGCCGCGCAGGATCGAGATCGAATCCTCGACCGTCGGCTCGCCGACGAACACCGGCTGGAAGCGCCGCTGGAGCGCGGGGTCCTTTTCGACATGTTTGCGATATTCGTCGAGCGTCGTCGCGCCGATGCAGTGGAGTTCGCCGCGTGCGAGCGCGGGCTTCAAAAGGTTCGAGGCGTCCATCGCGCCTTCGCCCTTGCCGGCGCCGACCAGCGTGTGCATTTCGTCGATGAACAGGATGATCTCGCCCTCGGCGGCCTTCACATCGTCGAGCACGCCCTTCAGCCGCTCCTCGAACTCGCCGCGATATTTGGCGCCCGCGATCAGCGCGCCCATGTCGAGCGACAGCAGGCGGCGGTCCTTCAAACTATCGGGCACATCGCCGTTGACGATGCGCAGCGCGAGCCCCTCGGCGATCGCGGTCTTGCCGACGCCGGGTTCGCCGATGAGGACGGGATTGTTCTTGGTGCGGCGCGCCAGGATCTGGACGGTGCGGCGAATCTCCTCGTCGCGGCCGATCACCGGGTCGAGCTTGCCCTCGCGCGCGACTTCGGTGAGGTCGCGGGCGAATTTCTTGAGCGCTTCGTAGCGATCCTCGGCCGAAGCCGTATCGGCGGTGCGCCCGCCGCGCAGGTCGTTGATCGCGCTATTGAGCGCGTCGGCCTTCACGCCGGCGTCGGCAAACGCCTTGCCGACCGGGGTCGTTGTCGAAAGCACCATCGCGAGGAGGAGTCGTTCGACGGTGACATAACCGTCGCCTGCCTTGGCCGCGACCTGCTCGGCTTGGTCGAGCAAGCGCACGGCGTCGTTGTCGAGGCCGGGCGTGGCTTGCGCGCCCGATCCCGATACGGCGGGCACCTTGGCGAGCAGCGCGTCGATGCCTTGAACCGCGCGCGCGGCGTCGCCGCCGCTCTTGGCGATCAACCCTGCGGCCATGCCTTCGCTGTCTTCGAGCAGTGCCTTGGCAATGTGCTCGGGGCTGATCCGCTGATGGTTCATGCGGATGGCGATCGTCTGCGCGGCTTGCAGAAAGCCCTTGGCGCGGTCGGTAAATTTTTCGAGGTTCATGGCGGAAAGCCCCTTTCTCAAGAAGAGAGATAGTGTTGCCATTTGGCAACACAAGGGCTTCCTCGCAGTTGCCGTTCGCATCGCGCAAAGTCGAGATGCCCATCGGCTGTCTGCGCCTTCAGGGTGTCTCGATTTCGCTCGACACGAACGGGATTAGAAGTCGCTATTCTCCGCTGCGCGCCAGTTGGTCGAGCAGGCGCACGCCGAAGCCGCTCATGCCCTTCGGCACCAGCGGCGACGCCTTGTCGGCCTGGTTCACCCCGGCAATGTCGAGATGCGCCCACGGCGTCGCTTCGTCGACGAAATAGCCGATGACATGCGCGCCGATGCTGGCGCCCGGACCCTGGCCGGGGGTTATATTGCGGATGTCGGCGATGTCCGACTTGATCTTCTCCGCATAATTTTTGTGGAGCGGCATCCGCCACACTTCTTCGCCGCTCGCGGTCCCGGCGGCGATCAGCGCCGACGCGAGTTTTTCGTCGCGCGCGAACAGCCCGGCATATTGGTCGTCGAGCGCGCTGACGATGGCGCCGGTCAGCGTCGCGATGTTGACGATCGCGCGCGGTTTGTAGGTCTGCGCGATATATTCATTGGCATCGGCGAGGACGAGGCGACCTTCGGCATCGGCGTTAAGCATCTCGATCGTCTTGCCCGACATGGTGCGCGTAACGTCACCGGGACGCTGGGCGTTGCCGTCGGGCATATTCTCGGCAAGCGCGGCGACCGCAACGACATGCACCGGCGCCTTTGACCTGGCGAGCGAGAGCGCCGCGCCGATCGCCGAGGCGGCGCCCGACATGTCGCCCTTCATGTCCCACATGCCCGTGCCGGGTTTCAGCGAAATGCCGCCCGAATCGAAGGTGATGCCCTTGCCGATGAAGGCCATCGGCGCTGCGGGCGCCCCGGCGCCGCGATAGCGTACCGCGAGCAGGCGCGATCCGCGCGGGCTGCCCTGGCCGACCCCGACGAGCGTGCCCATGCCCAGCTTGCGCATCGCCGCCTCGTCGAGCACTTCGATGCTGACGCCCGCGGCGCCCGCAAAGGCGTCGCGCACGCGCGCGACAAAGCTTTCGGGGTAGATCACGTTCGCGGGTTCGTTGGCGAGGTCGCGCGACAGGCGCACCCCGTCGGCAAGCGGCTTCCAGCGATTGTTGAACGCTGCCTCGGCGGCCGAGGGATTGGCACCGACCAGTGTAACGGCGCCCGTTGGCGGGGTCTTTTTGTCGACCGTCTTGTAACGGTCGAAGCGATATTGGCCGAGCGCGAAGCCGTAAGCGACATCGGCGGCAGAGGTATCGCCGAACGCCCCGGCGATCGTCACCGGATGCGCTTCGCTCTTCAGTTCCTGTGCGGCCTTGCCGCCAGCTTCCGCGAGCGCGAGCGAAGCCGGGGTGCTGCCCGCGCCGATCAGCAGAATGCGGGGATGCGCGCCGATGCCGCGCAGCGACAGGGTCGAACCCGCCTTGCCGTCGAAGCCCGCCGCCGCAATCGCCGCGGCGACCGCCTGCCGCTCGGCGGCACTGAGCGCGACGCCATCGAGCGGCGGCAGCGTCGCGTCGCTCATCACGACGACGAGGGCGGCACCCGCCGGTGCGCTCGCCGCAAAACCGATCGCGCGCTCGGCGCTGTTCGTCGCGGTTGCGGGTGCGACCCCCGATCCGGTGATGGGCTGCGCCATAGCGGCGGGCGCGAGGGCGAGCGACAGGCAAGCGGAAAGAAGCAGGCTTTTCATGCGCATGATTGATATTCCCCGTTGTTCAATGACCTGGACAGGGCATAGCAACGCGCGGCGCGCTCGCAAATCCGCGTCGACGAACGACAGTTGCTTGCCATCGGACGACATGCCCGCCACATAGCCTTGCGGGCCAGGCGCCGAAAAGGACCAGACATGTTGCGACGGATTTTGCTGGGTTTCCTGATGCTGCTGGTGGTCACCGCGGCGTCGCTCGCGCTCTGGGAGCCGCTGACCGCCGAGGCTCCCGCGGCGCCCGCGTTCAAGCCCGCCGACGTTCGCATCGCGCGCGACAAGTTCGGTGTGCCGCATATCTTTGGCAAGACCGACGCCGACGTCGCCTATGGCGTCGCCTATGCCCATGCCGAGGATGATTTCTCGACCTTGCAGGAAGTGCTCGCGATGACGCGCGGCCGCGCCGGGGCGATGCTGGGCCAGGACGGCGCGAAGATCGACTATGCCGAGGCCTTGCTCGACGTGCGGGCGACGACGAAGCGCGACTGGCCGCGATTGCCCGCGGACGTGAAGCTGCTGTTCACCGCCTATGCCGCGGGACTCAACCATTATGCCGACAAGCATCCGGGCGAGGTGCG
>Ga0155548_115_pt2 | contig 13198 bp, 13 predicted proteins | sample RifCSPhighO2_12_FD_107205 | JGI IMG/M metagenome (GOLD analysis project Ga0155548, IMG submission 107205) | Sphingopyxis sp. RIFCSPHIGHO2_12_FULL_65_19
CGATGGCGAGACGATCAACGAGCGCCGCAAGCTGTCGCTGAACGGCCATATCACCGTCGCAGTCATTTTCTCCGGCAAGCGATTTGTCGAAAGCGCGGTGAGCTATCGCGGCGTGCCGGTCGAGGATGAGCGGGAGGCCTTTGTCGACGAGATGCGCGAAGCCGCCGAGCAAGCGGCGACCGGACCGGCCCGCGACGAAGAAAAGCTGCGCGAGGCGATCCGCCTCGGCGTGCGCCGCGTCGCGACGGACTGGACGGGCAAGAAGCCGGTTGTCGATGTGATGCTCGTCAAAATCTGATCGGGGAACGACCGCAATGAAATGGACTTCGGCGCTCGCCATCTACTTGTTGTTCTGGGCGTTCAGCGCCTTTTTCGTGCTGCCCTTCCACGGCCGCCGCGCGAGCGATGACGCGACGCCGCTCGTGCGCGGACAGGAGCCCGGCGCGCCGGCAAGCTTCCGCCCGGGGCGCGTCCTGTTGCAGATGACAATCGCCGCGACCGTCACTTTTGCCCTTTATTACATCGCCTATGTCAACGGCTGGGCCGACCCGGACGTGCTGACCGGGCGGGCGTGATACGCGCGACCTGATCCGCGATGCGGCCGACAGGATCGCCGTGTCATGATCCAAAGTTCAGGAAAAGTCAGCCTTATGCGTCCCGCGATCTGGATTTCGATCGACCGGATGAACGAGACGGATGAAGGCTGGCACAGCCGAATAATGTAGGAAAGGCCCTTTTGACGGCGATGTCTGATTTGGGGTGGGGAGCAGAAATGCAGCTCTTGAGGTAAAAGCGCCTTTCAAGCGCAGAAAACGAACACTTCGCTTAGAGTTTCTTGATCACGCGAACCGTTTCAGGCTGGAAGCCCGCGCGCTCATAGAACTTGAGAGCGTGTTCGTTACTGGCAAACACGTCGAGAGCAAGTCGACTGAAGCCCATTTCCTTGGCCCACCGTTCCGCTTGCTTCACAAGTGACTGAGCGACGCCTTTGCCCTCATGTTCTCGTTCGACTGCCAAGAGGGCGATGTAGCCGCAGGCCTCACCTAAGACATCGTCCGAGCCTTCGCGGACATTGACATAGCCGATCCTCTTGCCTGTTTCCTCGATCGCCAGGAAAGTCGCGTTCTTTGCACCATCCGCTCGCCAAGCTGTGGCTGTGAAAGCCTCCTGAAATGATCGGACGTCAGTCGAGGAGTGGGTGGGAGCGGCGATCACTTCAGTCAGCCGAGGATTTAGCCCCTCGATAAACCTTCGATCTTCTTCGTCGCATTCTGATCTGATCGAAAACGGCATCCTTGGTCTTTCAAAGCTTTAGAGGCCCGACAGTCAGCAGTGCGCAACGCTGGCGCGGTTATGGCAAGAGACTCGTAACGTCCGGTTTTCAGCGAATTAACGATCACCGGGAGCGTCCGCAACTGGTCGTTACCCGCGGCTCGATTGGCCCGTCAGCCCCGCAGCCGGTCGATCGCTTGAGCCAAGGCGACGTAAAGCTTGCCGATGTCCGACGATAGCAGGGTCACGCTGATCGCCGACCCGTCGCGGGCGCCGATCAGCAGGCGCAGCATCGCTTCAAAATCGTGGATGAACTGGTTGACCGCGGCGTGGAAGCTGTCGTCGGCCTGATAGATGCGCAGGATTTCCTTTGCCTCGCTATTGTCGACGAGTTTGACCGCGCGTCGGGCGAATACCCCGCGATCGCCCTTCAGATAAGCGTCCCACGCGGTGTCGCTGACTTCGCTCGACAAGATCTTGGTCACGTCGATCGCGGTGGATTTCAGCGCCTCGGTAAGCAGCCCGACCTGTTTCGCGAGCGAGTCGCGATCCGACGCCGCTATCGCCTGTTCGGCCTCGCTGACGCGCTGCTCGACGCTGGCGCTGGTGTCCATGATCGTGATCAGTTGGCGCATCAGCCGGTCGGCGGCGCCGTTGGCGGCGGCCACCGCCCGCGCCGATGCTTCCTCGATGGCGTTCAGTTGCGCCATGACTTCATTCTTAAACGCTGCGTCGATTGCGCCGGTCGCGGTCGCCTGCATTGCGTCGCGCGCACCCGACACCAGCTTTTCGAGCGTCAGCCGTGCTTCGTCGGCGGCCGAATCGGCGGTCGCGCGAACCTCGCCAAGCGTTGCGATCATCCGAGCGCCGCCCTGTTCGGCAAATTCGTCGGCGCCGTCGCGCAGTTTGGCGAGCGCAGCCTCGGCATCCGCGAGCGAGGTGTTGATGCGATCGACCAGTTGCTGCTGGCTGGCCGCATGGCCCGCCATCTGTTCCTCGTTCGCCTTGAGCGTGGCCTGGACGGCATTGACGTGCGAGGCCGTCGACTGGGCCACAAGTTCGGAGGCTTCGAGCATCGGGCGAAGCTGCGACAGCGCCGTCTGCGTGGTCTTGCCGTGCGAGGTGATCCGATCGAGCGCGTGGGGCACCGTTTCGTCCAGTTCGCGCGTCACCGCGTCGAGCGCGAGCAGCAGCGATTCGGCATGACTGATTAGCTGGTGTGCCGACGCGTTGCCGCTCTGCACTTCCTGCATGAAGGCGCCAAGCTGCGCCTTGGTATCGTCGATCGCGCGCCCGATGACACCGGTGCTCGCGCTGACGCTGACGTCGAGTATCTCCAGCTGGTCGCCCACCTCGGCGACATGGCGGGTGATCCGCGACGCCAGTGCGTCGCTGGCGTCGGCATGAGCCGAAAGCTGAGCGCCCATGGCATCGCCGGCATCGCGCGCCGCCGCCAGTTTGCTGTCCATTTCGGCGGCGGCGGTATCGACCCCTTCGCGAAACTGCCGCCAACTCGCCTCGATCTGGTCCGTCATCGCGGCGATGGTCGATGCCATGTCGTCGCGCGCGGTCGCGGCGACGTCGGTCAGGGTCGCGAGTGCCGCGCCCTGCGCGTCGGACACCTGTGCAGAGGCCGCGAGCAAGTCCGATTGGGTTTCTTTCGTCTGTTCCTGGAGCGCGACGATCGCCTCGAGGATCGCTGCGGTCGATTCCTGTCCGGTTTGCGCGGCTTTCGACGCTTCGTCGCCCAGCGCGGCGAGCTTCGCCTCGAGATTGGCGCCTTGCTGGTGCGCGACAAGCCCCGCCTCGCGGAAATTGACCGCCAGCCGCTGCGCCACATCGTCGATCCGGGGCAGGCCGGCGAGCAGCCCGTCCATCCGCTGCATGGCAACGTCGCCCGAACGGGCGAGTTGGTCGTGGGCGTTGGCGATCACCGACGCGTTGCTTGCCAGTTTGTCGCTGCTTTCGCCAAGCCGCATCACGGTATCGAGGCCAAGCTGCTGCACAATCTTTGCCTGCTCGCCAAGCTGTCGCTGCGCGTCGGCCAAGTGCAGACCGAGCGAATGCATCGACTGGTTGAGCGCCAGGTTTTCGTCGCGGAGCGCGCCGGCAATGCGGGCGAAACGGGCCTGTTCGGATCGCCCGGAGCGCAGCCAGACCATCCACAACAGCGTCAGCAGTGTCAGCGGCATCGCAATGGTCGCGATCAGCGCGGGCCAGTCGGCGAGCGCCGGAGCGCGCGAAAGGCCGTCGGTGGCGACGGTGAGCGCGAAACCCGTCCAGCCGACCCCCAGAAGGACGAGCACCGCGGGCGCCGCGCGATCGCGCCAAGTCGATGGCGGAGCCGCGTCGATCGATTCGGTGTTTTCGAGCGATGACATGTCGAGCCAGTCGCGTTCGGCAGGCGCAGCCGTTTCGGGCGCGACCACGGTTTCGGGCGCCACCACCTCTGCCGGTGCCGCGCTGTCCGCTGCCTGGTTTGCCGCGGAATCCCGCCACAATCCGACGATCTTCTTTTCCCCCGTCATCCACGCATCTTAGCATCAAATGGCCGCCATGAAACGGAAACTTAACCACAAGATGCCAACGCTGTGGAATGTCTTTCGACAGCGGCCCCCTCGATCGGTATCTCAGCGCAGCGTTCGGCGACGATCCGGCGATGGCGATGGACCTGCGTTCGGCCTTTATGGGCAGCGCGCGTGACCTGGCCGACCTGATGCGCCGCGCCCGCTGTGACGCCAATTGGGAGGTGGCGGCGCTCCGGCTGAAGGGGCTTGCCGCGACGTTCGGGATCATCCCGCTGATCGAACTGGCCGAACAGGCGATGGCCGGCGCGCCCGGCGATCCTGCCGTATTGCGCGAGATTAACCGGACGATCGACGCGCTGGCCTGAGCGGGGCAGGCCACCGGCAGACCGGGTTCAATTCCCGTTCAGCCGCGGGCTTTCATTGAAATATCGATGCCGACCGTCTTGCCTTGGCAACGCGACGGGTTTAGCCGCGTTTACGACGCGCGGCCGAACCTGTGTGCGCCAAGCCTGAGGTGCGCAACGACGGCGGCCGAGTTCTAAGGAGAGATTTCGATGTTCAACCGTTTCCGCTCGATGCCCGCAACGGCGATGGCCGCCGTGCTGGGCTGCGCGCTGATGACGACCGCGACGCCGGCCGCCGCGCAGAAGAAGGAAAAGCCGAAAAAGGAAGAAGCGGCGAAGGGCAAGGGTCTGTCCGCCAGCAAGGGCTTTGCGCCCGCGCTCAAGAAGATGACCGATGCGACGGGGGCAAAGGATGCCGCAGCGTTGCAGGCGGCACTGGCCGAAGCGCAAGCGAGCGCGTCGACGCCCGACGACAAATATCTTGTGGCTTTTTACCAGTTGCAGGCCGGAATCCTGGGCAAGGACCAGACGTTGCAGGCGCAGGGGCTCGACACGATGATCGATTCGGGCCTGACGCCGCCCGAAAATATTGCGGTGTATAATTTCTACTCGGGCAATTTTGCCTATGGGGCGAAAAATTACACCAAGGCGATCCAGCGCCTGGAGGCTGCAAAGGCGGCGGGGTCCACCGAAGCCGCGCTGGCGCCGATGCTGATGGATTCCTATCTCAACGGCGGACAGATCGACCAGGGCTGGGCAATCGCCAAGGCGGGCATCGATGCCGCGCGCGCTGCGGGAACCAAGCCGTCGGAAGAACTTTATGTTCGTCCCGCGCAGGCGTTTCAGAAGGCGAACCGGACGAACGAGATGCTCGACGTGCTGGCGATGCGCGTCCAGGATTATCCGACGGCCGCGACGTGGCGCAACACGCTGTATATCCTGTTGCAGCAGTCGGGCGGCGACAAGGAACTCAACCTTGACGTTCTGCGGCTGATGCGCGCCACCAATTCGATGACCCAGCGTCCCGAATATCTGGAATATGCGGCGCTCGCCACCGAAGCCGGCTTTCCGGGCGAAGTGGTCGCAGTCGTCAGGCAAGGCCAGAACAGCGGCACGATTCCCCGGAACGACACCCATTTCGGGTCGATCCTCGAATCGCAGGGCCCGCGCGCCACGACCGACGCGGCGGCGGTGGCGGCCGATGCCGCCAAGCCGGCGACCCTTGCCAATGCAAAGGTTGCGCGGTCGGTCGGCGATGCCCTCGTCGGCAACGGCGAAGCGGCCAAGGCCATTCCCTTGTACGAAGCCGCGCTGAAGGCGGCGCCGGGCGACAATCTGGTGCAGTTCCGCCTGGGCGTCGCACAGGCGCTGGCCGGACAGGGTGACGCGGCGGTAGCAAGCTTTGCAAAGGTGCAGGGCAATCGCCAGCGGCTCGCGCAGCTCTGGTCGATCCGCGCCAAGGCCGGTGCGGCCCCGGCGGCCGCGCCCGCTGCGGCACCCGCGGCGGCTCCGGCTACCGGCAGCTAAGCCTGCGCCCACACAAAAAGGGGGCGCCGTTCCGGATTGGAGCGGCGCCCCTTTTTGTGTCCGGTAACGCCCGGCGGGGCGATCAGGGTTCGACCGGAATCCCGGCCAACTGCTTTGCGGTGCGAATGGTCAGCGAGGTCTTGACGCTCGTGACGTTGGGCGCCGAGGTCAGGTGCGCGGTCAGAAAGGACTGGAAGCTTTGCAGGTCGCGTGCGACGACCTTGAGCAGGAAATCAATCTCGCCGTTCAGCATATAGCATTCGCGCACTTCGGCGAGCCCGCCGACATAATCCTCGAACGCCTTCAGATCCGATTCGGCCTGGCTGCGCAAGCTGACCATCGCAAAGACGGTGATGCCATAACCGAGTTTCGCGGCATCAAGGTCCGCGTGGTAGGAGCGGATGACGCCCGACTCCTCCAAAGCGCGCACGCGGCGGAGGCAAGGAGGGGCCGTCAGCCCCACCATCTGTGCCAGTTCGACATTCGTCATCCGCCCGTTTTTCTGCAGCTCGCTTAGTATCTGCAAATCAATCTGATCGAATTTCTGACTAGCCATCGTTGAAACATCCGCTTTCCAAAACTGCGGCGACCATAATATTATTTCAGCCGAATGCAATTGTCCCACAATGTGACGTGAAGATCGAAGGCACTTTCATGACCGGGGGATTCACGCTAGCCGGTAATCATATGCTAACCAACGACCGAGGGTGTGGGGCTGACTTCGCGTGACTGTTGACTCGATGATTGCGACCATCTTGCGTCAAGCGCCGGCGGATCGCCGAGCGAGCATCGTCGCGTGGCGGCAACTCACCGATATTCTGGCTCAGCGCGGCAATCAACTGGGCGATGCCGATATTCGCCGCAGCCTTCATGCGCTTGCCGTGCTGCGGCCCGATATTCCGGAAACCGTCCGCCGCGATTGCGCGCGCGCCATCGCGCGGCACGGCCGGTTTGCCCCGCTCGTCGCTTTTTACGCCAATGATGTTCCGGCGGTGTCGGCGATCATGTTGCGCGATGCGCGGCTGCCCGAAGCCGACTGGCTTGCGCTGCTGCCCGCCACCGGCGCGATGGCGCGATCGGTGCTTGCCGGGCGCCGCGACCTGCCGCGCGCCGTCACCCGGGCGCTTGCCAGCCTGGGCAGCGGATCGGTCGCGCTGCCGCAGCCTGCGACAATGGCCCAAGACGACCCTGTTCCGGCGACGGAAATGCCGGTCGCGGCCGAGGCAGAGGCCGGGCCGAGCCAGATCAGCGAGCTGGTGCGCCGGATCGACAAATATCAATCGACGCGGAGCCAGCCCGACCTTCCCCGCGCGCCGCGCGCCGCGTTCCTGTTTGAAACCGGCGCCGACGGCGTGATTCACTGGGTCGACGGTGTCACCCGGGGCGCGGTGATCGGCCTGTCGATTGCCGAGGCGGCCTTTGGCGGCGAGCCCGGCACCGACGGCGTGGCAGCGGGCGCCTTTCGCCAGCGCGCCGAAATCATCAACGCACGCATGTTGCTCGAAGGCACACCGGCCGAAGCCGGCGAATGGCGGTTTTCGGCGCTTCCATGGTTTGATCCGGCGACGGGGCAGTTCCGCGGCTATCGGGCCAGCGCGCGGCGGCCGCAGCGCAATGAAACCCCCTATGGCCGCACGGCGTCGGAGGATTCGGGCGATTCGATCCGCCAGCTGATCCACGAACTTCGCAGCCCGCTCAATGCGATATCGGGGTTTGCGCAGATCATATCGGGGCAGATGTTCGGCCCGGTGAACCAGAGTTATCGCGCGATGGCCGAAACGATCGTCGCCGATGCGGCATCGGTCCAGTCGATCATCGACGATCTGGAGACCGCGGCGCGCACCAGCGTCGCCGTCGCGGCGCCGCTGCCCGAAGAGGTCGTCGATATCGGTGCGATTGTGACCCAGGTCGAAAGCGATCTGGCCGCGCTGCTGGCCGACCAGCGCGTCGACCTTAGCATTTCGCGCGTCGGCGGGCCGTTCCTGGGGCTGGCGGGCGATGCCGCGACGCGGCGCATGGTCGGCCGCCTGCTGACGGCGCTGATCGATGTGTCCGAACCGGGCGCGATACTGGTCGGCCAGCTGGTCACCGAATCGCGCCACGACGACATGCTCCAGCTGCGCATCGTGCGGCCCGCGACGATCCGCTTTGCGACCGCCGCCGACCTGCTCGATCCCGGTTTCAGCCCCGAAGGCGAAGCCCCCGGGGCCGCGGTGCTCAGCCTCGGTTTTTCGCTGCGGCTGGTCGACAGCCTCGCGCGCGGCTGCGGCGGACGCCTTGATATCGGGCATAACGCCTTGACGTTGCACCTGCCCTCCGCCAACTCGAAGGCCGAAGTCGGGCTGGAGGTCCAGCAAGGCGAATAGACCCGGGGCGGGGCAAAGTGGACATGGTGCAGCCTTCGGGCAATTTCTTTGCATATCCGGCGGCCGCGGACCTGATCGAACGCGAAGCGGGCGCGCGGCCGCGCTTCTGGGTCACGATCGACACCGAAGAGGATTTCGACTGGGAGGCACCCTTTGCACGCACCGGATACCGGCTCGCGTCGGTGCCGGCGCTGGCCGATTGCCAACGCTATTTTGAACGCGGCGGGGTGAAGCCCATCTATCTGGTCGACTGGCCGATCGTGGCCGACGACCGCGCCGTCGGAATACTCGGCGCGGCGCACGATGCCGGTACCTGCGAAATCGGGGCGCAGCTTCATCCCTGGGTGACGCCGCCGTATACGGAGGAGGTGAATGCCCGCAACAGCTATACGGGCAATCTTCCAGCCGATTTGCAGCGCGCGAAGATGATGGCGCTGCGCGACGCGATACGCGACCGTTTCGGGGGCGCGCCGACGGTCTATCGCGCCGGCCGCTATGGCCTTGGCCCCGATAGCGCGACGATGCTCGCCGAACTCGGCTTTCGCTGCGACACGTCGGTGCGGTCGGGTTTCGATTATCGCGCAGGCCATGGTCCCGATTATCGCGACGCGCCGCTTTATCCCTGGTGGGTTCATACGAGCGAGGGCGCGATCCTGGAAATGCCGGTGACCACCGTGTTCGGCGGCGCGATCGGCAAGGCGGGACGCCCGCTGTACCACCGCCTCGCGCGGCGCGGCACGCACGTCGGGGCGGCGCTGGCGCGGCTTGGCCTGGTCGAACGCATCGCGCTGACCCCCGAAGGCATTCCGGCCGACCGCGCGTGCAAGGCGATCGACATCGCCATCGAGCAAGGTTTGCCGGTGCTGAATTTTTCCTTTCATTCTCCGTCGTTACAGCCGGGGAACACACCCTATGTCCGCAGCGCCGCCGACCTCGACCTTTTCTATCGCTGGTGGGATATCATCCTCGACCATCTTGCCCGCCGCGGCGTCGACGCGACCACCGCGGCCGAGATATTGGCGATGGCCGACCGCCAGTCTGGCGCGATCCCGCCGCGCTGATCGTTGGCGCTTGCCAATTCGGCGCGCGCTCCGCTATCGCCCATCACATCCCCCGCCGGGTGCAAGGGGGGCCTGTAGCTCAATGGTTAGAGCTGGCCGCTCATAACGGCTAGGTTGCGGGTTCGAGTCCTGCCGGGCCCACCATACCCTCCAGGGACCGAGGCGCGTTCTCCGCGCGGTTCCGATCCGGTGCAGCCCGACCGTATGTCGACGGCGAACGCGTTATCCGCATTTTCCTTGCAAAACGAAACCGATCCCGGTCCACTGCGCCGACAGAAGGAGAGGGGACATGGGCAAGCGGCGGGCGATCCTGATCGGGGGGCTGGCGATTGCGGCGATCGTGGCAGTGACGGCGGCGGTGCGCACCGCAACCTTCGCGCCGGGCGACATCGCCGATGGAAGCGATATCCGGCTCGCGGCCGCGCCGACCTATGACCTGGACGCCGCGGTCGCGCATCTGAGCGCGGCGGCGCAGATCAGGACCATCTCGCACCAGGACCCGGCCGAAGACGATGTCGCCGAATGGGACCGCCTGCACGGCTGGCTCGCGACGACCTATCCCGCCATGCACCGCGCGATGACGCGCACCATCCTGCCCAACCGGACGCTCATCTATCATTGGCCGGGCAGCGACGCGTCGCTCGCGCCGATCATCGTCATGGCGCATCAGGACGTGGTGCCGGTCACCGAGGGGACCGAGAAGGATTGGAAATATCCCCCCTTTGCGGGAACGATCGCTGAAAAGGCGGTCTGGGGCCGCGGCACTGTCGACGACAAGGGATCGCTGATCGCCTTGTTCGAGGCGCTGGAGGCCTTGGCAGTGCAGGGCTTCGCACCAAAGCGCGGCGTCTATCTGGTGTCGGGGCATGACGAGGAAGTCGGCGGTTCGGGCGCCGCGGCCGCGGCGGCAAAGCTGAAGGCAGAGGGCGTGCGCGCGCTTTATACGCTCGACGAGGGCAGCGTGGTGTTGCGCGACACGCCGGTGATCAACGGGCCCGCGATCCTGATCGGCGTCGCCGAAAAGGGGTATGCGACGCTGAAGGTCACGGCCCATGCGCCCGGCGGACACAGTTCGATGCCGCCCGCCGAAACGGGCGTGACGACGCTAGCGCGTGCGGTGCTGGCGATCACCGACAATCCCTTCCCGATCGAGATGCGCGGCCCCGGCGCCTCGATGGTCGAGGCGCTCGCGGCGCACAAGGGTGGCACCACCAAGCTGGCGGTCGCCAACCCGTGGCTGCTCGGGTCGGTCCTCAAAAAACAGCTCGCGGCATCGCCCTCGTCGGCTGCGGCCTTTCACACGACGATCGCCCCGACGATGCTGGAGGGCAGCCCAAAGGAGAATGTGCTGCCCCAATCGGCGAGCGCGCTGATCAACTATCGCATTGCGCCGTGGAACAGCTCGGCCGACGTCATGGCACGCGCGAAGGCATCCGTCGGCGACGCGCCGGTCGAGCTGAGCTGGGTCAAGCCGCCCAATGAGCCGTCGCGCGTGTCGTCGAGCAGTTCGCAGGGCTGGAAATATGTCGTTGCCGCGGCGCGCGCCGACGCGCCCGATGCCGTCGTTGCGCCCTTCCTGGTCGTCGGTGCGACCGACAGCCGCAGCATGGCGCCGATTTCCGAGGATGTTTACCGTTTCATGCCGATGCACTTCACGCTGAAGGAAACGGCGATGATCCATGGCACCAACGAACATATGACGATCGACAGCTTCAAGCGGATGATCGATTTTTATGCGCGATTGATCGCGACCTCTGCTGGCTGATCGTATCGCGCGGTCGATTGGGCGAGGCGCTGGGCAAGATCGGCCGGACGTCGAACCGATCATTTACCTTCGAGCTTTAATGGTGCGACATGCTTCGCCGCGCCGCATATCGTCGGACATACCGCAATCGACGCCGCCCATCACCGGCCGTGAATTGGCTGGTCGGGGCGGGCGTCTTTGGAGCGGCGATCGGAGTTGGCTCGGTCGCGACGACGTCGGAGGGGCGCGACATCATCGCCGCGACCGCGAGAGATGCGAGCATAGCGGCCGGCATCATGCGCGAACGCGCGCCACAAGATGGCGATTATTGGCGTCGGTGTGACGATGCCCGCGCGGCCGGCACCGCACCCATCTATCGTGGTGAGCCGGGATATCGCGAACGGCTGGATGCCGATTATGACGGCATTGCCTGTGAGCCGTATCGCGGGCGATAATCGCGAGCCAATCGGGGTTATCGAACACGCGAAACCGGAATTTTTGTCAGTGGTCGGGGAGACAGGATTCGAACCTGCGACATCCTGCTCCCAAAGCAGGCGCGCTACCGGGCTGCGCTACTCCCCGACTACTGGTCCGCGCCTTAGACAGCGCGAGCGCGCAAGTCTATCCCGCCCGGACCGTAGACAAAGAAAAAGGCGGCCTTCCCGAAGGAAGACCGCCCATTTCCGTTTCAGTCAACGCCCCGAAGGGCTGTGACTTACTTAGCTTCTTCAGCCGGAGCAGCAGCAGCGGCCGGAGCAGCAGCGGCGTCGGCCGGAGCAGCAGCGGCGTCAGCCGGAGCAGCAGCGGCTTCAGCGCCGGCAGCAGCAGCGTCGGCACCAGCGGCAGCGGCTTCGGCGCCGGCAGCAGCGGCGTCGGCGCCTTCTTCAGCAACAGCTTCGGCAGCCGGAGCTTCGGTGGTGGCTTCTTCAGCAGCCTTTTCACCGCAAGCGGCGAGGGCGAACATGCTGGCAGCAACAGCGATAGCAGCAAACTTCTTCATGATGTGTGGGCTCCCTAAAATGCCTTTCCGCGCCGGGAAAAGTTTCCCGTAACGCGAGCGGCGGGATTTAGCTGTTCCGCGTGAATCGTCAACAAAAATAATTGAGATGATCGGCGCGCACGGAAATCTGTCATTTCTTGGTAATAGTCATGGAAGCTCGGCATCGCTGCTGTTGGCGAGAATCGCCAAAACTGCCGTCCAGACCACGACATTCTGCCGCAACTGGACGGGATCGACCTTGTCCAGCGTGTCGTCGGGCGTGTGGTGGATGTCGAAATAGCGTGTCCCATCTTGTGCCAGATCGACCGCCGGAACCCCCGCCTGGACAAGCGCGCCGATGTCGGCGCCGCCATTGGCAGGCTGGCGGCCGCGCACGACGCCGAAAGGCATCACGGCGGACGCGAGGCGATCGGCGAGCCCGCTGGCGCTGTCGGGCAGCCTGAAGTCGATCCGCCACACTCGGTCGGCGCCGAAATCGGATTCGAGGGCGACGGCGTGTTTCTCTTTTCCATGCGCGTCGAAATAGGCCTTGCCGCCGAACACGCCGACCTCTTCGGCGCCCGCCCACAGGACACGGATCGTGCGGCGCGGTTGGCCGGCACTCATCACATATTTGGCGGCGGCGGTAATGATGCCGCATCCCGACGCGTCGTCGATCGCGCCGGTGCCGAGATCCCAGCTGTCGAGATGGCACGCGACGAGGACCGGGCTGGCGGCAGGATCGCTGCCCGGCACTTCGGCGATGACATTGCCCGAATCCTGCTGACCGAGGTCGCGCGGTGTCAGCAGCAATTTCATGCGAAGCGGCGCCGCCACATAACCGAGCGGCGTTTCCCGGGTGCGGATCTTCTGGGCGCGCTGCCACTGGCGCACGAGCAGGTCGGCGTCGGGGTTTGAGATCGCGCCCGCCGGGATCGGTTTTACGCCGTCATCGAAATTGGTGACGCCGGTGTGCGGATTGCGATGATCGTCGGTGCCGATCGAGCGGATCACGATCGCCGCGGCGCCTTTTTTCGCCGCAACATTCGGGCCGGTAAACCGGCCGCGGCCATAATATCCATAGCCGCTGCCGTCCTGCGCCCGCGCCATCTGGTGATCGACGAAGACGATCTTGCCCTTGACCATGTGGTCGGGCGCCGCGACGAGCGCGTCATAGCTCGCGAAATAGGCGATATCGCCCTCTATGCCCTTTGCACCGGTCGAGGCGCTGTTGCCGAGCGCCGCAATCGCCAGTTTCTGCGGATGGAACGGCCCGATAAGCGACGCCTCCTCCTCGCCGCGGACCCATGTCGGCATCCGATAGCCCTCTTCGCGGACATTCTGGAAGCCGAGCGCCGTGAGCTTTGCCAGCGCCCA
>Ga0155548_109_pt1 | contig 13099 bp, 13 predicted proteins | sample RifCSPhighO2_12_FD_107205 | JGI IMG/M metagenome (GOLD analysis project Ga0155548, IMG submission 107205) | Sphingopyxis sp. RIFCSPHIGHO2_12_FULL_65_19
CGCTGGGACGGTCCCGCCATATGGGCCTGGAAAACGTCCGGCGTCGCGCTGCTCGCGGCATGGGCGGCCGCAAATGCGCGCGGCCGCGATGGCTGGATGATCGCCGCGGCGCTTGGCTTTGGCGCGCTGGGCGATTGGCTGCTCGACGCGGCAGGGCTGATGCAGGGGGCGGCGGCGTTCGCCGTGGGTCATGCGATTGCGATTACGCTGTATCTTGGCAATCGGCGCGCTGCGATGACGCGGTCGCAGGCCCTGCTGGTGTTCGCGGTGGTGCCGCTTGCGCTGCTGGTGGCATGGGGGCTGACAAGACATGCCGAGCCCGCCCAAATGAGTGCCGCGATCGGCTACACCGCGATCGTTGCGCTGATGGCGGCCACGGCCTGGGCGAGCCGGTTCCCGCGGTATCGGACGGGCATCGGCGCGATGATCTTCCTCGCCAGCGATTTGTTCATCTTTGCGGGTGAGGGCGGGGCATTGTCCAAAGACATCACCATGTGGTTTGTCTGGCCGCTCTATTTTGCGGGACAGGCGCTCATCGCATGGGGAGTTGTGGCAACGCTGGCGAGCGAAACGGCCAAGCGCTGAAACGCGTCGCCATCGACCGCAACGATTCTACCCGGCTCCGCCCCACGCCGCGATCGTGGTGCGATGGAGCAGCCGGTCGTAGCCATCATAGCCGCCGGTCGCGCGGTGAAGTACCGAGCGGTTGTCCCACATGACCAGCATGTCGGGCTCCCATTCATGCACGTAGCGAAACTCTTCGCGGCCCTGCCACTGGATGAGGTCATAGAGCAAAGGCAGGGCGTCGCCGTCGTCCATGCCGTCGAAGCCGATGATATAGCCCGCGCAACCGAACAGCCCCAGGCGCCCCGTTTCGGGGTGCGCGCGAACGAAAGGATGGCGCTGCGTGTCGAGCGCATCGTCGCTCGAAAGGATGTCCATGCTGCGGTTCTTGTCGTTCGCGCCATACATGCCCGACGGAGCGTAGCCGGCGCGGGCGCTGTGGATCGCCTGAAGCCCCTCGACACGCGCCCGAAGATCGGTGGGCATCGCATCGAGCGCGGCGTGCTGGTTCGCAAATTCGGTTTTGCCGCCGACGGGCGAGATGGTGATGCCGAACAGGCAGGTGCCGGCAGGCGGCCGCGCCTGAAAACTCCAGTCGCTGTGCCAGTTTTCGGCGAAAAGCGGCGCGGTCTCGTCGGCCTTGCGCTTGACCGCGATGATATGGTCGCGGCCAGGGATCGGGCGAATGAATGGATCGTCGCCGAAGCCGCCGAAATAGCCGGTGAAGCGTTCAAGATCATCTTCGTTCATCGCCTGGCCGGGAAAGACGAGGACATGGTGGTGGAGCCATGCGGCGCGGATTTCGGCGATGGTCCCCGCATCAAGCGGCTGGGTGAGGTCGACGCCGCCGATGCGGGCGCCGCAGGATTGCCCGCTGGCGGTTATCGAAATCGTCATCGGGCGATGCTGCGCCGATTGCGGTCCGTCGTCAATCGCGCGCGGCAGGTCGCCCCGAAACCTCGCCGAGTCGATTGCGGTGCGGCGTTTCTGGGCTGGCAGTTCAGCGAGGCGCCATCTTTTCGCCCTTAATCTTGTGCGCGGGGACCAATATGGAGAAGACCGATGTTCCTGTTCAAAAGACTGGCGTTGACCGCGTTGATCGGTGCCAGCGCCCTGGCCGCGCTGCCCGTCGAAGCCGACGCCCGCGACCGCCATCACCGCCATTCCTATTACGGCCACCGCGACAATGACCGATATCGCGATTACCGCCGCGATTATCGGCGTGACTATCGCCGCGATTATCGCCGCAGCCATTATCGCGATCGGCGCTATTATTGCCGACGCGGCAGCGGGACGACCGGGCTGATCATCGGCGGTGCTGCCGGCGCGTTGCTCGGCCGCGAAGTCGATCGTTACGGCGACCGGGTTCCGGGCACCATTATCGGCGGCGCCGCCGGGGCGCTGATCGGGCGCGAGATCGATCGTGGCGGTCGTCGCTGCTAAGCGAACCGGCCATCCGGGGCCACGCTTGCGCCGCGCGGCCACCGGGCTGCGTCGGTGCGGCGGTGGTCGATCGCGAGCAGGGTGATTGCGGTCGATCAATAAGGCGGTAAGGTGGACCTTCCGGCAGCGGCCGTGATCGCTACCCGACAGGGAGGTCGCAGATGAAAAAGTTGACGAAGTTTGTGGCGGCGGCCAGTTTAGGCTTCGCGCTCGCCGCGCTTCCCGTCGCGGGGATCGCCGCGCTTCAGAAGGGTGCGAAGGCGCCCGACTTCACGCTGAACGCGGCGAAGGGCGGCAAGCCTTTTGCCTTGTCGCTGAAGCAGACGCTGCGTAGCGGCCCGGTTGTGCTCTATTTCTTTCCAGCGGCTTTTACGCCCGGCTGCACGATCGAGGCCCATCTGTTTGCGGAGGCCAGCGACGATTTCGGTCGATTGGGCGCGCGCGTCGTTGGCGTGACGGCGGGCAATATCGACCGTGTTGCGGAATTTTCAAAATCCGAATGCCGTGACAAATTTGCGGTTGCGGCCGACCCCGGCGCGAAGGTCGCAGCAAAATATGACAGCGTGATCCAGCGTCCCGGCCAGCCCGCGATTTCCAGCCGCACCTCTTATGTCATCGCGCCGAACGGCACGATCTTGTTGAGCTACACCGACCCCAAGCCGCAAGCGCATATCGAAAAGAGCATGGCGGCCGTGCGCGCGTGGAGAGCAAGCCGTCGTTGACCGCCATTTGCGCACAAGGACGCCCATCCGGGAGCCACGCAAGAATATGGTCCTGAGAAGGGCAACGGCTCATCGTTGAACGAGCCCTTCGCAGCAGGCGATGGATCAATCGCGCTTTTGCAGGCTTACCACCGCGTGGATCGGTAGTTCGGCGTAGATGTGCGGGAAGAGCTCGCCCCCGCGCGCCGGTTCCCAGCGGATCGCGTCGCCCAGGAGAAGCAAGTCCACCTCGGCGATCATCAGGCAAGATTGCCCGGCGAAATATTTGGCAATCGTCGCTTCCAGCTGTTCAGCGGTCGACAGGTGGATATAGCCGTCGGCTATATCCGCCGGAGCGCCGCGGAACACGCGTTCGCGCTCGAAATCCGCCCATTGCTGCTGGGTCAGCACCTTGAAGGCCGTCGACGCGGTCATTCGGGCGCCGCTTCGCTGGGCGTTTCGGTTTCGGCAGCAACAATGTCCCCGGCTTCCACGCCTTCACCTTCGTCCTCGTCGCTATCCTCGATCAGCGCCGCCGAGACGACATGCTCGTCCTTCGCGACATCGAACAGCCGGACGCCCGCCGAACCGCGACCGATGACACGCATCGAATCGAGGCCCATCCGGATCAGTTTCGCCTGATCGGTCACCAGCATCAGCTGATGCACCTTGGTCGCCGGGAAGCTGGCGACAACCGGGCCATTGCGAGCGATATTGTCGATGTTGGTGATGCCCTGACCCCCGCGTCCCGTGCGGCGATACTCATAGGCCGACGACAGCTTGCCATAACCATTGGCGCAGACGGTAAGGATGAACTGTTCGCTGGCGGCGAGTTCGGCCATCCGGTCTCCCGGCAGGGTCGGTTCATTCTCATTATCTTTCCACGGCGCCGCGCGCAGATAGGCCTCGCGCTCGTCCATCGTGGTGCCTACGCGGTGCAGGATCGAAAGCGAGATGACCTCGTCCCCATCCGCCAGCCGCATACCGCGCACGCCGGTCGAATTGCGGCTCTGAAACTCGCGAACGTCGTCGCCGGCAAAGCGGATCGCCTTGCCCTGCCGCGTCGCGAGCAGAACATCGTCGCTTTCGTCGAGCAGCGCGACGCCGATCAGGCGGTCGTCCTCGTCCCCGCCCTCGAACTTCATCGCGATCTTGCCATTGGAGGGGACGTTCGTGAAAGCGTCCATGCTGTTACGCCGCACGCTGCCTTTCGCGGTTGCGAACATGACGTGCAGCTTACCCCATTCGGTCTCATCCTCGGGCAGCGGCAGCACGGTCGAGATCGTCTCGTCCTTGCCGAGCGGCAGGAGGTTTATCATCGGACGCCCGCGTGTCGCAGGCCCGCCTTCCGGCAGGCGCCACACCTTCATGCGATAGACCTTGCCGGCGGTGGAGAAGAACAGGACCGGCGTGTGCGTCGAGGTGACGAACAATTCGGTGACGACATCCTCGTCCTTGGTCGCCATCCCCGCGCGGCCCTTGCCGCCGCGGCGCTGCGCGCGGAAGGTGTCGAGCGGGGTGCGCTTGATATAGCCGTCGAGGGTGACGGTGACGACCATCTCCTCGCGCTCGATCAGATCCTCGTCGTCGATGCCGTCGGCGGCTGGCGCAACGAGCGTTCGGCGCGGCGTTGCGAATTCCTCGCGCACCGCGACCAGTTCCTCGCGCATCACCGCATAGAGTTTTTCGCGATCGGCGAGGATCGACAGCAGCTCCTCGATCTCGGCCGCCAGTTCGCCGAGTTCCTTGCCGATTTCATCGCGGCCAAGTGCGGTCAGGCGGTGCAGGCGCAAGTCGAGGATCGCCTTCACCTGAATTTCGGACAGGCGATAAGTCGCGCTGTCTTCCATCTCGCCCTCGATCGCCTCGACCAGGCGGATATAGGGCGCGATATCACCGATCGGCCATTCGCGCGCGAGCAGTGCTTCGCGCGCCGCCGCCGGGCTGGGCGACCCGCGGATGATGCGGACGACTTCGTCGAGGTTGCTGACCGCCACGACGAGCCCGAGCAAGATATGCGCACGGTCGCGCGCCTTCGCGAGCTCGAATTTGCAGCGACGGGTGATCACCTCTTCGCGGAAGGTGATGAACGCCTCGAGGATCGGCTTCAGCCCCATCATTTCGGGGCGCCCGCCGCGGATCGCGAGCATGTTGGCGGGGAAGCTCGACTGTGCCGGGGTGTGGCGCCACAGCTGGTTCAGCACGACCTCTGCGGTGGCGTCGCGCTTCAATTCGATGACGACGCGCACGCCTTCGCGGTTCGATTCGTCGCGGATGTCGGCGACACCCTCAATGCGCTTGTCGCGCGCGGCTTCGGCGATTTTCTCGACAAGACCCGATTTGCCCACCTGGAAGGGGATCGCGGTCAGCACGATCGACTGGCGATCGTTGCGTCCTTCCTCGATCATATAGTTCGAGCGCATCATGATCGAGCCGCGCCCGGTCGCATAGGCAAGCCGCGCGCCGCCCTGTCCCAGCATCGTCGCGCCGGTCGGAAAATCGGGGCCGGGAACGATTGCCATCAGTTCGTCGAGCGTGATTGCGGGATTGTCGATCGTCGCAAGCGTCGCGTCGATCACTTCGCCCAGGTTGTGCGGCGGGATGTTGGTCGCCATGCCGACCGCGATACCGCCAGCGCCATTGACGAGCAGGTTGGGGAAACGTGCCGGGAGCACGGTCGGCTCGTCACGGCTGGCGTCATAGTTCGGCTGGAAGTCGACGGTGTCCTTGTCGAGGTCGTTCAGCAGCACCATCGCGGTCTTGGCAAGGCGCGCTTCGGTGTAGCGCATCGATGCCGGCGGGTCGGGGTCCATCGAACCGAAATTGCCCTGACCGTCGATCAACGGCACGCGCAGCGACCAGTCCTGCGTCATGCGCGCGAGCGCGTCGTAGATCGCGCTGTCGCCGTGCGGGTGATAATTGCCCATCACGTCGCCGACGATCTTGGCCGACTTCTTGTACGGACGCCCTGGAACAAAGCCGCCTTCCTGCGCGGCATAGAGGATTCGGCGATGCACCGGTTTCAGCCCGTCGCGCACATCGGGAAGCGCGCGGCTGACGATCACGCTCATGGCGTAATCGAGATAGGACGTCTTCATTTCGTCGACGATGTTGATCGGCGACACGCCATCTTCGGGCGATTGCATAGGCGTATTTTCTTCGGTCAAGACCCGGCCTTTTTCTGCTCTTTCAGGAGATGAATTTGGCCTAGCCGATAGGGGCAGGAAAGACCAGCGATTCGGTCATTTTCCGGGCTTTTTTTTGCTGCGCCAAAAGGCGCGGAAAGTAGGCGGAAACGGGGGGTGGAAGCAGCATCGTCCGGCGCCATCGCGGGGCTTGCCAATCGCTTGTTCAGCCCTAAAGCTGCGCGCCGATGACCGCTGCTGAAAAACCCGTGCGCCGATGGCTTTGATCGCGCTGGTCGGCGCCAGCGAAATGCTGCCCGACGGGTCGCTCCGCGCGCTCGTCACGGTCGCGGGCGAAACGCTGATCGAACGGCAGGCGGCACGCCTTTCGGATGTGGGGGTGACGCATATCGCGGTCGCGGTGGCGGCGGTGCCGGCCGAGCTGCTGGCGACCTGCGACCGCATTCGCCGCCGCGGGGTGAAGGTGACACCCGTGCGCGCGGCGCCCGACCTGTTGGCGCTCGTCGAGGGCGACGACCGCATCATCCTGGTCGCCGATGGTCTGCGCGCTGGCGGGACGCATTATGCCGCAATCGCCCGGCCGGGGTCGCCGGCTATCCTCGTCACCGGCGACACCCCGTTGACCCAGGCATTCGAGCGGATTGACGCGACGCGGCGCTGGGGCGGGCTGGCGAGCATATCCGATGCGATGGTTGCCGAGCTCGCGGCGATGCCCGGTGAATGGGATATGATGCTGACGCTGCTCAGGCTTGCAGTGCAGTCGGGCGCGCGGCGGCTCTATTGCGAACCCGCGCTGTTTGAACAGGGGGAAATTGCCATCGTCGCCGACCGTCCGATGGCCGCGCTGATCGAGCAATCAAGCCTGCAACAGGTCGAATATGGCGGCATGGGGCTGGGGCGGTCGTCGATCATGATGCCGCTCATCCGGCTCGCCGGACCGCTGCTGGTCAAATCGCCGACGACGGCGCGATACCTGCCCTATATCACGGCGGCGCTGTGGGTGATCGTCGCCCTGTTGGCCGCAAGCGGATTGGCGGCGGCTGGCGCGATCGTCGCGATTTTGGGCGGGCTGGGATTGGCGGCGATGCGGTTCCTTTCGGCATTTCGCGCCGAAAGTGCGGGCCAGGATCGCGCGCGCGACGTGATCCGCAGTTTTGCGTGGTTGTTGCTCGCGATCTTTCCCTGGCTCGTGTCGCTCGCCGGGCCAGAGCATCGGATGCCGCCATTTTCGGAAGCCGCGCTGGCACCGTGCCTGGCGGCGACGATCCTGTTGGCGCGGTCGCTGTACGAGGATTCGGGCGAGAAGCGGCGGTTTCACTGGCTGCTCCCCGATGCCGACCAGTCGTGGATATTGCTCGCACCAGCGCTGATGTTCGGCTTTGCGCCGCTGATGTTCGCCATTCTCCCGTTGCTGGCGCTGTTCCAGATTCTGCTCTGGCTGCGGCTCGCGCGGCGCCCGGAAGCGCGCTAGAACAATGGCCTTGAAGGTTTAAGGCCTATTAACGCCATGCTGTTATTGGCGGATGCGCATGACTGAGTCCGTCTCCTCTCCCGGCATCGATCCGCCGTCGCCGACGCTGTCGGCGCGCCTGCGCGAGCTGGCGGATTATCTCGCCGCGCCCACCGCGGGGCGGCTGACCGAGGAGCAGCGCGCCCTGTCGCTGGGGATTGCCCGTCGGCTGGTCGTCGATCTTGCGGCAAGGCTCGATCCAGAGATTGATCCTGCCGCTTTGTGGGCCGAATGGCTGCGCGGCGGATTGCCCTGCGCATCACGGCTGGCAGGCATTTGTTTCGCCCGCGCCGAGGAACATCGCTGGCGCGAGCAATCGGCGCAGCGAACCAGCCCGCCGCCGCTTTTGTCCGAACCCGATGCCTCCAGCATCGAAACCCCCACGATCGGCGAAACCCCGTCCGAGGTCGAGCGCGCCTATCTGACGCTCCAGATCGCCGACCGCCGACGCTTCGATTCGCTCGGCAACCCGTCGCTGGCCGCCCCGGACATCGACGAAGAGGTTTTTCGCGCACTCCTGCTCGACATCGCGGCCTGGCGGCTGGCTGAAGTGAGCCAAGACCGCGCGCGCGCCAGCAAACTCGGCGACGCGGTGCGCGTCGCGACCGAGCAGCAAACGCGCGAAATGGGTATTACGCGAGCGGGGGTTGCCTTTTACAACGCGCTGGGCGCCACATTGCCGGACGCCGCGGCTGGCGCGATCGGGCGGCACGACTGGCCGACCTTGATCGCATTGGCTGCGGCGTGCCATCGCCGCGACTATGACGACATGGCGTTGGCGCTGCTGACAGCCGAAACGGCGGCGCTGCCATCGCTGCTGGCGCCGCTGCGCCTCGATCACGCGGCGCTGGCCCCGCTGGAGGCGTCGCTTGCGATGCTGCCCGCGCGGGCGGTCGGCGGGGCCGACTATGGCGATGCCCGGCTGGCGGAACGCGGCCAGTGAACGAACGCGTCATCCGCGGCCGGATAGACCGGGCAGGGGCGCTGGTCAGCGCCGACGCGCCGTTGCTGCGCCTGCAACAGCGGGCTGGCGCCGGGCTCGACAAACCGCTGGCGTTGCCGCACCTCGCACGCCTCGTCACGCTGGCGCAGCGGTTGCACCGCGACATCAGCCGCCCGCTTTACGCGGCCGATGACCATAGCGACATTCACGCCCTGGTGCGGATCACTCCCGATGCCGATGGCGCGAGCCTGGAGATCACCGATTGGCGCACCCGCCCGCTAGCGCAGCCGCAAATCCCGGCGATCGGGGAGGGCACCGCGATGCCGCGAAGCTGGACGTGGGAATGCGATCAGCAATTGCGCATTGTCGCGCTGCGCGCCGCGCCGGATGCTCCGCCGATCCCCACGGGGTGGGAGGCGCGTTCGCTGTCCGAATTGTTCGAGCTCCAGCCCGATGACGACGGGCGCTTTCCGGTCCTGCGGGCGCTGGCGCGGCAATCGCGTTTCGACGGGCAGCGCGTCCAAGCATCCGATATCGCGATGACGCTGTCAGGCGAGGCCTTGTTCGACGCGACGGGCCGGTTCACGGGCTTTCGCGGCTTGGCAGTTGCCGTCGACGCACCCACTTCGTCCGATACCAAGCCGGGCGGGGCGCTGGTCGATCCGGTGTTCGGATCGCTGCCATTGTCCGATCCGCAATTCGGACGCCGCATCGACGGCGCGCTGCGTGGACCGCTTAGCCGCATCATCGCCACGGCAGAGACGATTTCGGGCCAGTTCGACGGGCCCATCCGTGCGGATTATGCACGTTATGCAGGCGATATCGCCCACGCAGGACGGCATCTGCTGGGACTGGTCGACGATCTGGCCGATTTGCAGAATATCGAGCGGCCCGGATTCAAGGCCGCAGCCGACGAAATCGACCTGGGCGACCTGGCGCGCCGCGCGGTCGGGTTGCTGGGCATGAAGGCCGAAGAAAAGGGCATCCGTATCGACGCCCCGCGCACCGACGACAAGGCGCCCGCGACCGGCGAGTTCCGCCGCGTGTTGCAGGTGCTGCTGAACCTGCTGGGCAATGCGATCCGCTATTCGCCCGACGATTCGCAGATATGGATACGCGTCGACCGCGAAGGCGACCGTGCGATGGTGACCGTGGCCGACCAGGGACAGGGGATCGACGCCGAGCAACAGGCGGTGGTGTTCGAGAAATTCGAGCGGCTGGGCCGCACCGACAGCGGGGGGTCCGGGCTGGGGCTGTATATCGCGCGGCGACTGGCGCGCGCGATGGACGGCGACCTGACGGTGGATAGCGCGCCGGGGCAGGGAGCGCGATTCACGCTGAGCCTGCCGGCGCGGGATGTGGCTTAGAATATCGCTGCTGTATTGCGCGGCGTAGCCTATTCCAGATCGTCGGTCGTCAGGCTGTACCGGCAGACGATGCTCAATTCTCTCGGGTCATCGCGCATATAGGTTATCGAAGCACTGTCCTTCGTTCCGATCTGATCGCGACCGCACACCCGAACACCATCGACGCATGAGCTGGTCCAACCTGCGGCGTTCAGCGTCTTTTCGTTGGCCGCATTACGCAGAAAATAAGAGCTGAGGGTGACCGACAGTCGCTTGTCGCCCGGCTTTGTCGTCGGGCCAATGATCGTTAGAATAAGTTTGGAAGGGGTCGCCCCCAGAACCTTCACCCCGGCTGGCGCAAATTCGACCGATGAGATTTCGCCCAAAAATGCGGTGGCCGGCGACCCCGGCTTCTGGTTCACTACGGTGAGCGAACCCAATGATTGCATGGCCGCCTTGTGCGGCAAGGCGCACTCAAACGGGTTGGCTGCGGTCTGTGCCATGGCGGAGGCGGGCAAGGCGATGGCGGCCAGTGCCGTGATGCTGCAACGAATGAACATTTTTCGCCTCCGCAATAGCTTCTCGCGCGCTTAGCGCTTGTCGACCGGAACGAAGGGCCGGTGCGTCGGGCCGGTGTAGAGCTGGCGCGGGCGGCCGATTTTCTGCGCGGGGTCCGAGATCATCTCGTTCCACTGCGCGACCCAGCCGACGGTGCGGGCGAGAGCGAACAACGCGGTGAACATCGTCGTCGGGAAACCGATCGCCGACAGGATAACGCCCGAATAGAAATCGACGTTCGGAAACAGCTTCTTTTCAACGAAATAGGGGTCGTTCAGCGCCATTTCTTCGAGTTGCAGTGCGACCTCGAACACCGGGTCGTTGACCTTCAAAGCGTCGAACACCTCGCGCACCGTCTTTTGCATCACGGTCGCGCGCGGGTCGTAATTTTTGTAAACGCGGTGGCCGAAGCCCATCAGGCGGAACGGATCGTCCTTGTCCTTCGCCCGCGCGATATATTCGGGGATGCGTTCGGGACGGCCGATTTCGCGCAGCATGTTGAGCGCGGCGGACGGTCGAGGTCGACGCGTTCTGTTCATGGTCGGCATGGAGGATGAAGATGCGGTCGAGCGCGCGCTCGACGGCGGGAACGACCTCATATTCCTCGGCCGGGACGCCGAAGGTCATGCGCAGGAAATTGCCCGTGTAGCTGAGCTTGTTGTCGGGATAGACGAAGGGCTGGCCGACCGAATATTTGTAAGCCATCGCGGCGATCGTCGGCATTTTCGCGATCAGTCGGTGGCTGGCGATCATCCGCTGATGCGGATCGTGGATCTCGGTCGAGTCGTGATAGAAGGCGCTGAGCGCGCCGACGACGCCGCACATGATCGCCATCGGATGCGCGTCGCGGCGGAACCCGCGGTAAAAGGTCGCGAGCTGTTCGTGCAGCATCGTGTGGCGCGTGATCGTGTTGTCGAACGCGGCTAGTTCCTCGGCATTCGGCAGTTCGCCGTTGAGCAGCAGGTGGCAGACTTCCATGAAGCTCGAATGTTCGGCAAGATCGCCGATCGCGTAGCCGCGATGGAGCAGGATGCCTTCGTCACCGTCGATATAGGTGATCTGCGATTCGCAGCTCGCCGTCGAGGTGAAGCCGGGATCGTAGGTGAAGGCGCCCGTTTGCGCGTAGAATTTGCGGATATCGACTACGTCGGGTCCGACGGTGCCCGACAGGACAGGGCTGTCGACGGTCTTGTCGCCGAGCGTGATTTTTGCGGTGTCGGTCATATCTTGTTCCCTGTTCTGACAGCGGGGAGAGAGAGTGGTTACGCCCCTGCCGGATAATGTTGCGCTGCGTCAAGTCGGGCCAGACTGACATCTCGTCCCAGCAACAGCAGCACGTCGAAAATTCCCGGGGAAACGGTTCGGCCGGTTAATGCCGCGCGCAAAGGTTGCGCCAATTTACCTAGGCCCAGTTCGGCGGCTTCGGCTTCGGCGCGCACGGCGGCGTCCAGCTCTTCTGTTGTCCAGTCGTTCAGCCCGCGAAGTCGCTCTGTCACAGCGGCCAGCAGGCCTTCGGGCGCGGCCTTTAGCACTTCGATCGCCTTTTCGTCCACTGGCAACGGATCGGGCTGGAACAGGAAAACCGCGCCATCGGCGATTTCGTCGAGCGTCTTGGCGCGCGGTTTGAGCGCATCCATCGCCCGCGTCAGCAGGTCGCGATCATGTGTGTCCAGGGCACGCCCGACAAGTTTTTCGACGCGCGGCGCGACCAGTCCCGCCAGGCGCGCATCATCGGCTTCGCGGATATAATGGCCGTTCAGATTTTCGAGCTTTTTGAAATCGAAGCGCGATGGCGAGCGGCCGACATGGCCGAGATCGAACCATTGGGTCGCCTGTTCGCGGCTGATGATTTCATCGTCGCCATGGCCCCAGCCGAGGCGAAGGAGGTAATTGTTCACCGCTTCGGCCAGATAGCCCATTTCGTCGCGATAGGCGTCAACGCCGAGCGCGCCGTGCCGTTTCGACAATTTCGCGCCGTCGGCGCCATGAATCAGCGGCACGTGGGCGTAAACCGGCTCGCGCCATCCCATCGCGCGGATCAGGGCGAGCTGGCGGAACGCGTTGTTCAGATGGTCGTCGCCGCGGATGACGTGCGTGACCCCCATGTCATTGTCGTCGACGACGACGCTGAGCATATAGGTCGGGGTGCCGTCGCTGCGCAGCAGGATGAAGTCGTCGAGTTCGGCGTTCTGCACCGTAACCTCACCCTGTACCTTGTCGGCAATAGTCACCGCGCCATCCTGCGGCGCGCGGAGCCGGATGACATGCGGGACCGACGGGTCGCCATCGTCGCGGTCGCGCCAGGGGCTGCGGACGCGAAAGGGAAGGCGCTTTTCCTGCGCTTCGGCGCGCATCGCGGCGAGTTCGTCCTGCGTCAGGTAACAGCGATAGGCTTCGCCCTTGGCGAGCAGTTCGTGCGCGACCTCGGCGTGGCGCGGCGCACGCGCAAACTGGAACACCGTTTCGCCGTCCCAGTCGAGGTCGAGCCACTGCATCCCGTCGAGAATCGCGTCGATCGCGGCATCGGTCGACCGGGCGCGGTCGGTATCCTCGATGCGCAACAGGAATTTTCCGCCGTGATGCCGCGCAAACAGCCAGTTGAACAGCGCGGTCCGCGCACCGCCGATGTGCAGATAGCCGGTCGGCGACGGCGCGAAGCGCGTCACCACTTCGGTGCCAACAGCCTCGGTCGTCGCTTCAGCCACTTTGGTTTGGTTTTCGGTTGCCACTCCGGCCTCTTTCACTCACTTTGCTGCCCAGTCGGGCAGGATCGGGGGTGCCCCTAGCATGGCGACAGGGCAGCTTCAAACGCCCATTGCGCGGGACGCTGCCAGCCCTTGGCATCGAGCCATCGACGCGCTGGAAATACGGCTGGAAGCCGAACGAGA
>Ga0155548_165_pt1 | contig 12706 bp, 13 predicted proteins | sample RifCSPhighO2_12_FD_107205 | JGI IMG/M metagenome (GOLD analysis project Ga0155548, IMG submission 107205) | Sphingopyxis sp. RIFCSPHIGHO2_12_FULL_65_19
CGCGGGCGCGGCTTGCGACGCTGCTGCTGCTGGGGTCGTCCCATTGCGGCATCACCGGCCTCAGCGCCGCGGGATTCTCGAAATAGCGGCTGCGCAGCGCGTCGGAGGCTGCCGGGTCGAGGATGAAATTGCGCGCCTTGGGCCCGATCGGCACGATCTCGCCGTTCAGGCTGTGGCATTCCTTGCACTGATTTTTGTTCGGCACGGCATAACGGATGCTGTGCGCCGTGCCGTCGGGGCTGTTGAATGTTACCGGCACCCGGCGCCCGCCAAGCACCAGCGTCGCGTCCTTGCCATCGGCGTCCCAGATATAGGGGAGCGCGGCCCAACCCGACGCACGGCGGATCAGCAGGCGCGTCTCGACGGGGCGCCCCGCGTTGACGTCGGACCAGCCGAAGCTTTTGACCAGCACCGTCCCGACCGGAAATTCGATCGTGCCGTCGGGGGCCACGGCCGCTTTCCTGCCCGCCGGGATCGAGATGAAGCGGCGCTTGTCGGTGTAATCGCTGAACAGCGGCGCGCGCAGCGTGTAACCGATACCGGCGGCGGGGGCGTTTGGATCATTGCCGCGAAACAGCCCGAATGCCGACAGTTTCGGCGGCATCGCATCGCTTTCGACAAGCGCCTGATCGACCGTCGGCGCCACCAACGCCGCCCCGCCGCTGGCGCATAGCAGCGCCGTCGCAACCGCGGCAAAAACGCGTTTCACCGAACCTTCGCCTCCATCGCGTCGGGCAGCTTGATCGTCGGCAGCGCCGCGGGGGGCGTCCCTTTCGACAGGTCGGCCGGCGACGGCTTGGCCTCGCTCTGCGGCGTCTTCACGTCGGGCAGGTTCAGCGACAGCACACCGACCGGGTCGAGCACGACGGCATCGCCCGCGCCGTCCCACAATATCGGCGGGATGCTGCCGCCCATCGCCGCCGCGATCTGATCGCCGCCGGGAAACTTCGGCGCATAGCCGGCCTTGCCATGCTGGTTGCCGCGCACGACGATCGCCCGCGGCAGCGGCTGGTATTTCGGGTCTTTATGCTCGTAACGATAGCCGACGATCATCACGTTCGCGGTGCCATTATCGGCGAAGACATTGTCGAAAATCTCGACATGGCGGTTCGCCATCACCAGCACGCCGGTGCCGGTCGGCACACTTGCGACGATATTGCCCTTGGGGGCGAAATTGGGCGTGCTGTTGTCGTTCACGATATTGTCGAACACGCGGACATTGTGGCCGCCCTGCATCGGCAGGCTGGGCAGGTCGAACACCAGGATGCCGCCCGTATTCTTCGTCGCGATATTGTCGTGGACGTCGGCGTCATAGCTGTTCTCGATCTCGATCCCGGCCACATTTTCGGTGGCGATCGAATCGCGAACGACGATATTCTTCGACTGGCCGACATAGATGCCCGCATCCGACGCCCCGCGCACGAACACGCTGTCGATCAGCACGTCGGTGCTTTCGACGGGATAGATGCCGTAGGCGCCGTTGCTTTCCTTTGGCCCGGCGGTCCATTCGACGCGCAGCTTGTGATAGACGATGCGGTCGGCGCCCTTGGACTTGATGCCGTCGCCCTTGGTATTGAGCACCGCGAAATTGGTGAGGAAGACATCGTCGGAGGTCACGAGCAGCCCCTCTCCCGCCCCCTGCTGCCCGGTGAAGTCGAGGATCGATCCGCCCTCACCCGCTCCGGCACCGCGCACGGTAACGTTCGCGACGTCGAGCGACAGGCCGTCGGTCAGGTTCCAAACGCCCGCGCCCAGCTGCACTATGTCGCCCGGCTCGGCCAGAATCAGCGCCTCTTGCAGCTTTTCGTTCGCGTCGGGCGTTGCCGCATTGACGCTGATCACTTTCGCCGCCGCCGGATGGGCGGCAAGGGCCGCCGCGATGCAAAGCGTCGCCGCGTGGTGGCGCAGGACATGGAATCGCATATGTCTCTCCCCAAATTTTCGGGGAGCATGGTGCAAGACTTGACGGATGCCAAGCGATGTTGCTGACATATGTGTAGCTAACCGGGGAGAGGTCGCTTTGATTCACAGATTGCCAATGGTGCTTGCCGCCTTGATTGCCGTTCCGTCGGTCGCCGCCGCGCCCGCGTCATTGACCGGGCGGTGGAAAACCGACGACGGAAAAGGGATCGTCGCCATGGCGCCCTGCGGCGCCAAAATGTGCGGCCGGGTCGCCCAACTGCTGATCAAGGAACCCGCGGGCGGCCAGCGCGACGAGCGCAATCCCGACAAGGCCAAGCGCGGCCGCCTGGTCGAAGGCCTGCAAATCTATTGGGATCTGGTGCCGCACGGCGACGGCTGGAAAGGCGAAGGCTATAGCCCCGAAGATGGCCGCTATTACAAGGCGCATCTTCGCGTGAAGGGCAACAAGCTCACGATGAAGGGCTGCGTCGCGGTATTCTGCCGCACGGTGACCTGGACAAGGATGGGGTGATTATTCCCCTCCCGCTTGCGGGAGGGGCAGCGAGACTTGCGAACCTGTTCGCTAGTCGCAGCGGGGTGGGCACCTCAAGCGGTGCCGGCCCACCCCCAACCTCTCCCGCAAGCAGGAGGGGAGAAGATCACCCCTCGCCCAAAATCCAGTCGACGCCCGCCGCGACATGGATGCGCGTCGTGTCATAGATCGGCAGCAGGTTCGCGTCGGTATCGACGAGCATCACCAGCTCGGTGCAGGCCAGCACGATCGCCTGAATATCCTGCTTGGCGATATCGGTGATGAAGGTCTTCATCGTCCGGCGCGAACTTTCGGTCACTTTCCCCAGCATCAGCTCTTCGTAGATGATCCGGTCGATTTCGTCGGCGCGCGTGGTGTCGTAGGGCGCCAACGTCAGCCCGTGGCGGACGAGCCGCTGGCGGAACCAGGGTTCGGTCATCACGTTGCGCGTGCCGATCACCGCCGCCGCCTTGATCCCGTCGGCCTGCATCTTCTCGCCGGTTTCATCGACAATGTGGAGCAGCGGGATCGAGATTGCCGCCGCGACGTCCTCGGCGACCTTATGCATCGAATTGGCCGCGATCATCAGCGCCGTGGCACCCGCCGCCTCAAGCCGCTGCGCCGATGCGGTCAGCACCTCCTTGGCATGCGCCCACTGTTCGGCGGTCGTGATCCGCGACAGATCGCAATAGTTCAGGCTTTCCATCAGGATCGGCGCCGAACAGGCGGTGCCGAGGCGCTTTTGCACCCCCTTGTTGAGATGGCGGTAATAAAGCTCGGTCGATGCCCAGCTCATGCCCCCGATCAGGCCGATTTTACGCATAATTCCTCCGTTGGTAGCGGCACCGGCCCGCTCCCCCACCCGGCCTCCCTAAAATAGCAAGCTATGGGAGGCCGGGTGGGGGAGCGGGCCGGTGCCGCCTGCGCCGTCAGGCGCAGAAACTCAGTGCCCGCCGCCGTTCAGCGCCTTGACGATGTCGTCGGCCATCTTTTTGGCATCGCCGAGCAACATCATCGTCTGGTCCATATAGAAGACGTCGTTATCGACGCCGGCATAGCCGACCCCGCCCATCGACCGCTTCACGAACAGCACGGTCTTCGCCTTTTCGACGTCGAGCACGGGCATGCCGTAAATCGGCGACGTCTTGTCGGTTTTTGCCGAGGGGTTGGTCACGTCGTTTGCACCAATGACGAACGCCACGTCGCACTGCGCGAACTCGCCGTTGATGTCCTCCAGCTCGAACACTTCGTCATAGGGCACATTCGCTTCGGCGAGCAGCACGTTCATGTGCCCCGGCATACGGCCCGCGACCGGATGGATCGCATATTTGACGTTCACGCCCTCTTTCTTCAGCAGGTCGGCCATTTCGCGCAGCGCGTGCTGGGCCTGCGCCACCGCCATCCCGTAACCGGGAACGATGATGACATTTTCGGCCTGGCTCATCAGGAAAGCCGCGTCGTCGGCGCTGCCCGGCTTCCACGGGCGCTGTTCCTTCGACCCGCCATCGCCGGGCCCAGCATCGGCGCCAAAGCCGCCGGCGATCACGCTGATGAAGCTGCGATTCATCGCGCGGCACATGATGTAGGACAGGATCGCACCCGACGAACCGACCAGCGCGCCGGTGATGATCATCGCGGTGTTGCCGAGCGTGAAGCCCATCGCCGCCGCGGCCCAGCCCGAATAGCTGTTCAGCATCGACACGACGACGGGCATGTCGGCGCCGCCAATCGGGATGATCAGCAGGAAACCGATCAGGAAGCTGAGCCCCGTGACCGTCCAGAACACCCAGGGGCTCTGGTCGAAGGTGAAATAGGCGACCAAGCCAATGATCGCGGCAAGCGTGCCGAGATTGATGACGTGCCGCCCCGGCAGCATGATCGGCGCGCCCGACATATTGCCGTTGAGCTTCAGGAAGGCGATCACCGATCCCGAAAAGGTGATCGCACCGATCGCGATGCCCAGCCCCATTTCGATGCGGCTGACGGTGAAAATCTGCCCCGTGGCATCGGCGATGCCGAAGGCGACGGGATTGAGATAGGCGGCGGCGGCAACGGCGACCGCGGCAAGGCCGACAAGGCTGTGGAACGCCGCGACCAGCTGCGGCATCGCGGTCATCGCGATGCGCCGCGCCATGACGATGCCGATGACGGCGCCGATGCCGATCGCCGCGAGGATTTCGATCAGCCCGACGGGATCGACGCCGACATAACTGTTTGTCGCGTCGCCGACCTTCATCGGCATATGCGTCAGCAACGTCGTGACCACGGCGATCGTCATGCCGATCATGCCGAAGCGGTTGCCGCTCTGCGCCGTCGCCGGGCTCGACAGGCCTCGGAGCGCCAGGATGAACAGAACGCCCGACACCAGATAGGCGATCGCCGCGTAGGGATTTACCGCGCCGTGGCCCCCGGTCGCAGCCGAGAGAATGGCCTGGACGTCCATCTCAGCGCTCCTTCTTCTTGTACATCGCAAGCATGCGCGACGTCACGGCGAAGCCGCCAAAGATGTTGATGCTCGCCATCACGACAGCGGCAAGACCGAGCCATTTCGACGAGGCCGAACCCGCGGCGGCGCTGGCGATGAGCGCGCCGACGATGATCACCGATGAAATGGCATTGGTGACGCTCATCAGCGGCGTGTGAAGCGCCGGGGTCACCGACCACACGACGAAATAGCCGACGAAGCACGCCAGGACGAAAATCGAAAAAATCGCGATAAAATCCACGGGCTCGCTCCCCTGCTGATTCCGTTTCGCGCACCTCTTGCCGCGCCCCGCCTTATGTGTCGACTCCTAAGCGGCCAAAAAGAAGCGCCCACATTCCCCATGGCGAGAAATGCGGGCGTTCTGTGACATAAAATATCGCCTCACCCGGGGTGCCGGCGATGTTTTTTACATTTTGGGAACAAGCACCGCGTCGACCGCGTGAACCACGCCGTTCGATTGGGTAAGGTCGGCCTGCGTCACCGTCGCCTTGTTGCCGCTCGCGCTGGTCAGCAGGATGGCATCGCCGCTCTTGGTCGCGGTCAGATCCTGCCCGTCGGCGGTCTTGAGCACCGCCTTGCCGCCGCCTTCGGTGATCTTGGCGGCGAGGTCGGCAGCGGTCAGCGTGCCGGGCACGACATGATATTTGAGGACGCCCGCAAGCACCTCCTTCTGCGCCGGACGCATCCATCCGTCGCGTGTCACCGGCGGCACCTGTGCAAAAGCGGCGTCGGTCGGCGCAAAGACCGTGAAGGGGCCCGCGCCCGACAATGTTTCGGCCAGGCCGGCCTGCGTCACTGCATTCGCCAGCGACTTATAGTCGGAAGCGGCCGACAAATTCGCGGCAATGGTGTTGCTGGCAAGCATTTGCGACGGCGCGGGGGCGGGCGCTGGTGCCATTTCGCCGCCAGCGACGGTGGTCGTCTCGGTCGGCGTTTCGGTTTTGTCGCCGCAACCCGATAAGGCGAGCGCCGTGGCTGCAACCGTCAAGATCAGATGAGTTTTCATATCCTGTCCTTTCAAAAGCCGGGCGAAACGCCCCGGAATCAGCCCAAAATCGGCATCAACACGCCGTTGATGACGTGAATGTTACCGTTCGACGGTTCGACGTCGGGCCGGGTGATGAAACCGCTGCGGCCCTGCGTGCCATCGACCTTGATGGTCGCCGCGTTGGCAAGCACAGGAAAAGGTATAGCGCGAAGTTTCGCAGACGACTTCAAAGCTCCCGCTGGTCGAGGGTCGGGTTGTTGAAACCCCGAACGCACAGCAACCATCGGAAGTTTCATGAAAATGCCGAAAACGGCCGCTTCCTGGACGTCAGCGACCGACGATCAACTGCGCCATCAGCTGCTGGATTTTCTGCGGATCGCTTTTGCGCGATATCTTGACCTCTAGCGGTGTCGCAGCGCCCGACACCCACACTTTCATGTCCGCATCGAGATCGAAAGTGCCGGCGGTCTCGAACGAAAAGCGGGTTACTGACCGCCAGGGGATGCTCTGGAAATCCTTCTTCGATCCCGTAAGCCCCTGCACATCGACGAATATGAAGCGCAGGTTGGTCAGCAGCACTGTGTCGCGGATCGTCCGGAATGCCGCGAGCACGCGTTCGCCTTCGATCAGCCAGGCCTGAAATTCGGCCTGCGCGCCCGCAATGTCGATATCTCCGGCGCTGAACAGGCCCATATCTATCCCAGCAACCGCTCGTTGACGACCTTGCCGCCCTGCGTCAGGCGAACGGCGTTGCCGATTTCCTCGTCGAGCACCGGCTTGCCCGCTTCCTTGTCCCAGAAGGCCGCCAGGAAGTTGAACAAATTGCGGCTGAACAGCGCGCTGGTGTCCGCGGGCATCAGCGCGGCGATATTCTTCGCGCCGATCACGGTGACGCCGTGGATCTTTTTCGCCTCGCCCGATACCGAACCTTCGACATTGCCGCCGCTTTCGGCGGCCATGTCGACGATCACGCTGCCGCTGCGCATCGTCGCAAGCTGCGCGTCCGAAATCAGCCGCGGCGCGGGGCGCCCCGGAATCAGCGCGGTGGTGATGACGATGTCCTGCTTGGCAATGTGCGACGACACCAGCTCGGCCTGCGCTGCCTTATATTCGTCGGACATTTCGGTGGCATAACCGCCCGCGCCTTCGCCCTCGATCCCCGCGACGCTCTCGACGAAGATCGGCTTGGCGCCGAGCGACATGATCTGTTCCTTGGTCGCGGCGCGCACGTCGGTCGCGCTGACCTGGGCGCCGAGGCGGCGTGCGGTCGCGATCGCCTGGAGCCCCGCGACGCCGACGCCCATGATGAAGGCCTTCGCCGCGCTGACGGTGCCGGCCGCGGTCATCATCATCGGAAAGGCCCGGCCATAAGCGTTCGCCGCCATCAGCACCGCCTTGTAGCCCGCGAGGTTCGCCTGGCTCGACAGGATGTCCATCGACTGCGCGCGCGTGATGCGCGGCATGAATTCCATCGCCAGCGCCTCGATACCGACCTTCGCATAGTCGTCGATGCGCGCGCGTTCGCCAAAGGGGTTGAGCCCGGCGGCAAGCCAGGCGCCGTCGGCAAAACCCGAAAGCGTTTTTGGATCGGGGCCCTGGACGCCCAGAATGATGTTCGCGCCCTTCAGAACCTCGGCGCGGCTGCCGACCGACGCGCCCGCGGCGGCATAGTCGGCATCAGCGATCGAGGCATTGATCCCTGCCCCCGATTCCACGGCAACTTCGGCTCCTAAACCAATGAATTTTTTTGCGGTTTCAGGGGTTGCGGCGACGCGGGTCTCGCCGTCGGCGAGTTCCTTGAGGACAGCGATGCGCATGCGCAGGGCCCGTCAGGACGCGATGAGCAGGACGACACCGATGGTGACGACCGCGGTGATGATCGAGCCGATCTTGAACAGGCTGATGAAACCCGCGTAGGTTTCTTCGGCTGCCTTCATTTCCTGCTGTGCCATCGTTTTTCCCCTTGAACGGCCATATCTGTGCGCGAACGCACAGCATGATGGCCCAGATTCGTTATCGCGCCGGTCTTAGCCACGCGTCCGGCGATGCTCAAGTGCGGGTTTGGCCTTGCCGTCCCGCTGTGCCAAAAGACCAACGGCCTTAATCGCCCTTTTACCCCTATCGGATAGATATGCCCGTCACAGCAGAACAAACCCATAGCAATGTCGGTTCAGGGGGCAGATTCGAAACGATGACGAACACGCGCGACACGCGGACGGTGATGATCGTCGACAGCGAGCCGGCCCAGCAACGCTTCCTGGCCGCGCTGGTGTCGCGCGGCGGCTGGCGCAGCGTCATCGCCGCCGACACCGACACCGCGCTTGCCAAGCTTGGCACGCAGGAGGGCATGGCGCTCGACGCGGTGCTCGTCGATCAGGGCGCGCCCGGCATGGACATGGCCGAATTCGTCGCGGAGCTGCGCCGCTGGCGCCCCGCGCTGCCGCTCGTCGTCATCACGATGCGCAACGGGGTCGAAGTCGCGGTCGGCGCGATGCGCGCCGGGGCCAGCGATTTCGTCCAGAAACCCATCGCGCCGGATCGCCTGCTCGAAGCGCTCGACCGCGTCGTGTCGACCAGCGGCCCGCAAGGCGAACTCCGCCCGCTGACCGAGAAGCTGCGCGCGCCGCTGGCGTTCGAGGAAATCATCGGGTCCAGCCCCAATTTCCGCAGCGCGCTGGCAATCGCTGCCAAGGCGGCGCGGGCGCGCGTGCCGGTGATGATCAATGGCAAGCCGGGCACCGGCAAGGAAGTCTTCGCCCGCGCGATCCACGGCGCCAGCCCGCGCGCGCGCGGCGCATTGGTGATGGTCGATTGTTCGGCGGTGTCGCCGGGGCTGATCGGATCGGGACTGTTCGGCCACGAACGCGGTGCTTTTCCGGGCGCGTTCGACCGCCAGGTCGGGCGGCTCGTCCAGGCCGATGGCGGCAGCATCATCATCGACCATGTCGAATGCATCCCGCTCGAAACGCAGGCCAAGCTCGTCGAATTCCTGAACAGCGGCGAAGTCCAGATGATCGGCGGGTCGATCCGCCAGAGCGTCGATGTCCGGATCATCGCGACGAGCGCCAGCCCGCTCGACAAGCTGATCGAGGCGGGGCATTTTCGCGAAGACCTGTTCTACGCGCTATCGAGCGCGCAATTCACCCTCCCCTCGCTCTCTGAACGCCGCGGCGACGTCGGCCCGCTGGCGCGCCACCTGCTCGCGCGCATCGGCGGCCTGCCGGGCATGGGAACGATCGGCGTCACCGACGACGCGCTGCGCCTGCTCGCTGCTTATGCCTGGCCGGGTAACGTCCGCCAATTGCAGGACGTGCTGTTCCGCGCCGCGGTGGAGAGCAAGACCGATGTCCTGACCAGCGCCGATTTCCGGGCCATCGAGGCAACGCTCGGCGGCGGCGGCGGCAGCAGCGCGGGCGAGGTCGCGATCAACGGCGAAGCCATCGGCGTCACGCTCTACCTGCCCGACGGCAATTTGCGCCCGCTCGAGGAAATCGAGGCCGACGTCATCCGCCTGGCGATCGGCCATTATCGCGGCCGGATGAGCGAAGTCGCGCGCCGGCTCGGTATCGGGCGTTCGACGCTCTATCGCAAATTGAGCGACCTCGGCATCGACACCGCCGCCTGACGGCTTTACGTCGCGGCCATGACTTTCGATTTTTCCGGCAAAACCGCGCTCGTCACCGGCGACGCTTCGGGTATCGGCCTTGCGGTGGCGAACGCGCTGCGCACCGCGGGTGCCACCGTGATCGGCATCGACCGCAGCCGCGGCGACGATGTCGCCGACCCCGACATGTGGCTGACACATGCCAAAGCCCTCGCCGAAGTCGATCTGGCAGTCGTCAACGCCGGGATCAGCGATGCCGCGCCGATCGTCGATATCGATTTCATGGCTTGGCGACGCTTGCTGGCGGTCAATCTTGACGGCGCCATGCTGAGTTTGCAGGCCGCAATGCGCGCCATGACGGCGCACGGGCGCGGCGGCGCGATCGTCGCCACCGCCTCAATCTCGGGTATCAAGGCCGAACCCGGCACCGGCGCCTATGGAGCGTCAAAAGCCGCGCTCATACAGCTGACCAAAGTCGCCGCCAAAGAGGGCGCGCCGCTCGGCATCCGCGTCAACGCAATCGCGCCGGGGGGCGTCGACACCCCGATCTGGGATGACATGCCGTTTTTCGCCGATCTGGTCGCGAACGAGGGATCGCGCGATGCCGCGATGGCGGCAATGGCGAAAATGGCGACACCGCTTGGCCGCTACGCAACCGCCGACGAGATCGCGGCGCAAATCCTGTTCCTGCTCTCCGACAAAGCCGCCACCATCACCGGCAGCGTGCTGACCAGCGACGGTGGCTACGGCCTCTAAAGTCACGGCTACCCAAGCGTCAGCGGGCAATCGGCAGGGTCGATTGCCACCGGGGTTCAGGCGGCGGTAATCGCGTTTTCGATTGCTGCGGTATTCGCATTGGTCAGCGTTTTGGGCAGTTCGCCCACCAGTCGTTTCGCCAATTCGCTATGGTAGTGGCTGCGCATGACCCCCAATGTGTTCGGGTCCGCGATAATCAGCAGCTTCTCGATCTCGTTGTCCAGCACCTGCTTATTAAGCAATGCCGCCACGCCCGCCGCATGGCCTCGCTCATCAAGATCGCGCACTTCCGGATTGGCCCCGCTGCGATTGGTCGTCTCGACTTCGGGACTGGCAGCGTCGACCAGGTTGATGATGGCCTCGTCGCCATCATTGCGGAACATGACGAATCGATTTCCGTCGGCGACGGCGACATGGGTGCCATGGGGAAGCTGCATGAAATTCTCCTTGGAGTGGGCGCGCTGGAACAGCGGCCCTTCCCAAAGGATACGCGGCGCGAACGCAGGCGTTGCCTCGGCTCGTCTCAGGCGGTCAACGCCGCGTCGCGCAGCCCGCGCCAGATCCGCAGCGCCTGCCGGTTCTCGGCAATGTCGTGGACGCGCAGCAGCTGCGCGCCCTGCGTTGCCGCCTGATAGTGGAGCGCCACCGTGCCGCCGAGCCGCCGATCGGCGGGCGCTTCATTGTCGAGCGCGCCGATCATCCGCTTGCGGCTGGCGCCGAACAGGATGGGGCAGCCGAGTGTGTGAAACAGCGCCAGGCCGTTGATAAGCGCCAGATTGTCGCCGACGCTCTTGCCGAAGCCCAGGCCGGGGTCGATGATGATCCGCGACGCGTCGATCCCCGCCGCAATGCACGCCGCCACCCGGTCCGCGAGCATGTCGTAAACGTCGAACAGGATATGGGCATAATCCCCGCCCTCGTGCGGGTCGCTCTTGGCCGACGGCGCGTGCATCAGCGCCACCGCACACCCCGCCTCTGCGACGACCGCCATCGCGCGCTCGTCGTAACGCAGCGCCGAAATATCGTTGACGATTGTTGCCCCCGCGGCGAGCGCGGCCTCCATCACCGCGGCCTTGCGCGTATCGATCGACACCGCAACCCCGCCCTTCGCCAGCGCCGCAACGACGCCTTCGACGCGCTTGGTCTCGTCACCTTCCCAGACCAGCGGCGCGCCGGGACGCGTCGATTCGCCGCCGACGTCGATAATGGCGGCGCCCGCGGTCGCCATGGCAAAGCCGGCATCGGTCGCCGCTGCGGTATCGACATGCTTGCCACCATCCGAAAAACTGTCGGGGGTGACGTTCAAAATGCCCATTAACTGAGGCTCGTTCAGCCGCACCGTCCGCTCGCCCAGCGTCAAAGCCCCGCGCGGCCGCACCACCGCAGCACGCTGCGCCGTCGCGGCCTGCGCCAGTCCATCAGGCATCGCCGCGATCCAGTCGGCCCATTCGGCTACCGTGACGATCGCTGTCTTGACGCTCGCACCATCGCGCAGGCTGATGTGCCACGCGGCGAACCAGACCATCGTATCGGCAATCCGCAGGCAATGATCGTCAAGCTCGTGCGGCCGGTCGATGAAGCAGGTCGGGCGGCAATAGATTTTTGCACCGGCGGATGCGCTGCCGAGGTGGGGTTTGGTTAGTGGAACGAACATGCGATGCCCTTCAATTCGTGATCCCAGCGAAAGCTGGGACCACTGGCGTTCCGGCACGACAATAGCGATCCCAGCTTTCGCCCGGATGACGTTTTGTTACGCCTCGTTCGCCAGTAACCAATCCTGCCGCACGGCGTCGATAACCCGCAATTCCTTGCCGGTGTCAATGTGCCAGAAGGTCCAGCCGTTGCAGCCGGGCGCGCCTTGCACGCCCGCGCCGACCTTGTGGATCGACCCCGCGGGCTGGCCTTCGCAATCGAGACTTCCGTCGACGCGCACTTTCGCTTTCCAGCGACGCTTGGCGTCGGTCAGCATCGTTCCCGGCGCGATCATGCCGCCTTCGACCAGGGTGCCGAACGCGACGCGCGTTGCCGCCTTGGGTGCCATCATCGTCTTCACCGCGCTCTCGTCGAGCGGCAGCGCCATCTGGATGCGTTCCTTGGCGGCGGCGATATAGTCGTCCTCGCGCTCGATGCCGATGAAGTGGCGGCCGAGACGCTTGGCAACCGCGCCGGTCGTGCCGGTACCGAAGAAGGGATCGAGGATCACGTCGCCGGGGTTCGAGCAGGCCAGCAGGATGCGGTAAAGCAAGGCTTCGGGTTTCTGCGTCGGGTGAACCTTTGTCCCGCCCTTTTTCAACCGCTCCTGCCCACCACAGATCGGGATCAGCCAGTCGGACCGCATTTGCAATTCGTCGTTCAGCGTCTTCATTGCGCGATAATTGAAGGTGTATCGCGACTTTTCACCCATCGACGCCCAGATCAGGGTTTCATGCGCGTTGGTAA
>Ga0155548_168_pt1 | contig 12368 bp, 14 predicted proteins | sample RifCSPhighO2_12_FD_107205 | JGI IMG/M metagenome (GOLD analysis project Ga0155548, IMG submission 107205) | Sphingopyxis sp. RIFCSPHIGHO2_12_FULL_65_19
GCGGTAAAAGGGGTTCACGGTCAGCACCGCATAGCCCTCGCCCGCCAGCCGGTCGGCCATCTGGCGAAAGGCCGGGCGCAATCCGCGAATGTCGGGCCACACCAGCACCGCCGGATGCTGGCCGGTCGCGGGCGCGACGAAATAGGCGTCGCAGCTGCCGTCGGCCGTCTTGATCGTGACGTCACGGCCCTTGACGGGCTTGCCCGCAAGCGCGCGCGCGGGCAGCGCCGCGGCCAGCGCCCCGCCCCCGGCGAGCGCGGCAAAGCTGCGCCGCCCGACGGCCATGCCCGCCCGGTCGAGATCGGCTTCGGTGTTGTCGGTGCACATCGTTTCTCTCCTTGGGGATGATTTCGGAAAGTCGCGGAAAACTGCGTAACTTCGTTCGCGATCGCATGTTCCGTCCCGTCATCGGGATCGAACCGGAAGCAAGGCTAGTCGAGCCGACCCTTATAGAACAGTGGTTTTTCAACCGCTCACCATTCCTTTCCTTCGTCAGGCGAGGGCAGCCACCTCCTCAAATCTCAGCGCCACATGATGCACTCCGACCCGGCGAAGCATATCGCCGTGCGCCGCGCGGTCGACGATATGCCCGGCGCCGCAAAAGCCGACGACGATCATGCCCGCCGAGATGGCGGCGGCTGCCCCGATCGGCGAATCTTCGATCGCCAGGCACTGCGCAGGCTCGACGCCCAACCCCTTCGCGGCGGCCAGGTAGATGTCGGGAAAGGGCTTGCCGCGATCCCAGCCGTCGGCGCTATAGACATGCCCGCCGAAATGGTGCGCCAACCCGAAACGGTCGAGCGACATCGCAATATAATCGGGGCTGCTCGACGACGCGATGGCGCGCGGCAGCGTCCCCAACCGATCGAGAAACGCCGGCGCGCCGGGCACCGGCGAAAAACCCTCGGCGAATCTCTCGCGCGCCCGCGCGCGATGCTGTGCGCGAAAATCGGTCGGCAACGATCGCCCAAGACGCGCGACGATCCGCCGTTCGGTTTCCTGCCAATTGTGGCCGCAATAATCGCGCAGACATTCCTCATAGGTCGTCGGCAATCCGATTGCGGTCAGGCTTTCCGCCAGCGTCCGGTTCGCACGCACCTCGCTATCGGCGATCACGCCGTCGAAATCGAAGATGATGGCGGCGGGGATCATCCGGGCATCGACGATGTCAGGATCACTCCACCGTCACCGATTTCGCCAGGTTGCGCGGCTGGTCAACGTCGGTGCCCTTTGCGACCGCTACGTGATAAGCCAGCAGCTGCACCGGCACGGCATAGACCAAAGGCGCGATCAGCGGGTGGACTTTGGGCATCTCGATCGTCGCCATGCAGCCCTCACCGGCTTCTGCAAGGCCCTCGGCGTCCGAAATCAGCACGACCTTGCCGCCGCGCGCCATGACTTCCTGCATGTTGCTCACGGTCTTTTCAAACAGCGGCCCCGACGGCGCGAGGACGATCACCGGCACCGCCTCGTCGATCAGCGCGATCGGGCCGTGCTTCATCTCGCCCGAGGCATAGCCTTCGGCGTGGATGTAAGAGATTTCCTTCAGCTTGAGCGCGCCTTCCAATGCCAGCGGATAGTCGGGTCCGCGGCCGAGATAGAGCACGTCGCGCGCCGGGGCGACGAGGTGCGCCATCTTGGAAATTTCCTCGTCATGCGCGAGCGCTGCGTTGAGGGCGGCTGGTGCTTCGATCAGATGCCGCACGATCTCGCGTTCTTCGTCGGCGCTGAGCTTGCCCTTCTTGAGCGCAAGGTGCGCGGCGAGCGCGGCGAGCACCGCGAGCTGGCAGGTGAAGGCCTTGGTCGACGCGACGCCGATTTCGGGCCCGGCGTGGGTCGGCAGCAGCAGGTCGGCCTCGCGCGCCATGCTGCTGGTCGGCACGTTGACGACGACCGCGATCGTCTGGCCGTTCGCCTTGCAATGACGCAGCGCGGCGAGCGTGTCGGCGGTTTCGCCCGACTGCGAAATGAAGAGCGCAAGCCCGCCGGGCGCCAGCACCGGGTCGCGGTAGCGGAACTCCGACGCGACATCGATGTCGACGGGAACGCGCGCGAAGGTCTCGAACCAATATTTGGCGACCATGCCGGCATAGAAGCTGGTGCCGCACGCCACGATGGTGATCCGCTCGACGGTCGACAGGTCAAAATCCATCTGCGGCAGCGCGACGGTCTGTTCGAGCGGGCGGATGTAGGAGGAGAGCGTCTGCGCGACGACGGTCGGCTGCTCGAAAATTTCCTTCTGCATGAAGTGGCGGTAATTGCCCTTTTCGATTGTCGCCGCGGTGACGCCCGACGTCGTGACCTCTCGCGTGACCGGGTTGTTTTCGGCGTCGTAGATCTGCGCGCCTTCGCGGGTGATGACGACCCAGTCGCCTTCGTCGAGATAGGCAATTTTCTGAGTCAGCGGCGCGAGCGCGAGCGCGTCGGAACCGAGATAGGTTTCGCCCTCACCAAATCCGACGACAAGCGGCGAACCGAGGCGTGCGCCGATGAGCAGGTCCGGGTGCTGGCGAAATGCGATGGCAAGCGCAAAAGCGCCGCGGAGTTGCGGCAGCACGGCCTTCACCGCATCTTGCGGCGACAGGCCGTACTCGACCTGTTCGGAAACGAGATGCGCGACGACTTCGGTGTCGGTTTCGCTTTCAAAGCGGCGCCCGCGCGCGGTCAGCGCCTCGCGCAGCGGCTTGAAATTCTCGATAATCCCGTTGTGGACGAGCGCGACCTCGCCCGTCGCGTGCGGATGCGCGTTGCTCGTCGTGGGCGCGCCGTGCGTTGCCCAGCGCGTGTGCGCGATGCCGACGGTGCCCGGCGCCGGGTTCCCCGCAAGCTCCTTCACAAGGTTGCCGAGCTTGCCCTCGGCGCGGCGGCGGACCAACTGGCCGTCCACGACCGTGCACACCCCCGCCGAATCATAGCCGCGATATTCCATGCGCTTGAGGCCATCGACCAGCCGGTCCGCGACCTGGTCCTTGCCGATGATTCCGATAATTCCGCACATGGGTTTGGGCTTTCGTTAGAGCGTGTAGGGAACGCGAATACCCGGCATTGCGGCCGGGAACACCTTGATATTGCGAGTCACGAGGATGCGGCCGCTGATTTGCGCGGTCGCCAGTACGAATGCATCGGCCAAGGTCAAGCCCTTGCGCTCGGCGCGGAGCGCCGCGGCGCGGCGCGCGACGGCATCGCCGACCTCTTCGACCTGAAAACAGCCGAGAAAGGCCTCGACCGCCTTCACCGAGGCCGGGTCGGCCGCCGACATGACTTCGGTCCAGCTGATCCGGCTGATGCTCTTGCGCCCGGCGCGGCGGATTTCGGCGCGCGCGGCGTCGATGCCGTTGAGCGCGTCGATCAAGATATCGCTGTCGAACTGGGCGTCGATCATTCGCGCTTGCCCCGAAGGCGGCGTTGATATTTCAACCCGTCGCCGACATCGACGCGCCCGCGCCAGATGCCGAAGGCATTGTCGATCGCGTCGCCTGACACGTCGGCGCGATAGGCGGCCACCGCGCGCCGGACAAGCTCGGCGCGCGAAACACCCTGCCCCGCCGCCAGCGCATCGAGCCACTGGATATCATCGTCAGGAATGTCGGCAAGGAAGCGCATGACATCTTGATATCATATCATGATATCAAATCAAGCCTGATGAAAATTCCGATCGACGAAGATCATCGCAAATTGCCGCGGATCGGGCGCCGCGCCGTTGCCCGCCTGGAACCGCGCCTGTCCATCGGTCCAGATCTTGCGGATCTGCGCCGGCAATTCGGGGCCGAACTTCATCTGCTGTTCGACGATCCGATCCCAGCTGCCGCGCACCCCAAAGCTTTGTTCGAGCTGCGGCACCATCGCCTTGCAATAATCCTCGGTCGCTGCATCGAGGTGGCCGATCGCCTTCAGCACCCAGGCGTCGACGAAACGCAGAAACGGCTTGTCGGTGTAACGGTCGGTCATTGTGCCTTCTCCATCATCCATTCGTCGCGAAGCATCCCATAGATAAGCGCGTCGCGTATCCCGATATGCGTTTCCCATTCGCCGCGCAGATGGCCTTCGCGCTGGAAGCCGAGGCCCTCGAGCAGTCCGATCGAGCCGGCATTTTCCGGATCGGTGTCCGCGAAGATGCGGCGCAGTTTCAAATCCCTGAAGCCATGGTCGATCACTTTCGACACGGCCTCGCGCGCCAAACCCCGGCCCCAATAGTCGCGATGGAGGATATAGCCGACCTCTTTCACGTCGGGCTTGCCGTCAATGAGGATCACCCACCCGAGCGCCACATCGTCCCCGGTAGTGATCGCCCAGCAATGAAAGCCCTGCCCTTCGGCGGCATTGCCTTTGACATAGTCGGCGGTCTCGGCCAGCGACGCATGCGGCCCGCTCGACCACCAGGTCATCGCCTTCGGGTCGGACAGAACGGGAAACAGCGCCGCGGCATCATCCTCGCGAATCTGGCGCAGGACAAGCCGATCGGTCGTCAGCGTCGGGACGGGCATGTCGCTATTTTCCGGCCTTCTTCTTGCGCATCGCATCGTGGAAGCGGTCGGCCCAGCCGGGCTTGACCAGTTGCTCACCGCGGACGAGGCGCAGTTCGCCGTCGGCGACGTCGCGGGTCACCGCGCTGCCCGCAGCGACGATCGCGTCGCGGCCGATCTTGACCGGCGCGACCAGCGCGCTGTTCGATCCGATGAACGCGTTTTCGCCGATTTCGGTCCGATATTTGAAATAGCCGTCGTAATTGCAGGTGATCGTGCCCGCGCCGATATTGGCGCCCGCACCGACGCTGACGTCGCCCAGGTAGGTAAGATGATTGGCCTTTGCCCCCTGGCCCAGCACCGCCTTTTTCGTCTCGACGAAATTGCCGATCTTCGCCTTTTCACCCAGAATGGTGCCGGGACGCAGCCGCGCGAAGGGGCCGACTTCGCATCCCGCGCCGATCACGGCACCCTCGATATGGCTGTTCGCGCGGATCGTGACCCCGTCGGCGACCTTGACGCCGGGGCCGAAAAAGACATTGGGCTCGATCGTCACGTCGCGGCCGAGTTCGGTGTCCCACGAGAACCAAACCGTGTCGGGTGCGCGCAGCGACACGCCGCCCGCCATCGCCTCCTCGCGCCGGAACACCTGCCACTGCGCCTCCGCGCGCGCCAGTTCGGCGCGGCTGTTGATGCCGGCCACATCGTCGGGATCGGTCGTCACGACCGCGCAGCGCCGCCCGTCGGCGTTTGCGATATTGACGATGTCGACCAGGTAAAATTCCTTGGCGGCATTGTCGTCGGTGACGCGCGCCAGCAATCCGAAAAGGTCGCGCGCCTTCGCCGCCATCAGCCCCGAATTGCACAGCCGCACCGCGCGTTCCGCATCGGTCGCATCCTTATGCTCGACCATCTTCACGACGCGGTCGCCCTCCACGATCACCCGGCCATATTGCAGCGCGTCGGCAGGCTCGAACGCGAGCACGACGACGGCGGGGGCATCGGGGGCATTCAGCCGGTCGACCATCGCCTGCATCGTCGCGGCAGGGACGAAGGGCACGTCGCCATAGAGGATCAGCACGTCGCCCGCCTCATTTTCCGCGGCGAAGCCAGCGAGCGCGCCTTCCGCCTGCTGCACCGCATGGCCGGTGCCAAGTTGCGGGTCCTGCACCGCAAGCTCGGCGCTGCCTGCCAGCGCGGCTTCGAGCTGGTCGGCCTTGTCGCCGACCACCACGACCTTTTGTGCGGGGCGCAGTTCGTCGACGCTCGCCATCAGGTGCAGCAGCATCGGTCGCCCGGCGATCGGGTGCAGCACCTTGTGCAGGTCGGACTTCATGCGGGTGCCCTTGCCCGCGGCAAGGATAATAGCGGCGATGGGATTGCTCATGCGCGCTGCCATGCCAGCAAATCATTGCGGTTTCCAGAGCATCGCGCCATGCGCAGCCGATGAACGGATTTCCTTTCGCGATCGTCGGCTTCGACCTCGACGGCACGCTCGTCGATACGCTGGGCGACCTGACCGCGGCGGTCAATCACGCGCTGGCACTGGTGGACCGCGCCCCGCTGGCCGAGGCCGCCGTGCGGCCGATGATCGGACGCGGGGCGAAGCATATGCTCGAACAAGGTCTTCGCGCGTCGGGCGGCGTGCCCGATGGCGCGGTCGAGCGGCTCTATCCCGAACTGCTCGATTTCTACGAAGCCCATATCGCGGTCCACAGTCGCCTCTTCCCCGGCGTGGTCGCCGCGCTCGACCGGCTCGATGCGCTGGGCGTGCGCACCGCTGTCGTCACCAACAAGGCCGAGCATCTGGCGCGCGTCCTATTGGGCCAATTCGACCTTTCGGGCCGCATGGGGGTGATTATCGGCGGCGACACGCTGGGCGTCCGCAAGCCGTCGCCCGAACCGATCCATGCCATGACCCGGCGATGCGGCGGCGGGCGGACGGTTTTCGTCGGCGACAGCATCTATGACGTCATGGCGGCAAAGAATGCGGGCGTGCCGAGCGTCGCGGTCAGCTTCGGCTTTCTTGACCGGCCCGTCGGCGAACTCGGCGCCCATCATGTGGTCGATCATTTCAACGAGCTGGTTCCGCTCCTCGCGGCGCTCTAACCCTTCCGCCACTTCGTCCAGAGGTGTTTCGCGAGCATCGCGGGCGGCATGCGCAGCCAATGCGAGCGGATATAGAAGGCCTGTTCGAGCAGCGGGCGGGTCACTCGGCCCCAGTCGTCGCGCGCGAGGAGGCGGCGAATATAGAAATCGTCGGCAAGCTCAGGCTCAAAACTCGACATCAGGGGCGCGACATAAGGTTGGAGCGGCGTGCCATATAGGCTGTTCGCAAGGCGAAGGCCTCGTCGAACGACATTGGTCAATCCGTGCCGATGCGCCTCTTCGATCAAAGTCAGGTAAAAATCGGGATCATCCTTCAAAAAACCCACCGTCAGACAATGAAGATCCCACAGATTTCTGAGCCCACCCTGCAAATCCCCGTCGGCCAGCATGTGGGCGGCGCAGTGACACACCATGGCGGCCGGATTCAGCACCCGAAAGCCCGACGAAGTCTCAACGGCTTCCGACATCAACAAAAGCGCGTCCGGCGTAATCCGGTGCGTGCGCGGCAGGATCGTGTGGTGGACGTCGATCATCCGGTCACGCGTCTTGTGGATCAGCGGGGGCAGCTCGTGCATATGCTCGCGGTAGTAAAAATCGTCATAGGGGTCCGACTTGACCCATTCCCACCCGGCGTTGAGCAGTTCATTTTCGGCCCGGCGGATGTCGCTCGCGAGCACGAGGATGTCGAGATCGCCGATCTGCCGTCCTTCGGAACAGGACATGCCCGCCGCCGCATAGGCCGCGCCCTTCAGCAACACGAACTCGATTCCGGCAGGCGCCAGCGCGCGGCGCGCCATTTCCGCTTCCCACAATGCCTGCGCCTGCGCCACTTTGGCCGCGGCGCGCTGATCGGCGAACAGCGCGGCGACCGGGGCCGGCAGCGCAGCTCGCTCCAGCCGATGCGCCAGCGTCGCGAGCATCGCCTCGCTGCGCGCGACCCCGATCACACCGTCCCAGTCGCGCGAAGCCAGCGCGGCGGCATCGCGGCGCCCGGCGAGCAGGTCGACGAAGATTTGCACCGCACTCACCTTGCCGCCTCGGCCCACAGCTGCCCGACGAGTGCAAGACCTGCGGCGCTGTCGGAATAGGAAATGCCGAACGCCGGGGTTTCGCGCACGAACCGCGTCAGCGCGGCAAAACCGGCCTCACCCAGCGCGACATAATTGGTCGATGCCTCGGTCAACCGCACAAAGGCTTCGCCTTCGCCCATGCGCTCGACCGAAGTCTCGCCTCCGAAGCGCGGGAAAAGCAGCAGCGCGGGGCGCGCAGGTTCGTGCATCGCGGCAATCGCGTCGGCGCGCGGGACCAGGTGCCGAATATCGCCTTTCGGCGTTGCCGCAAGCAGCGGGCCAAGCCGCGCCGCATCGACCCGCGCCGCGACCTCGGCAATCGCCTGGTTCTTCAGGCTGACCGCGCGCGGAAATGCGAAGGCATCGCCGCCGACGGGATCGATCAGCGTGAACTCGTCGCCCATCAACCGCCAGTCGCCGCCATCCGCCTGCTCACCCAGCAGCGCCGCCAGCGTCGATTTCCCCGACCCCGATTCGCCCGACATGATCAGCGCGCGGCCGTCCCTCGCGACGGCGCTCGCGTGGAGCAGCAGGTGCCGCCGCCAGCCGAGCGCGACCTGCAAATTCATTCCCATTTCGGCGGCGAGCAATCCCATCGACAGCGGCAGCGGCAATGCGTCGGGGACAATGAAATCGCCGCCGATATGCACCGACGGCCGCACCCACCGCCGCCACGGCCGCGCCGCGAACAGCCGCACCGTCGCGTCGGCGGGGCGCGCATCGTCCCGCGGATAGTCGGCATAGAGGCGTTCAAGCGCCGCAATGGGTTCGGGCCAGTCGCTGCCGATACGAAATTGCACCGGGCCGACGGCAATGCGTGCCTGATGCCTCACGCGCGCGCCACCAGCCCCATGGTCGCAAGTTCGGCCAGCCGCTCGGCAAGGATCGACCGCGCATCCTCCGCCGCGTCGAGATCGAACGCCGCCGCAAGGCGCGCGGCAAGATCGGCGACGTTGCAGGCATCGGCCCCCATCGCATCCAATATCTGGGGCATCGGCGCCACAACGAGGTGCGTTTGCATCGATCGCCGGTCAAAAATTGCGGTGAGTTCGCCCAGCGGTTCGATCCGCAGCGCATCGGCGGGGGCGGCGCGATAGGTGCGATCAGCCATAATCTTCCGCGGCGGTGGTCAGTTTTGCGAGGATCGCCATCAGCGTCGCGCGCTCGGCCGCGCTGATGTTCGATTCGAGCCGCGCTTCGCTTGCCAGCGCGGCGGGCACGATCGCATCGTAGAGCGAGCGCCCGGTTTCGGTGAGATCGAGATGATGCGAGCGCCCGTCGGCCTCATGCGCCTGGCGCGCGATCAACTGGCGGTCCGCCAGCGCCTTGGCGGCACGGTTCACCGTCACCTTGTCCATCCGCGTTGCCTCGACCAGCTCGCGCTGCGTTTTCGGCTGGCCTTCGCCAAGCACCGCCATCAACCGCCATTCGGGAATCTTCAAACCGAAGCGATTTTCATATTCGGCGGCGATCCGGCTCGACAAGGCGTTGGAGGCGATGGACAGGCGATAGGGCAGGAAATTATCGAGATTCAGCTTCTTCGCGGCCATCCTTGGTAACCCCCACACGCTCAAAATCCCGGCCTGTCCATCCTATCGCCTGTTTCGACCCTGTGAAGGGACGAATGCGGCAAAATCAGAAAGAAAGGCGCGCACCGACCCACAGGGTGCGGGGGGTGGCGCGTTCGACGATCCCTGCCGCCGAAATCGCCGCGGGAACCAGCTCATCGAACAGATTTTCGCCGCGCGCCTCGATGCTGATCGCTTCGGCAAGCCTCCACGACAGTCCGGCATCGAGCGTCAGCGCGTCGCCGAGTTCGAGCAGCCCCAGGTCATCTTCATTCTGCTTGCCGACGTAGCGCAGCGTCGCGAAGCCGCCGAACGGTCCGCTGCCATTGCTGCGCACCGACACGCTGCCGCCATGTTTGGCGATCTGCGCCGGGCGGCGGCCGTCGAGCGTGGCCGCACCGCCCGATGCGTCGACCTCGGCATCGGTGAAGGTATAGGTCGCGCGCAGCGTCGCCAGGCCGATCCGCTGCTCGGCGCTGACCTCGATGCCCTTGCTGTCGATCGCGTCGAGATTCTGCCGCTGGTTGAGGTTGGGCGCCAGCGTCACATTGGCGATCGCATTGGTCAGATGGTTGGCAAACAGCGTCGCCGACAGCTTCGTGTCACCGCGATCCCAGTCGATCCCGACCTCACCGCCCCACAGCCGTTCGGGCTTCAGCATCTCGTTCGCCATCGTCACCTCGGCGCCAACGCGGAACGGCCGATACAGCTCGTTGAGCGTCGGCAGGCGCCAGCCGCGATAGGCCGCCGCGCGCAGCGCGACATCATGGACGCTCCAGCGCACGCCCGCGCGTCCGCTGCGTTCCCAGCCCTGCCGCGCGGCAAAACCCAGGTCGGTGATCACGGGGCCAGCGATATTGCGTTCGAGACGATAGCCGTCACCCAGCCACCAGCGATCGACGCGGCCGCTCAGCGTCCACAAAAACCCGTCATCGGCGTCGCCGGACGTCCATTCGGCAAAGGCGCCAACGGTGTCGCTGCTGCCGCCAGCAATGCGGTGGCGACCCGGCACACCGGCGGAAAAGAAGAAATCTTCTTCGGTGCGGCCGGTCGTGCGGCGCCAGTCGGCGCCGATGCGCAGCGGATTTTCTGCCGCAATACCGGGGCGCAGCTCAACGCGCGCGCCGAGTCCCGTCGCCGGGACGCGCTGAAAAAGCGCGGGGGCGACGCTGTTTCGCCCTGCCGCGACGCTGGCGAAACCGCTCTCCAGATCGCGCAATTGGACATAGGCAAGCGCCAACCACTGCGTTTCGCCCCAGGGCTTGTGCAGAAAGCGGACACTGGCATCGACCCCGTCGACCCTGCTCGCGGAAAAATCGGTGCCGCGATCGCGTCGATCCGAAAAGCCGCGCACGCTCGCTTCGATCTGACTGTCGTCCCCGGCGTCGAATCGCAGGCGGATACCAACGCCACCCTGTTCATAAGGCGCGGCGCGATCGACCGCCCCGCGCTGTCCCGTCATCACCGGGATGAAGCCGTCACCGCGGCCATAGCGCGCGTCGACCGTCACCTGCCCGCCATCGCCCACATCGGTGCCGAGCGATGCCGACGCATCCAGGCTGTCGCGGCTGCCATAGGCAAGACTGGCGGCGGCGCCGTCGGTCATTTCCGAATGCAGGCCGATCGTGCCCGCGAGTGCGCCGGGCCCATCGGCGCCGCTTCCGCCGCCCCGGCTTATCAATATCCCGCCGAGGTTGACCGCGTCATAGGCGCTCCACGCCACCCAGCCGCCAAAGGGGTCGGCCTGCGGAATGCCGTCGAGCGTCACCAGTGCGCGGCTCGACGCATTGCCGCCCAAGCCGCGCAGCGTGATGCCCTGGCTCGTCGGATGCGCCGAGCGTCCGTCGGAGCGGCGGAACTGCACCAGCCCCGCTTCATCGCGAAGGCGATTTTCGACGCGCGCACCCAATCCGGGATCGACGTCGGTCAGAATAGCGCCGCCCTGCACCGCATCGCCGGCCGGTCGGCTCAACAGGCCGCTGCCATTGACGATGATCGCTTCGCGCGGCAGCCGTGGACCGAAAACGCACGGCATGTCTTCGGCAGGATCGTCCTGGCCTTCTTGCGCCATAGCCGCGCCCGGTAGCGGTAGCGCCAGCACCAGCGCCGACGCAGCCACCCCCGCGATACGGCGGATCACGCGGGTTTTACCGCGTCGGGGTGGGCGCGCCGAAAGGCTTCATGCTCCATGCACGCGGCGTCGATTTCGACGAGCCGCGGATAGGGATCGAGCGATACCTCGAACCGCCTTGCGTTGTACATCTGCGGCACCAGACAACAGTCGGCGATCCCCGGCGTATCGCCGCCCAGATAACGCCCGTCGCCCGCCATCGCCTCCAGCGCCTCGAACCCCTGCGCGATCCACGTCGCGATCCAGCGGTCCTTGGTCTGTTCGTTGAGCCCGAGGTCGCGGGTCAGATATTTGAGGACGCGGAGATTGTTGAGCGGGTGGATATCGCTCGCGATCACCTGTGCCTGTGCCAGCGCGACAGCGCGCGGCATCGCCTCTTCGGGGATCAGCCGCGGTTCGGGGTAAGCGCGGTCGAGCCAGTCGATGATCGCCATGCTCTGGATAATCGGCTCGCCATCGACGACAAGCATCGGGACGAAACCCTGCGCATTCTGTTCCAGATATGCGTCGCTACGCTGGTCGCCCGCGATAAGACTGACCTCGACCCGCTCATAATCGAGGCCTTTGAGATTGAGCGCGATGCGGACGCGAAAGCTGGCCGAGGAGCGGAAATAGTCGTGGAGGACGAGCGACGGCATCAACGGAACCTTTTATCGTCATCCCGGCGAAGGTCGGGATCTCGACGGAGCATCAGGTCGCGACGGTGAGATCCCGGCCTTCGCCGGGATGACGATTATGAGGGTGGCGGCGTTCGTTCAACCCCAATGGCGGTCAGCGCGAACCATCCTCCGGCATCTCCGCAATCCATTGCCGCAGCAGCGCCGCGCCTTCCTTGTGCACCGTCGAGCGCCCGACCTCGGGCATCGCGATGCCGGGGTCGGTGCTTTCGAGGCGATAGATCAGGAAGCTGTGGTCGGGATCGCTGGGTTGTATCGCAAAATCCATGCCCCCGCTGCCGCGCCCCGCCGCGGTCGGGCGCTTGCCGATGCCATAGTTCACTCCCCCGGGATCGTCGGTCCAGCGCAGG
>Ga0155548_143_pt3 | contig 12294 bp, 13 predicted proteins | sample RifCSPhighO2_12_FD_107205 | JGI IMG/M metagenome (GOLD analysis project Ga0155548, IMG submission 107205) | Sphingopyxis sp. RIFCSPHIGHO2_12_FULL_65_19
GTCGATGCCATAGCTGCCGCCTCCGAAATAGACCTTGTTCAGGTAAAGTTCGAGGATCTGGTCCTTCGAGAATTTCCATTCGAGCGCGAGCGCGAGAATCATCTCGCGCGCCTTGCGCTTGAAATCATAGCTGTTCGACAGGAAGATGTTTCGGGCAAGCTGCTGCGTGATCGTCGAAGCACCCTGTAAGCGTCGGCCGCTGCCGAAGTTCTGCACCGCGACCACCGCGGCGCGCGCCATCCCGACGGGATCAAGCCCCGGATGATAGCGAAACCGCCGATCCTCGACCGCGACCATCGCGTCCTGCATCACCTGCGGCGTTTCGCGCAGCGTCAGCCAGCGGCCGTAATTCGGTCCCAGCGACAGGAAAACGGTGCCATCGGCGGCGCGGACGCGGATGGTCTGCCCCGCGGGCGATTTCTTGAGTTCCTCGAAGCTCGGCATGCGCTGCACGGCAATGCCGACCGCAACGGCAAGCGCGACAAGGCCCACGATCGCAAGCCCAAGACCCCAGTGGAAGGCGCGCCGCATCCACAACCGCCAGCGCGGCGGCGCGCCGCCGGGCGTGCCGCTGCCTTTGCTGGACGATGACGATTTGTTCGACGAAGCCTGCTGTCTTTCACGGCGCAATGCCGGTGTTCCTTCCCTCACTGCGCCCCTGATGCGTCAGTCCGGGAAGGAGGTTTCAGCCTTCGCCGGTTGACGCCTCATCCTGCCCGCGGTCCGCGAAGTCAAGCGCCGCGCTGTTGATGCAATAGCGCAGCCCCGTCGGTCCGGGGCCGTCGGGGAAGACATGGCCGAGGTGGCCTTCGCACTTGGCGCAGCGCACTTCGGTGCGGATCATGCCGTGGCTGGAGTCGGTCAGTTCCTTGACCGCAGCCTCCTTGGCGGGCGCGGTATAGCTCGGCCAGCCCGATCCGCTGTCATATTTGGTGCGGCTGTCGAACAGCGGCTCGCCGCAGCTCGCGCAGCGATACAGGCCGTCGCCCTTATGGTCGGTATATTTCCCCGTGAACGCGCGTTCGGTGCCGCCTTCGCGCAGCACATGATAGGCCATCGGGTCGAGTTCGGTATCGGATTTCACATCGGTCATGGTGGTTCGGCTCCTGCACGGGAACGGCCCGTTCCGGCGATCCCCGCTTTGCATCTATATCGGTCTGATGGCGGCCCGCCGCAAGGGCTGTCCCGCTCAACTCCCGCCGATTCGCGTCGCGCGCATCGCCCAGCGGACGAGCGGCGGGACACGCGTCGACAGCGAGACCAGCCCGCCTGCCGTCCGTCGGTTCTCGCCCATGCGCCAGGCCAGGCTGGCGACGGCGAAGGGGCGCGCCATGCGGGCGGCGAGGTCGCGCTGGAACGCTGGTGCCGCCTCGCCGCCGCCGCGACGCCACGCCGCAACCGCCGCTTCGGCGCTCGCAAATGCCAGTCCCATGCCTTCGCCCGCAAGGCTGGGGATCACGCCGGCCTGGTCGCCCAGCCGGAACAGGCCCGGCGACGTGACGCGGGCGCGCCAGCCATAGGGGACGTGCCCGATCGCGTCGATGGCGGGCAAACCGTCGGCGTGCGCCAGCCGCTCGCCAAGCCGCGGCTGCGCCTCGCCGAGCGCGCGAAGCAGCGCAGCGGGCTCGCCCCCCGCTTCGTCCAGCCGTGATTTATGGACGGCCAGGCACAGATTGGCGCTGCCGTCCTCCTGCCGCACCAGCCCGTCATAGCCGCGGTCGAACAGGTGCAGCTCGACCGCCTCGCCGACCAGCTGGTCAAGTGCGGCAACGGGCGGCAGTCGCAGCCGCAGCCCCATCACCGGGTCGGCCTGTTGCCACCCGGCGGGGTCGCGCGGAAAGCCGCGAAAGCCGTGCTTGCCCGCGGCGAGAAACAGCAGCGGGGCAGACAGCGATCCGCCGTCGCGCGTCTGGACGCTGCCGTCGCCAATCGCCGTCGCGTGAACACCGCGTTCGAGGCCCGCGCCCGCGGCTTGCGCAGCGGCTTGCAGCAGGCCGTCGAGGCGGCGCCGCGATACCCCCATCGCGGGTGCGGGCAGCGCTGTTTCGCTGCATCGCCGACCCGCGAACAGTCGCACTTTTGTCACCCGTTGGCCGCCGAGCATCGCCGGCGCGATGCCGAGCGCATCGAGCCGTTCGAGCGACCGCCAGCTGAGGAATCCGCCGCACAGCGCGTCGCCCGTTTCGCGCGTGCGTTCGAGCAGAACGACCGTGGCGCCGCCGCGCGCGAGCCCGATCGCCGCCGCCGACCCGGCGGGTCCGGCGCCAACGACGATCGCCTCCGTCACCGGATGCGCTCGACGCAGAGGCGATAAGGAAAGCTTCGGAAAATGCGGCATTCTCTAGCCGTGCCGGGCAGCGCCGCGTCCAGCATCGCCCGCCATTCAGGCCGTCGAAAGCTCCGCCCGACGGACAATTGCCCGTCGCGCCGGACGATCGGATCGACCCTGGCAAGCCGGGCAAGCAGCGGATAGCCGGCGAAGGGCAGCCGCTGCCGGTGCAGGTCGTTGACCAGCCAGCCCCGCCCAGCCTCGGTTTCCATGAAACGAAGGAACTGGACCCGCTCGTCCGCTGTCATATGGTGGGCGACGAGGCTGGACATGATCACGTCCCACCCCTGTCCCGCCAGACTTCGATAGTCGCCCGTGATCAGCCGCGCGCGGTCGCCAAGGCGCACCGCCGCGACCGCTTCGCTCTTGCGGTTGAGATCAATGCCGACAAGGTCGAGCGCGACGCCGCGCCGGTCGCCCCAATGCGCGATCCGCGCGAGCATGTCGCCGGCGCCGAATCCGACGTCCAGGACGCGCCACGGCCTTGACCCGACGCCGCCCGCGCGCACCCGGTTCAGAAAAGCCAGCGTCGGGCGCGATGCCATCGTCAGGCCATTGATCCGCGACAGGTCGGCAAGCACGCGCGCATAACGGTCGGGTGGCAGGTCGGCGGCGTCCATTTCCTCCGCGCGGTCGATCGGGACACGCAGGCTGGTGAAGGGGGTCACGGCCGATCGCCGGGTGCGACGAACCGGATCGCTTCGGCGGCGAGGCCGGGACCAAAGGCGATCGCGATCCCCTCGCCGCGCGCGCCGCGCGCCATCATGTCGGCGAGCACGAACAGGATGGTTGCCGACGACATATTGCCGAACCGCGCGAGCACGGCGCGGCTGTCGGCAAGCGCATCCGGTTCGACGTCCAGTGCATGTTCGACCGCATCGAGCACGGATCGGCCGCCCGCATGGACCGCAAGCAGCGGCGGCGCTTCGGCCTTGCCGAACAATTGCTGCCGCACGTCGGGCGCCGCCAGCGCGTCGCGCAATCGCCCGGGCACTTCGCCCGACAGTGTCATTTCAAACCCCTTGTCGCCAATGTCCCAGCGAATCAGCTCCGCGCTGTCTTCGAGTGCGAGGCTGCGCCCCTCGCCAAGCTCGAACCCGCCCGGATCGGCCGACACGACGGCCGCCGCGGCGCCGTCGCTGAATTGCAGCATCGCCAGCAACGGCTCGGGCGCGTCGGCAAGGCTCAGGTGCAGCGTCGACAGCTCGACGCTGACCACCAGCACGACCGCCTGGGCGTCGGATCGCACAATGTGCCGGGCCGTGCGCAGCGCGGTGACCCCCGCGTAACAGCCCATGAAACCGATCAGCACCCGCTCGACCGTCGCGGACAGCCCCAGCCGCCGCGCGAGGATCTGGTCGATCCCCGGCGCGACGAAGCCTGTGCAACTCGCGACGACCAGATGGGTGACCCGGCCCGCAGCAAAGGCATCGCCCAACGCGGCGATCGCCTGCATCGCCAGTTCGGGCGCGTGGTCGGCATAGGCGGCCATGCGCACCGACGTCGGCGGCAGGCCGGGCACGTCGTAAAAGCCGCCGGGCGCGACGGGCGATCCGCCATCGGGGGTGGGCGGCAGCACCGACCAGCGATGCGTGATCCCCGACCGCGCGGTCATTCGCGCAAAGATTGCGCGCACGCGCGCATCGTCGAGGCGCGGCGTCGCCCAATCGATGAACGCTTGGTGGATATCATGTGCCGGGACGGCCGTGGCGAGGGCGTTGATCCGGACAGGTGGAGAGCTGCTCATCGCGCGGGTTTGACCCAAAAGCGCGGCGCTGACCAGCGGATAAGCCGTGGCGCGATTTTACCCGGGATTAACCATGCTGTGCCAAGAGGAAAAGGTGAAACTCCGGCTTATCCTGGGTCTGGCCTTGATATGGGCTCCCGCACCTGCCGCGTCGGCGCAATGCCTGTTGTGCGCGCCCGACGCCACCGGCGGCGCTGCGACCGCACGCAAGGCCGAAACGCCGCTGCGCATCGACGTCGAAACCCGGCTCGACATGGGGCGCATCGCGGTCGGCGCGATGGGCGGTGAGGTCGAGATTGATCCGGCGTCGGGCGCGCGGCGCCTGCGCGGCGATGTCATCGACCTTGGCGGCTTCGCGTTGACGGGCACCGTCACGGTGCGCGGCGAACCGGGCGCCGAAGTCCGCGTGACCCTGCCGGCAAGCGTCGATCTTGAAAGCGGTCACGGGCGGACCGCGCGCGTCACCGCGCTCGTCACCGACCTTTCCGCTGCGCCGCGTCTCGGCCTCGACGGTCGGCTCGTTTTTCGGTTCGGCGGTCGGCTCCAGATCGCCGGTCTCGACGACGGCGACTATCGCGGCCGGATTCCGGTCACGGTGGAGTATCAATAACGATTATCGGCGTGGCGCGCAGAACAGCGCGGTCCCGACGCGGACATGCGTCGCGCCCAGCATCACGGCATTCTCGAAATCGCCGCTCATTCCCATCGACCGCAGCGGCAGGCCGTGGCGCTCGGCGAGTTCGTCGAGCAGCGCGAAATAGGGCGCGGCATCGACATCGGCCGGGGGGATCGCCATCAGGCCGTCGATCGCCAGCCCCGCCGCCTTCGCCTCGGCGAGCAGCGCGGGCAGGTCCGCGACCCGGCAGCCGCCTTTCTGTTCCTCGTCGCCGATATTGACCTGGATGAACAGTTGCGGCCGCTTGCCCGCCTTGTCGCATGCCTTGGCAAGCGCCTGCACCAGCGACGAACGATCGACCGAATGGATCGCGTCGAACAGCGCGACGGCGTCGTCGGCCTTGTTCGATTGCAGCTGGCCGATCAGATGGAGCAGGATGCCGGGCGTTTCGCGTTGGAGTTCGGGCCACTTCGCCGCGGCTTCCTGAACCCGGTTTTCGCCGAAGTGGCGCTGTCCTGCGGCAATGAGCGGGCGGATCGCGTCGACGCCATGCGTTTTCGTCACCGCGATCAGCTGAATATCCCCCGCACGCCGCTGCGCACGTTGCGCCGCGCCCGCGATATCAGCCTGTATCTTTGCCAGCCGCTCTGCTGCTTCGCTCATCATTTCGTCCCGTTCCGCGCGTTGCGTGCGCTCGCGACGCGCCTATAGAAAGGGCGATGCGCCCGCGCCACCCCCTGTCCCGCAAATTGCCCGCAACCTGGCTGTTCAGCGATGCGCGGGCGCGGACCGATGTGATCGCGCTCGCCGCGCTGCTGCCGCCTGGTGCCGGCATCGTTGTGCGGCACGATAATCTGGCCCCCGGCGTACGCTGGCGGCTGCTACGCCGCCTGATGCGGCTGGCGCGGGCGCGCGGGCACAGCGTCCTGCTCGCCGGAACGCCCGCGCTGGCGGCGCGCTGGGGCGCCGATGGCGTGCACCTGCGCCAGCATGACGCGCGCCGCGCGGGGCAGGCGCGGCGGCTCGGACTGCTGATGACGATGCCCGTCCATGACGCACGCGAGGCGCGCCGCACCCGCCGCGCGAAAGCCGACGGTGTTTTCATTTCACCGCTTCACCCGACGCGCTCGCACCCCGGCGCCCCCGTGCTTGCCCGCGCGGCTTGGCTGCGGCTGGCGCGGCTGGCCGGGGGGCAGGCGATCGCACTCGGTGGGATGACCCCGGCGCGGGCACTGGCGCTGCAACGCGCGCGCGGAATGAATACCGGCTGGGCGGCGATCGATGCGTGGGAGGAAAAGGCGTCGAAACGCCAGGCGCGTCAGAAGCGGAACGCCGTCCCGACATAGACCGCCTGGCTGTCGCGGCGCGAATCGGTCAAGGGTTCGACGCGATCATCGGCGCGATAGCGAACGCCTGCGGTCACATCGATATTCTTGGTCAGGCGATAGCTGCTGACGACATCGACGGCGGACGTTTCGCCGGGAGCGGTGACGCGGTCGGTTGCGCCGCTGGGGTCGCTGGGGCGGCTAACCATGCGCGTGGCGAAACGTGACTTTTTCTCGTCCTGCTCGGGCGCTTTCGCGACCGGCAGGTTGCGCAGGTCGGTGCCGCGCGGCAGCGACGGCGTAACGAATTTCTCGAACCCGACCGACGCGCCGAGATTATATTTGACCGGGGCGATGGCGATCGGCGCGGTTCGGCCGGCGGCCAGCGCCGAGGTGCGCGTGGCGCTCGATGCGTCGTCGCGCGAGCGAATCACGACGGTGATCGCGCGATTCTTGCGGCTGCTGTCGGTGAGCGCGGGCGTGAAGCTGAAGCTGCGGCGGGCTTCGGCCGACATCTTGTTGTAGCGGGCGATCAGGCGTTCATCACCCGATGCAGGCGTGAACTGGCCGAGCAGGGTTTCGGAAAGCGAGGTTTCGCGGATACGTTCGGACCGCGACATCGCGGCCAGCGCAGGCGGAAGCGCAAGCGAAACCACCGCCAAAGCGGTGAGACTGACCTTCCAAAAATGTCGCGATGTCCGCGCCATTGTCCTGCGACTCCAACCCCAATCGACTTACCAGATAGGACCCCCGGCGCGATATTGCCAGTGAATCCCGCCAGATTGTTGCAATGATTCCGCTTTTTGCCGAAGTTGTTGCGGGATCGTCACAGTGCATCGCCAATCTGACCAGAATCTGAACGGCCGCCCGGACGGAATTGCCGTGCTTGCCCGACGGCGGCAAGGGCGATAGAGACGCTGGCAATTCCGTTATGCGCGGCCCGGTTTTCCCTGATTCCGGCGGCGCTCAAGAGATAAGGTGTTATCGGCATGTCCAAGCTTTCCGTCCTTGCCACGCTCGGCCGTCGTCCGGCCACGCTCGCGCTGCTCGGACTCGCGACGCTCGGCCTTTCGGCCTGCGCCGGCAAGGACCGGCCGCGCGCCGACCTCGCGGCCAGCCAGGTCACGACGATCGGCGTGAACAGCTATTTGTGGCGTGCCTCGCTCGATGCGCTGTCCTTCATGCCGCTGTTGCAGGCCGATTCGGCGGGCGGCGTGGTGATCACCGACTGGTATGCGAACCCGGGCAATCCCGGCGAGCGGATGAAGGTCACCGTGTCGATCCTGGACCAGGATCTGCGCGCCGATGCGCTTCGTATCGCGGCGTCGCGTCAGGTTTCGCAGGGCGGCACCTGGGTCGACGCGCCGGTTCAGGCGGCCACGGTGCAGAAGCTTGAGGAAATCATCCTCACCCGCGCCCGCGACCTGCGTCGCAGCGCCATCAGGGACTAATCCGGCGGCGCGCCTCGCGCGCCCGCTCAGACAGACAAACGGGGTAACCGACGAATGACCCGCGAACCGCGCTTTGGCGCCCTCGCCGCCGACGCCCGCTGGCAAAAGGCGTGGGAGGCGGCGAACAGCTTTGCCACGACCGACAGCGTCGACAAGCCGAAGGCTTATATCCTTGAGATGTTCCCCTATCCTTCGGGGCGCATCCACATGGGCCATGTCCGCAACTATGCGATGGGCGACGTGCTGGCGCGCTTCAAGCGGATGACCGGGCACGACGTGCTGCACCCGATGGGCTGGGATGCCTTCGGTATGCCGGCCGAAAACGCCGCGATGGAAAAGGGCGTCCACCCCGGCGGCTGGACGCGCGACAATATCGCGTCGATGCGCGGCCAGCTCAAACGCCTCGGCCTCGCGATCGACTGGAGCCGCGAACTCGCGACGTGCGAGCCCGATTATTACGGGCAGGAACAGTCGCTGTTCCTCGACCTGTTCGCCGCGGGGCTTGTCACGCGCAAGCACAGCTATGTGAACTGGGACCCGGTCGACATGACCGTGCTCGCGAACGAGCAGGTCATCGATGGCCGCGGCTGGCGCTCGGGCGCGCTCGTCGAAAAGAAGAAATTGTCGCAGTGGTTCCTGAAAATCACCGACTTCGCCGAAGAGCTGCTCGAAGGATTGGGCAGCCTGGAAAGCTGGCCCGACAAGGTGCGGCTGATGCAGGAAAACTGGATCGGCAAGTCGCAGGGGCTGGAGTTCAGTTTCAAAATGGCGGGCGGCGCGCCTGGCTTCGCCGTCTTCACGACGCGCCCCGACACGCTTTATGGTGCGAGCTTCGCGGCGATTTCGCCCGACCATCCGCTCGCCGAACGGCTGGCGAAAGATTCGCCCGAACTGGCGGCGTTCATTGCGGAGTGCCGCCGCCAGGGCACATCGGCCGAGCAGCTCGAAACCGCCGAGAAGCTGGGCTTCGATACCGGGCTGGCGGTCGAGCATCCGCTCGATCCCAACTGGCACCTGCCCGTCTGGGTCGTGAACTATGTGCTGATGGATTATGGCACCGGCGCGATCTTCGGTTGCCCCGCGCACGACCAGCGCGACCTCGACTTCGCGCATAAATATGAACTGCCCGTCCACCGCGTGATCGCCGACGGCGACGAGACCGCGCAGCACTTTACCGGCGACGAGGCCTATGTCGGCCCCGGCAAGCTGGTGAACAGCCATTTCCTCGACGGCATGACCATCGATGAAGCCAAGGCGGCCGTGATCACGCGCGCCGAGCATGAAGGCTGGGGCAAGGGGACGACCGTGTGGCGCCTGCGCGACTGGGGCGTCTCGCGTCAGCGTTACTGGGGCACGCCGATCCCCTTCATCCATTGCGACGCCTGCGGCCTGGTGCCGGTGCCGAAAGGCCAGTTGCCCGTGGTCCTGCCCGATGACGCCGACTTTTCGGTCCCCGGCAACCCGTTGGACCGCCATCCGACGTGGAAGCATGTCGCCTGCCCATCGTGCGGCGGCGACGCCGTGCGCGAGACCGACACGCTCGACACCTTTGTCGATTCGTCGTGGTATTTCCTGCGCTTCGCCAGCGCGCCGTCGGACAAGCCCTTCGATCCCGAGGTGATCCGCCGCTGGCTGCCCGTCGATCAATATATCGGCGGCATCGAACATGCGATCCTGCACCTGCTCTATGCGCGCTTCTGGACGCGCGCGCTGAAACATATGGGGATGATCGACATCGCCGAACCTTTCGCCAGCCTCTTCACGCAGGGGATGGTGACGCACGAGACCTACAGCCGGGTGCAGGGCGAAGGTCTGCCGCCGCTCTTTTTTACGCCCGATGAGATCGAGCGCAGCGCCGACAGCGCGACGCTGGCCGCCGACGGCGCCCCCGTCGACATCGGCCGCGTGATCAAGATGTCGAAGTCGAAGAAGAATGTTGTCGATCCCGACGCCATCCTCGACCAATATGGCGCCGATGCCGCGCGTTGGTTCATGCTGTCCGACAGCCCACCCGAACGCGACCTGCCGTGGAGCGAGGCGGGGATCGAGGGCGCGTGGCGCTTCGTCCAACGCCTGTGGCGCCTGTTCGGCGATACCGAAAATGTCGGCGATGGTGGCGAAGACAAGGGCCTTGCCCGCAAGCTGCATCAGGCGATCGCCGGCGTGGCCGCCGATATCGAGGCGCTGGGTTTCAACAAGGCGGTCGCAAAGATCCACGCGCTCGCCAACGACGTCGAAAAGGCCAAGCCTTCGGCGACGCGCGCCGAGGCGTGCCGCACCCTGATCCTGCTTGTCGCGCCGATGATGCCGCATCTTGCCGAAGAGGCCTGGGCGTCACTCCCCGACAGCCAGCGGACCACCGCGATGATCGCCGACGCGGCATGGCCGACCGCCGACCCCGTGCTGCTCGTCGATGACGAGGTGACAATCGCGATCCAGATGGCGGGCAAGCTGCGCGATACGATGACGCTCGCGAAAGGCCTCGACAAGGACGCCGTCGAAGCTGCGGCGCTCGCGCGTCCGCGCATCGTCGAACTTCTCGCCGGCGCCGCGCCGAAGAAGGTGATTGTGGTCCCCGACCGTTTGGTGAATATCGTTCCCTAGAAGATGGTTTCATACGCATCGCCCCAACTCCGTTCGCATCGAGCGAAGTCGAGATGCCTATCGTTTGTGCGTGCCTTCGGGGTGTCTCGACTTCGCTCGACACGAACGGGATAAGGATCATTACAGTATAATGCGCACGCTCCTCGTCTCCGCTCTTGTCACCGCCTCGCTTGCCGTCGGCGGCTGCGGCCTGCGGCCTCTCTATGCGAACGGCAGCAAGGGCGCGGTGGCGCAGGTGCTGGCCGACGTCGATGTCGCGCCGATCGAGGGGCATTCGGGCTGGCTCGTCCGCAACGCGCTGCGTGACCGGCTCGAAGCGACGCAGGGCGGCGCGGGTGCGGGCCAGCGCCTCCGCCTTGATGTCCGGCTCGAAGATGCGATCACCGGCTTTGGCGTCCGCGCCGACGATGCCGTGACGCGCGAACGCCGGACGCTGCGCGCGCGCTATCAGCTCGTCAATGCGGCGACGGGCGAAGTGCTGCTCGACGCGACCGCGGCGCAGGACGCCGGGATCGACGTCGTCGGCAGCGAATATGCGACGATCGCAGCCGAATCGACCGCCCTCGAACGCCTCGCCTCGGGGGTTGCAGACCAGATCGTCGCGCGCCTGGCGGTCTATGCGAACCGCGGCGGCGGTCGGTCGGCTGCTACGCCCGCGGGTCAATGAAGTCCGTCAAACCCGGCGAGCTCGAACGCCAGACGCGCCTCGACCCCGCGATCCGGCTCACCCTCCTCACCGGCCCTGACGAAGCGACGATGCAAGCCGTCGCGGGCCATTTGATCGCGCTTGCCGGCAAAGAGGCCGAGCGGCTCGACCTCACGGGTGCGCAGCTGGCGCAGGACCCTTCGCTGCTCGCGGCCGAGGCGGCCTCAATGTCGCTTTTTTCGTCCGCGCGGGTAATCCGGCTCGACCTGTCGGGCAGCGGCGACGACAGCCTCGCGGCCGTCGAGGCATTGCTTGCCGCCGAAACCGCGATCAACCCGGTGATTGCGACCGGCGCATCGGTCACCGCCAAATCGAAACTGGTGAAGCTGGTCGAGGGGTCGGACCATGCGATCGCCGCCATCTGTTACCAGCCCGACCGTCGCGCGCTGGTCGGCATCGCGATGGCCGCCGCTGGTGAACAGGGGCTGCGGATCGCCAACGCCGATGCCCAGCTGCTGGTCGATCTGGTGTCGGGCGACCAGGGGCTGATGCGGCGCGAGATGGAAAAGATGGCGCTTTATCTTGACGCCGGGCCCGATCGCCAGCGGCAGGTCACGCCCGCCGACATCGCGGCCCTCGGTGCTGCGACCCATGAAGAAGATGTCAGCGAATGCATCAATGTCGCGCTCGGCGGCAAGGTGCGCGACCTGCCCGCGATGTTGGCAAAGGCCGCCGCAGTCGGCGTCGCCGAAATCCGCATCATCCGCGCGCTCGCGATCCGCGCGACCGCGCTCGCGCGGCTGCGCGCAGAGGTCGATGGCGGCGCGCATCCCGCAACCGTGGTGTCGGCGCGCACCAGCGGCATCTTCTGGAAGGAACGCGATGCGGTCACGGCACAGCTTCACATCTGGGATTCGGTTCGCATCGCGCGGCTGATGAGCCGCCTGCTCGACTGCGAACGCGCGCTGAAGTCATCGGGAACCGCAGGCGCCGTGTTGTTCCGCAAACTGATAACCGACATCGCACATCAGGCGGCCCGGGCGCGTTAGGGTCGGGCAGCGTCCGGCCGATAGCCGACCTTAGAGCTCGCCGCCGAGGGCGCCATATTTCGCCTCGAACCCCGCCTTGTCGCCGCGCGCGAGGTAGCCGGCCTGGTCGACGATATTGTCGCGTGCAATGCGGCCCTGGAAAGCACCGAGTTCCGGATCGATCCGCGCGATATCGGCGTCGGTCCAGTCCGCGATCTGACGGAAGCTGGTGACGCCGAGACCGTTCAGCAGCACGGCGAGCTTGGGGCCGACGCCCTTCAGCAGTTGCAGATTGTCGGGGCCGGTTTTGGACGCTGCGGGAGCGGGCTTTGCCGGCGCGGCGGTCGGTTCCTCGGGGATCGCTGGGGTCGCCGTTACGGGCGGCGGTGTGGCGGCTTTTTTCGCAGCGGGTTTGGTGGCGGCCTTTGTCGCGGGCTTTGCAGCCGGTTTTGCTGTCGGTTCCTCGGCCGTGCTTTTCTTTGCGGCCGGTTTTGCCGGAGCTTTGGGTTTAGCGGCAGGCTTGCGCACCGGCGGCGCGGCTTCGGCGA
>Ga0155548_127_pt3 | contig 12065 bp, 11 predicted proteins | sample RifCSPhighO2_12_FD_107205 | JGI IMG/M metagenome (GOLD analysis project Ga0155548, IMG submission 107205) | Sphingopyxis sp. RIFCSPHIGHO2_12_FULL_65_19
CTGTGGCAGCTCGATCCATTTCTCGACCATATGACAGGGGCACGTGCATGAGCATTTTGGACTTCGCCGACGAAGACGCTTTGGGCTGCGTCCAGTCGGTCGACACCACAACCGTGATCGTGCGCGTCGACGATGTCGAACGGCTCCGCGCGCTTCAGGTCAATCGGCTCGTCGCGCTTCGAAGCAGCCTCGCGGGGCACAAGCTGATCGGCGTTATTCACAAGATTACGCGGACGGCGATCGAGGAATCGAAGCGCGCGGATGTCGAACAGGGCGAAGAAGCGCATCCCGAGCTCAATCTGGTTCGCATCACGCTGATCGGAACCCTCCTCGACAAGGATGGCGCACGCAGCAATGTGTTCCGCCGCACGCTTGAGACGGTCCCCGAGATCGACGCGCATTGCTTCGCGATGGAAGGCGAGCATCTCACGCGCTTCATGGGGGTGATTTCCGAAGTGACCGGCGGGGCGCAGCGCCTGTCGCTTGGAACTTATACGCTCGATCCCAATGCCGAGGCTTATATCAACGGCAACCGCCTGTTTCAGCGCCACGCGCTCGTCGTTGGCAGCACCGGCTCAGGGAAGTCCTGGACCACCGCGCGCCTTCTCGAACAGGTAGCCGAGCTCGACAGCGCGAACGCCATCGTTTTCGACATGCACGGCGAATATGCCTCCATGCAGGGCGACGGATTCGTCCATCTCCGCGTTGCCGGGCCGGGCGACATCGACGCCAGGAAGACGCTGGCCGACGGTGTGCTCCACCTTCCTTATTGGCTGATGAGCTACGAGGCGCTCGTTTCGATGTTTGTCGATCGCAGCGACCAGAATGCGCCCAACCAGGCAATGGTGATGTCACGCGCGATCATCGATGCTAAAACGCGCTTCCTGACAGCCGGAAATCACAACGAAATCCTTGCTAATTTTACGATCGACAGCCCTGTCCCCTTCGCGATTTCAGATGTATTGACCGAGCTCGACCGGCTAAACAGCGAGATGGTCGAAGGCGCGCGCGCGGGGACTGAGAAGCAGGGCGAGTTTCACAGTAAGCTCAGCCGTCTGATCCAAAGGCTATCTGGAAAGCAGACCGATCGCCGTCTTGGCTTCTTGTATCCGGCGGCGGGCGTCGCCGACGACTATGCCTGGCTCGACCAAGCGGTGACGCTCCTTCTCGGCGGACGTTCGGCGAAGGGCGGCCGCGGCGGCGTGAAGATCATCGACTTTTCGGAAGTGCCCTCGGACATTCTGCCGTTGATCGTCGGCATGGTCGCCCGGCTAGCCTTCCTTGTGCAGCAATGGAGCGCACAGGGTACCCGACATCCGGTCGCTCTTTTCTGCGACGAGGCCCATCTCTATATCCCGCAGGACGCGAACTCGGGCGCCGCCGAAAATGCGATAGCGACTTTTGAGCGCATCGCTAAGGAAGGCCGCAAATATGGCGTGGGACTCGTGGTGATCAGCCAGCGCCCTGCCGAGGTAAATCGCACCGTGGTCAGCCAGTGCAACAATCTCATCGCGATGCGCCTTACCAACGGCGACGACCAGAATGTCGTCCGGCGTCTGCTGCCCGACAGTCTCGGAGGCTTCGGCGACCTGCTCCCGATCCTCGATACTGGCGAGGCGCTTGTTGTCGGCGACGCCATCCTGCTGCCGACGCGCATCCGGATCGCAAAACCCGTCAACGAGCCGCTCAGCGGAACGATCGACTTCTGGGATCGCTGGGCCGACGGTTCGGCTGCGGCTGCGCTCGAAAAAGCTGTCGAGAGCTGGCGGCGCCAGACCTTGATAAAATAGCTTCTAGCCCGGAGATATGTCGGTTCCCGTATGAGACTACGGTTGCCGCCGCGGTCAGATATCCAAGTTGGCCCTAATGGTCCAGTTTAGGATTGGAGCCACTTGTCATAGACGGATTTTGAACTGGTTGGGATACTGCTTGGCTGGAGTGAATGGACGATTTCCCTGAACTTTGTCTTGCAGCGGTGATGCGAGGCAACACGCCCTGCCAACACCGTATGAGCCGAGACCACTTCGAACATCATTTGTATCTCGCGCGGCGAGAACCCCTTTATCATCTGCATATAGTAGAAGTCGGCTGAATTGGCCGTTCCATAGGGGTTGCCCACCGAACAGGTGACGACGGTCTCAACGAACTCGCGACGGACCGTCTCCGGGACTTGATGACCCTCAGAGAGTTTGGCGACGCGCTCCGCAAAAGGCGCCTCATTGTAGAAATTATTGATGCCCTGGTGGATCGTCATCAGGTTCTTGCAAGCTGTCGAGATCAGGGCGTGCCGCTCCGTTTCCGACAAAAGCCCGATGATCTTGAGGTTCTCGAAGAAGGCCTGTGAAGCCTTGAAGCGTTCTTGCTCACCCTTTGCCTGATATTTTTGGTGCTGATTGATGAGCAGCGAGATCGAACTGGGCGAAAAGGTTGTAGAAAAATGGCTACAGACGGTGATTGCCGTTACCCTAGAATGTTCCTCCTTGGTCGGATCGCAATAGATGCCGTGGAGCATCCCGAAAATTGCGTCGCGCTGTGCGTTGAAGGTCTGCGTGATGCGCTGACACCAAATCTGCATCTGCTCCTGAGAGAAGCCGGCGGCGTTGAGCGCGGTCATGAATTCCTTGATGTCCACGCCTGCAGTGTTTTGTTCGTCGCTAAGAGCGTGTCGACTGCACCGGTTCAGGAAGCTGATGAACTCATATTCATCGATATTCCCGATAACTGGATGAGCAGCAGAAAAATTATTTCTGATGTCCCGGCATTGATCGAGCATGAAGTAACCGGTTTCGGAGATAAGGTTCAGTTTCAGGCACAGATTCAGCAGTTCCGAATCTTGCATATCGAGCAACTTCTTCTCGTCGAAGTCCTTATCTATGATCTGCGGTATTATATGGATACCGAAGCGTCTAACTTTATCACGAAGCTCAACGACCGCTGCGTTCCACGCGTAGTTTATGGCGGAATCAAAAAGGCCGGTGGCGACTGCCACGCACATCCGCATCACACCCTCAGTCCTCAGATGTGGAGGAATGTTGCTCAGCAACTGGGGAAGGTTCTGCCAAGCGTTCTGGATCTGACTGTCCGATGCCAGCACCGAGCGATCTATGCCCAAGGCTGACGTTAGAGCCATCAACATGGGAGCCGAAAAAGTGGAGACTGTGGGAAGCTGCACGGGACTTAAGACAAGTTGGTTTGCCACAAGGTATCAACATCCTGCTCGAGCAGGTGGGTCGCAAAGCTGTGGCGCAATGTGTGCGGACTGACGCGCTTGCGGATGCCGGCGACCTCGGCGGCTTCCTGGACCGCGCGGTGTAGCTGCCGCGTCGAGACCGGATCGGTATAGCTGCGCCCCGGAAACAGCCAGCCATGGGGAAGCATGACGTTGCGACGCTTGCCCTCGCGCCACCACATCCTGAGCAGCTCCAGCAGCTGCGGCGAGAGCATCGCATTGCGGTCCTTGCGTCCCTTGCCCTGCTCGACGCGGATCAGCATCCTGGTGCTGTCGATATCATCGACCTTGAGGTGCGCTACCTCTGACACGCGCAGACCGGCGCCGTAAGCGACGCCGAGCGCCGCCTTGTACTTGATCCCCGGCGCTGCCTCGAGCAGCTGCGCCGCTTCCTCGACGCTGAGCACCTCGGGCAGCTTGCGCCGATAGCGGATAATCACCAGCGAGCGCGCCAGATCCCGCCGCCCGAGGGTCGCAGCGAACAGGAAGCGCAACGCCGAAACGGCCCCGTTGATAGTCGAAGGGCTGACGCCCTGCTCGTGCTGGTGCACCTGAAAGCGCCGAATATCCTCCGCCGTTGCCGTATCGGGCGGGCGTTCAAGGAATGCGGCGAAGCGTCGGACGTGGCGGATATAATCCTGCTGGGTGTGCCGACCCAGCCCGCGCATCATCATATCGTGCTGCATGCGCTGGCGAAGCGGGGTGATCGGGGCGTCGGTCGTAACAATAGTCATGGCAGGCTCCTCTTCGTTGAAGGAGCTCCATGATCTGCCCACTGTCGGCCTAGCTCAACGTCCCTGCGTCCCCTGCCACCTCAGTCCAAGGCGCCCATCCCGCGAAGCGGGTTAGTGCATGAGGCGCAAAGCCGACGGCGCAATCGACTCTCAATTCGGGTGCAATTGCGCTTTCGACCAAGGAAGATCTCGATATCTTTGCCTCCTCATCAAACATGGAGGATCCTTTGAAACCGCCCGTCATTCTGCTCCTCGCCGTTTGCCTTTCGGCCTGCGGTCAAAGCGAACCACGAAGCGTTCAATATTTCGAGGCGAACCCCGACGCTGCTCGTGAGGTCGCCGCCAATTGCAGGGACGGATCAATCCGCGGCGACGAATGCAGAAATGCAGATATCGCCTTGGAGGTCATCGAAGGTCGGGAGCGTTTCGCGCGTTTCCGAGGCAAAAAATGATTTAGGCGCCGACGCGAGCTTCCAACTCGACGATGCGCTCGGAGCAGATGGCATGGACGGCCCGGCCGAGTTTCTCGACACATCCGGCCAGCCAGAGGAGCTCCTCCTCACTGATGCGATAATGCTTCGAATAGCGGGCCTTCACATAGGCCTCCTTGAGTTTCTCGAAGCGCGATCGATCCGCTTTTACTTCGCGCGGCCAAGCATCGACCAAACGCATATCGAGGCGCTCGGCTTGCGTCCGCAGAAAGCCCAGGTTGTGAACGTGCGGCGTGTAGAACGTGCAGACCAGAAGCGCGCAGTGGTATAGCGTTTCAGTGGTCTGATGCAGGAGAAATGCGGCTTCCTTTGTAAATGATTGCTCGATCGCATCACTCGACAGCTTGGACTTTCGCAGGGCCGCCGGAAACCATTCGTCAAAATATTCCCGCGCCATCGCCAGCGCCTGCTCAGGCGTCTTCGGCTTCGGCTTGTGCAACTCCTTGTCGTCAAACTCGTAGAGCGCGATCCCGTCGCGCGCGACGTCCATGAAGAAATAGCGCCCGTGCGCGAGCCCGTCATTCACCTCCTGCAGCGTGTGAACGATGAAGTTGACCGGCGTGTGCAACGTCTTGTCGATCGCAAGCTCACGGGTCAGCCGATCGTCGAGCTTCGACCAGAAATCGATCTTGTCGGTCAGCCGCTTGTCGTTGACGATGATCAGCAGATCGAAGTCCGAGCGATAGCCTTTGGCGGTGTGCGGCTCATCGACCCAGCCGCCGCGCGCATATGGGAGGCAACCTACAGGATTTGAACCGGTGACCTTCGCCATCGGACAGTCGTCAAGATTGGTCTTGGAAAGGTCCGATCGACGAGCAGATTTGCGCGTGGACACGAGGTTTTTTCGCCCCTGGAAACGGTGATTGCTGGGTGATTGCTGGCCAATTTTTTGAGGTCAATATTTTGTGAAAAATCATTCTATTTCAATAGTATGATTGACTTGGCACATGAAGTCTGGTATTTCCGCTATCGCCGGATTTAGCCGCCCGCCCGGGGTACCGCAACAGGCCGTCTGGCCTTGCACGACGGGCGCGGCCTGATCCAGGCGCTGCGCACAAACAAATGGGGCGGCCTCTTTGCGAGGGCCGCCCCAGTTTCGTGGAACCGTCGGGGAGAGGGAGAGGACGGTCCGGAGATTGGTGACACTATGTCTTAGCGCGACGCCATCTGGCTGTCGGTTTCGACTTCGGCGACGCCGGCGATCTTCAGCGCGGCGCGAAACTGCTTGGCAGCGGCGCGTTCGTTGCCCGCTTCGCACAGCTTCTTGCCGGTCGAAACAAAGCGCTTGGCGCTCGACTGCTTGGCGCCTTCGACGCCGCTGGCGGCGACATGGGCCTGTTCGGCCAGACCGGCGCAACGATAGTCGCTAGCCGACTGGGCATAGGCGGGGCTGGCGGTGGCAATCAGGCCGGTGAAGGCCAGCGCCGACGCGGCAACGATGGCAAAAGCGGCGGGAAAGCGGCGATAAGGGGAGAGCTGATAGGCCATGGGAGAGAGTTCCTTTCGTTTCTTTGTGCAACCTTTTTAGTCGCGGTTGCGCAGATAGATAATCCTCTATAATCTGCAAGTGCTTTGAAGCAGGATTTAACAATCCCTCATGGGGCGCTCGACGGGATCGAAGCCTTCCTGCGTGTCGCAGAAAGGCGCAGCTTTTCTGCCGCCGCCGCCGATCTCGGCGTCTCCCCCTCTGCGATCAGCCAGACCGTCAAGGCATTGGAAGCACGCGTCGGCGCGCCGCTGTTCATGCGGACCACGCGCAGCGTCGGTCTGACCCAGGCGGGCGAAATGTTCCTGGAGCGTGCGGCGCCCGCCTACACCGGGCTGGCCGATGCCTATGAAGCCGCCCGCAACCTCGGCAACCGGCCCGCCGGGCGCCTTCGCATCAACCTGATGCGCGGCGCGGTCCAGCCCTTGTTCGAGCCGATAATCGCGGGCTTTTGCGACACCTATCCCGAGATCGAGCTGGAGATCTACGCCGACGACGCCTTGTCGGACCTCAGCGCCGGCGGCTTCGACGCCGGCGTGCGAATGGGTGAATCGCTCGATGCCGATGTCATCGCGGTACGTCTGACCGGCCCGTTCCGCTTCGTGGTCGCGGCGGCGCCTGCCTATCTCGACAAACATGGCCGCCCCGAAACGCCCGAGGATCTGCGTGGGCATCGCTGCATCCGCTTTCGCCTCGCAACCGGCGCGCTGATGCCGTGGACCTTTGAACGCGGGAACCGCGAATTCGACGTCGGGGTCACCGGGCCGGTGATCGTCAACGACTGGCTGGCGGCGCTGGTCGCAATGCGGACCGGCGTCGCGCTGAGCATGATGGCCGAACCGATGGCAAAAGCGATGGTCGAGACGGGCGAGCTCGAACTGGTGCTTACCGATTATGCCGCAGCGACGTCGGGCCTCTTTCTCTATTATCCTGGTCGCAAACAGGTGATGCCAAAGCTGCGCGCCTTCATTGATTATGTGCGCGAATATCTGCCGGACGAAATCACCGGCTGACCGCAAACGGCGCGGTCTGGCGCAGAAACAAATCCCTTGGCCGCCAGCAGAAAAATTGGGCTGGCGCGGTTCCGGGAAACCCGGCAGCACGTTCTCAATCAAAAGGGTTGGGAAGAATCATGATCGATTTCGCTGCTATCGACTTTACCGCCCTGTTGCCCTTCATCGTCATCGGTTTCGCCGCGCAACTCGTCGATGGCGCGTTGGGCATGGCTTTCGGCGTCATCTGCAACACGCTGCTGGTTGCGGTTCTGGGCGTCCCGCCCGCGACCGCGTCGGCGCGCATCCACGTCGTGGAAATTTTCACCACCGGCGCGTCGGGGCTCAGTCACCTGTTTCACCGCAATATCGACTGGCCGCTTTTCTTTCGCCTGCTCGTTCCCGGCATGATCGGTGGCGTGCTCGGCGCCTATGTGCTGACATCGCTCCATGCCGAGGTCGTGAAACCCTTCGTTCTCGGCTATCTCGTGCTCATCGGTGTCTGGCTGCTCGTGCGCGGCGTGCTTTATCCGCCCAAGATATCAAAGCCGAAGGTCGTGGCGCCGCTGGCGGTCGTAGGCGGCTTTCTCGACGCGGCGGGTGGCGGCGGCTGGGGGCCGGTCGTGACGTCGAACCTGCTCGTTCAGGGCGGCGAGCCGCGCAAGATCGTCGGAACGGTGAACAGCGTCGAATTTTTCCTCGCCATATCGGTGTCGATCGCCTTCATCTGGCACCTCGGGTTCGAGGAAATCCTGGGCCCGACGCTGGGGCTTATCATCGGCGGCGTCGCCGCCGCACCGCTGGGCGCCTATATGGCAAAGCGGTTTTCGCCCAAGGTGATGCTGATCATGGTCGGCATCGTCTTGACCGCAACCAGCGCCTTCGGGCTCTATCGCGCGCTGATTTGATAACAGGCCAAGCGCGGGTTTCGACCGGCAGTCGGACAGATAGGTTCGTCGGCTAGCGACCGATTGCGGGCATTGTTTCTTGGTCATCCCGGACTTGATCCGGGATCCATCGCGGCGCCGAAGTCATGGACCCCGGATCAAGTCCGGGGTGACGAGAGGGCGGAACGGACGTCCGCCCTCCACCCCAAGGCCGCCGCTCAATTCGCCGGTTTGGTCTCGTCGATCTTGTCGACCCATTCGGGATAGAAGCTCGGCTCACGCGCCGACCAGCCGGGTGCGGTCGCCGCGGCTTCGCTGATCGACTGGAGCAGCACCCGGCGCTTGTCGGGATGCAGGTGCGGCAACGACGCCGCGGCGCAAAAGGCGCCGGGGAGCCAGGGCCGCGCATGGGCGCCGAGCAGCCGCTCGTAAAGGAAGCGATAGGGCGCAAAGGCGTGCAGCCGATCCTGCCCCAGATCGAACGCCGACACCGCGACCAGCGGCGCCATGAAATGTTCGAGCGCGTCGAGCCCACTGTCGTCGGGGATATGGGCGCGAATATCGACGAGCCGCTGATAGACGCGGGCCTGCACGCGAATCGCGGTTTCCTCGACCATGTCGCGCGACCAGCGCGCGATCGCATCGTCGCGTTCGAGCCCGATGTCGAGTGAACGGCGGATATAACGCTGCGTTGCCGCAGGAAAGCTCGCAAATTCCTTGATTTCCGATATCGACAGGTCGCCTGCTGCCGGTCCCGAACGCGTCGCCATGGTCATGCTCCCGCACGGCGCCCGGGGAGCCATCCCCCCGGAGGCCTGCATCAAACAGTCTGCCACCAAAATGGTTAGTGGCCGGTTAACCATGTTGTCGGCGACGGTTCAGCCGATTGAGGAGCGTTGCGCGGCGCCGCGCCGAAGCCTAATCAGCGTGTCTTGAACCTATAAGACACACGAGAGCTCCATGTCGCACACACCGCAGCCGGTCATTTCGTCAACCGGCCTTTTCACCCCCGCCGAAGCCATCTCCAACGAAGAACTTGTCGCCAGTTTTAACGCGTATGTTGCGCTGCACAATAGGGAAAATGCCGACGCAATCGCGACAGGCGAAATCGCCGAACTGACTGAGTCCAGTGTGGAATTCATCGAGAAGGCGAGCGGCATCGGATCGCGCTTCGTCGTCGACAAGGCGGGCATCCTCGACCCGCGCCACATGGCGCCGCGGATCGCCGAACGCGGCAATGACGAACTGTCGATCCTCGCCGAAATCGGCGTCGCGGCGGCAAAGGACGCGCTCGCACGCGCTGGCCGCGATGCGGCCGACGTCGACGCCGTGCTGTGCGCCGCGTCGAATATGCAGCGCCCCTATCCCGCCATGGCGGTCGAAATCCAGGAGGCGCTCGGTATCGACGGTTTCGGCTTCGACATGAATGTCGCCTGCTCTTCGGCGACCTTCGGAATCCAGACCGCCGCCGACTATATCCGCGCGGGTCACGCGAAAAGCGTCCTCGTCGTGAACCCCGAAATCTGTTCGGGGCACCTCAACTGGCGCGACCGCGACAGCCATTTCATCTTCGGCGACGTCGCGACGGCAATCCTTGTCGAGGATAAGGACATCGCCCCTGACGGCCATTGGGACATTCTAGCAACCAAGCTCAAGACGCAGTTCAGCAACAACATCCGCAACAATTTCGGCTTTCTCAACCGCGGCCACGGCGGGATCGACCAGTCGGGACCAAAGAGCGACAAATTGTTCGTCCAGGAAGGCCGCAAGGTTTTCAAGGAGGTCGTGCCGTGGGTCGCCAACCTGATCGTCGAGCAGATGGAGTTGCTGGGGCTCGAAGGCAGCGACATGCGCCGCCTGTGGCTGCACCAGGCGAACACCAACATGAACCGCCTGATCGCGCAGCGCGTGCTGGGCCATGAAGCAAGCGACGACGAAAGCCCGACGGTGCTCGACACCTATGGCAACACGTCGAGCGCGGGGTCGATCATCGCATTTCACCTGAACCATGAAGATATGGTCGCGGGCGACACCGGGCTGATCTGCTCCTTCGGAGCGGGGTATAGCGCGGGGACGGTGTTCGTCCGGAAGACGTGAGACCACGCCGTGTGCCCCCGCGAAGACGGGCGCACACGGCCAAGGAAGCGTCGATGACCTACGGCACAAACGTCGTGAACAAATAGATCGCGAACAACATCAGGTGGATCACCCCCTGCAACACCGTCGTGCGGCCATTCGCCAGCGTCTGCACCGCCACGATCAGCGAAAGGAACAGCAGGACGGTCGACTTGGCATCGAGGCCGAGGCTGATCGGCAGGTCGGTCACGATCGACAGGATGGCGACCGCCGGGATCGTCAGCCCGATCGTTGCAAGCGCCGATCCCAATGCGAGGTTGAGGCTGGTCTGGAGTCGGTCGGCCTTCGCCGCGCGAACCGCCGCAAGGCCTTCGGGCGCGAGGATCAACGCGGCGATCAATACGCCAAGCACCGCGGGCGGCGCGCCCCAGTCCGCAAGCAAGGCGCCCATGACCGGCGAGAGATTCTTGGCGAGCAGGACGACAGCGATCAGGCTGGCAAGCAGCAGCGCGCTTGAAATCGCGGTGCGCCGGACGCTCGGCGGCGCGGCGTGCGCGTCGGGTTCATCCTGCGCGTCGCCGTCGGGAAGGAAATAGTCGCGATGCCGGACCGTCTGCACCAGCGCGAAGGTCGCATAGAGGATCAGCGAAACGACCGCGACGAAACCCAGTTGCGTCGCCGAATAAAATGGCCCCGGCACGCTCGAAGTGAAATTGGGGAGGACCAGTGTTACGACGGTCAGCACCGTGAGCGTCGCGAGCGCGGCACCGATGCCGGTGCGCTGGAACCGCTGTTCGTGATGGCGGATCGCCCCGCTCAAAAGGCACAGGCCCATCAAGAGGTTGAGGATCACCATCACCGCCGCGAACACCGTATCGCGCGCCAGCGACTGCGCCTTCTCGGGCTCCGCCTGCATCAATGTCAGGATCAGTCCGACCTCGATCACCGTCACCGCGAGCGCGAGGATGAGCGTGCCGAACGGCTCGCCGACGCGGTGCGCGATCACCTCGGCATGGTGGACTGCCGCCACGACCGCACCGGCGAGGATGAACGCGACCAGCCAGGCGTTGAGCGGCATCGCCAGGCTCGCCATCGCGGCAAGGAAGCCGAGGATCGGAAACAGGTCGTTGGTGCGGTCGGCGAGGCGGAATTTTGCGATCATCGGGCTTCTATTGCAGGCCGGTTCCGGCGTGACCAGTCCGAACGTCGAAAACCCTCCCCCTAGATGGGGGAGGCAGCAAGACTTGCCAGCTTGCCGGCTTAGTTGCAGCGGTGGGGGTGCGGTATCGGCCTGATGCCACGGTGCCGTGACGCGCCGTCACCCCCATCCAACTGCGCCTAGCGCCTGAAGGCACAAGGCTTCGTATCCTTCCCCCATCAAGGGGGAAGGGGGTCAATGCGCGCGGACGGGTAATCCGGCCGCGGCAAGCCGCGCATGGGCGTCGGCGATCGTCGCCTCGCCGAAGTGAAAGATGCTCGCCGCAAGCACCGCGCTCGCGCCGCCCTCGACCACCCCGGCGACGAGATGGTCAAGGTTGCCGACGCCGCCGCTGGCGATCACCGGCACGCTCACCGCATCGGCGATCGCGCGCGTGAGCGCGAGGTCGTAACCGTCCTTCGTCCCGTCGCGGTCCATGCTGGTGACAAGCAATTCGCCGGCGCCAAGAGTCGCGAGGCGGACGGCATGTTCGAGCGCGTCGATGCCGGTCGGCTTCCGGCCACCGTGGGTGAAGATTTCCCACCGACCATCAGCCACCCGCCGCGCATCGATACTGCCGACCGCGCACTGGCTGCCAAAGCGGTCGGCGATGTCGGCGACCAGTTCGGGGCGCGCGACCGCTGCGCTGTTCACCGCGACCTTGTCGGCGCCCGCGAGCAGCAGCGCGCGCGCATCGTCGGCGCTACGCACCCCGCCGCCGACGGTGAGCGGCATGAAGCAGACTTCGGCGGTGCGGCTTACCATGTCGAGCAGGGTACCGCGCCCCTGATGGCTGGCGCTGATGTCGAGGAAGCAGAGTTCGTCGGCGCCCGCGGCGTCATAGGCACGCGCCGCCTCGACCGGATCGCCCGCATCGCGCAGGTCGACGAAATTGACCCCCTTCACGACGCGCCCGTCGGCGACGTCGAGGCAGGGGATGACACGGACGCGAACGGTCATCTGCTCCCCTCC
>Ga0155548_130_pt4 | contig 12033 bp, 10 predicted proteins | sample RifCSPhighO2_12_FD_107205 | JGI IMG/M metagenome (GOLD analysis project Ga0155548, IMG submission 107205) | Sphingopyxis sp. RIFCSPHIGHO2_12_FULL_65_19
AATTTTCGCATATGGAAATTGAAAGGCGATAAGATTTAGCATAAGAAAAATTTATGATAAAACGGGCCCATATTCGCCAGTTCCTTGCCGTCGTCGATGCTGGCAGCTTCACCCAGGCGGCGCTTCGCATCCGCGTGACCCAGCCGGCGCTGTCGACCGGCGTTGCCGAACTCGAAAAACTTGTCGGCACCCCGCTGTTCATCCGCAACCGTCGCCAGATCCGGCTGACCGAGGCGGGCGGACGATTCCTGCCCATCGCCCGTGAGCTGGAGCGCGGCTTTCGTGCCGCCGACGGTTTCGGGCGCGCCGACGATCGTCAGGCGGCCGAACTCAAGCTGGGCATCATCCGATCGGCGCCCGCCGAGCTGCTGCAAGCGATCGCAGCAGCCTTGCGGCCGGGTTTCGCAATCGAACTGGTCGAAAACAGCGATTCGGAGCTGCGGGCCGCGCTGGGCAGCGGGCGTATCCATATCGCGCTCGTGCCATTGCGGCCCGGCGAACGCGGCGGCCATATCCACCCGCTTTATGAAGAGCCGTTCGCGATGTTCATCGCATCGGACCATCCGCTGGCGGGACGTATCGAGGTCGGTCCGGAGGAGTTGGCCGCCGAGACGATGATCGCCCGCCGTTCGTGCGAATTTCTGGACGCGACAAGCCGCTTCTTCACGCGCCACGGCGTCCGCCCGCGCTTCGCGCTGCGCAGCGACAGCGACGAACGCTGCCTGCGCATGGTCGCTGCGGGGATCGGCATCACGACCGCGCCGGTGTCGCTTGCGATCGACGGCATCGTGCCGCTTAAAGTCGCAGGTTATGATTTTCGCCGCGAACTGGGTTTGATCGTCGATCCGGCGTGGAGCGCGCTTCCCGACATCGACACGCGGCTCCGCCACGCGCTCGAAACGATTGCGGCCATCGCGGCCGAATGGCGGCAGGCGCGGGTCGATATCGCGGCATGATCCGTTACCCTGCAAGTCTGGCTTGCATGGGCAAAAGGCCTTACTGTTTGCGTGTCGCACCCTGCGGCGGCAAGGGCGGGACATGACCGATACGCTGACCCATCTCGACCGGCTGGAGGCCGAGAGCATTCACATCATGCGCGAAGTGATGGCGGACGCCGCCAATCCCGTGATGCTTTACAGCGTGGGCAAGGACAGCGCGGTAATGCTGCATCTGGCCCGCAAGGCATTTTATCCGTCGCCGCCGCCGTTCCCGCTCCTCCACGTCGACACGACATGGAAATTCCGGGCGATGTACGACCTGCGCGACCGCATGGCGGCAGAAAGCGGCATGGAGCTGATCGTCTACCAGAACCCGGAGGCCAAGGCGCGCGGGATCAATCCGTTCGACCATGGTCCGCTGCACACCGACATGTGGAAGACCGAGGGGCTGAAACAGGCTCTCGACCTTCACGGCTTCGACGTCGCCTTTGGCGGTGCGCGGCGCGACGAGGAAAAGAGCCGCGCCAAGGAGCGCATCTTTTCGTTTCGCACCGCGAGCCACGGCTGGGACCCCAAGAAACAGCGCCCCGAACTGTGGAACCTCTACAACGCCCGCAAGGCGAAAGGCGAAAGCATCCGCGTCTTCCCGATCTCGAACTGGACCGAGCTCGATATCTGGCAGTACATCGCGCGCGAGAATATCCCGATCGTCCCGCTCTATTTTGCCGCGCCGCGCCCGACCGTCGAGCGCGACGGCCTGCTACTGATGGTCGACGACGACCGCTTCCCGCTCAAGGAAGGCGAAGTGCCGACCCTCCGCTCGGTGCGCTTCCGCACCCTCGGCTGCTATCCGCTGACCGGCGCGGTCGAGAGCGAGGCAACGACGCTGTCCGAGGTCATCCAGGAAATGCTGCTGACGACGACCAGCGAACGACAGGGGCGGATCATCGACAAGGATGGCGGCGATGCGTCGATGGAAAAGAAGAAGCAGGAAGGGTATTTCTGATGCCAAATTCCTCCGACACCCCTGTTTACGTCACCGACGCGCTGATTGCCGAAGATATCGACGCCTATCTCGCGGGGCATGAGAAGAAATCGCTGCTGCGCTTCATCACCTGCGGGTCGGTTGACGACGGCAAGTCGACGCTGATCGGCCGGCTGCTTTACGACAGCAAGATGATCTTCGAGGACCAGCTCGCCGCGCTCGAAGCAGACAGCAAGCGCGTCGGCACCCAGGGGCAGGAGATCGACTTTGCCTTGCTCGTCGACGGCCTCGCCGCCGAGCGCGAGCAGGGGATTACGATCGACGTCGCCTACCGTTTTTTCACGACGGAAAAGCGCAAATTCATCGTCGCCGACACGCCGGGGCACGAGCAATATACCCGCAACATGGTCACCGGCGCCTCGACCGCCGACCTTGCCGTCATCCTGATCGATGCGCGCAAGGGCGTGCTCACCCAGACGCGCCGCCACAGCTTCCTCGCGCACCTGATCGGCATCAAGCATATCGTGCTCGCGGTGAACAAGATGGACCTTGTCGGCTATGACAAGACGGTGTTCGACCGAATCACGCTTGCCTACCGGGCCTTCGCAAGCGAGATCGGTATCACCAACTTCACCGCGATCCCCATTTCGGGCTTCAAGGGCGACAATATTACCGCTTTGTCGGAAAACACGCCCTGGTTTAAAGGTCCGGCGCTGATCGAGCATCTCGAAAATGTCGAGATCGCCGCCGCCGCCGACGAAGCCAAGCCCTTCCGCCTGCCGGTCCAATGGGTGAACCGCCCGAATCTCGACTTCCGCGGCTTCTCGGGCCAATTGGCAAGCGGCACGGTGAAGCCGGGCGATGCCGTTCGCATCCTGCCCAGCGGCAAGACGACCACCGTGGAACGTATCGTCACCCTCGACGGCGACTTGGACGAAGCGGTCGCCGGCCAGTCGGTGACGCTGACATTGGCCGACGAAGTCGATTGTTCGCGTGGCGACGTGATCGCGGCGGCGGACAATCCGCCTGAGGCGGCCGACCAGTTCGAGGCGACGCTCGTCTGGATGGCGGACGAAGCGATGATTGCGGGCCGGGCCTACTGGCTGAAACTCGCGACGCAGAGCGTATCGGCGACGGTGCAGGCACCGAAATATGAGATCAACGTCAACACGCTCGACCATCTCGCGGCGAAGACTCTCGAATTGAACGCCATTGGCGTCGTCGAAATCTCGACCGACAAGCCGATTACGTTCGAGGCCTATGGCGACAACCGCTCACTCGGCGGCTTCATCCTGATCGACAAGCTTACTAACGCGACCGTCGCCGCGGGGATGCTGCACTTCAGCTTGCGCCGCGCGCAGAATGTCCATTGGCAGGCGACCGACATCGATCGCGACATGCGCGCAAGCCTCAAAAACCAGCGCCCCGCGCTGCTCTGGTTCACCGGCCTGTCGGGGTCGGGCAAGTCGACGATCGCGAACCTCGTCGAAAAGAAGCTGCACCGAATGAACCGGCACAGTTTCCTGCTCGACGGCGACAATGTGCGCCATGGCCTCAACCGCGACCTGGGGTTCACCGAAGCCGACCGGATCGAGAATATCCGCCGCGTCGGCGAGGTGGCAAAGCTGATGAGCGACGCGGGATTGATCGTCATCACCGCGTTCATTTCTCCGTTTCGTGCCGAACGTGACATGGTGCGGTCGATGCTGCCCGAGGGTGAGTTCATCGAAGTGTTCATCGACACTCCGCTGGCCGAAGCCGAAAAGCGCGACGTCAAAGGCCTCTACAAAAAGGCGCGCGCGGGGCAGCTCAAGAATTTTACCGGGATCGACAGCCCTTATGAGGCACCGGAGGCGCCCGAAATCCGTATCGACACGACGACAATGACGCCCGAAGAGGCCGCCGACCTGATCATCGATCGTTTGCTGGGGTAGGGTGCGCGTGGGAGAAAATGACGAACAGCTTGCCGAACGGCTGGCGACGGCTGCCGGTGCGATCCTGCTTGATCTGCGGGCGCGCGGCGATCTCGACGGCAAGGCGCTGGGGCAGGCGGGTGATCAGCAAGCGAACGCGATGCTGTGCCGCGAAATTCGGGCCGCACGTCCCGATGACGCGCTGCTTTCCGAAGAAGAAAAGGATAATCAGGCTCGCTGCGGGCGCCGCCGCGTCTGGATCGTCGATCCGCTCGACGGCACACGCGAATATGGCGAGGGTCGCGATGATTGGGCGGTGCACGTCGCGCTGGCCGTCGATGGCGTCGCGGCCGTCGGCGCGGTCGCGCTGCCGGGTTTCGGCATCACGTTGACGTCGGGTGCGCCCGTGCCGCTCCAGCCCATGAACCAGCCGCTCAAAATGCTCGTCAGCCGCACACGCCCTGCCGCCGAAGCCGTCTTCGTCGCGGAGAGGCTGGGCGCGGAGCTGCTCGCCATGGGCTCGGCGGGCGCGAAGGCGATGGCGGTGGTGCGCGGCGAGGCCGACATCTATCTTCACACCGGCGGCCAATATGAATGGGACAATTGCGCCCCCGTCGCGGTGGCGCAGGCGGCAGGGCTGCACGTCAGCCGCGTCGATGGGTCGGCGATCCGCTATAATAATGCCGACACCTATCTGCCCGACCTGTTGATTTGCCGGAGCGAGCTGGCGGAAGAGGTGCTGAGGCTGGCCGCACAATATTCGCGCGGCTGACGGGCAGGGCATTGCCAGCGGCGCCGGTGCGCCCTAATCCGTTGCATCAAGAAACCGAAAAGCGACGGGAGATGCGCGATGACCGACCTGCCTGAAACCAACCTTACCATGCTGACGCTTGTGACGCCCGAAGGACAGCTCGAAGTGTCGCTCGAACCCCGGCCGATGCCGACGCCCAAGCCGCATGAAGTGCTGGTGAAGGTACTCGCCGCACCGATCAATCCGTCGGACCTCGGCTTGCTGTTCGGCGGCGCCGACATGTCAACCGCGCGTGCTTCGACCAAGGGCGGCCAGCCGCTGATTATCGCTGACGTTCCACCTGCGGGTATGCGCGCGATGGGCGGGCGCATCGGCGATGCGCTGGCGATCGGCAACGAAGGGTGCGGGACCGTCGTCGCGGCCGGCGATTCGCCCGAGGCGCAGGCCTTAATGGGCAAGACCGTCGCGCTGCTCGGCGGCGAGATGTATGCCGAATATCGCTGCTTGCCGGTGCAGATGGTGATGCCGCTCCCCGACGGCACAGATCCCGCCGACGGCGCTTCCTGCTTCGTCAACCCGTTGACCAGCCTCGCTTTTACCGAAACGATGCGGATGGAAAATCACAGCGCGATCGTCCACACCGCGGCCGCGTCGAACCTCGGCCAGATGCTGGTCAAGATTTGCGCGAAGGACGATATCCCGCTCGTCAACATCGTGCGCAGCGACGCGCAGGTCGAAATCCTCAAAAGCATCGGTGCAAAATATATCGTCAACAGCAGCGCCGATGACTTCATGGAGCGGTTGATCGACGCGATCGTCGAAACGGGCGCGACGATTGGCTTTGATGCGACGGGCGGCGGAAAGCTGGCCGGGCAGATATTGACCGCGATGGAGGCTGCCGCCGTCAAGCGCATGACGACCTACAGCCGCTATGGGTCGGACACATTCAAACAGGTTTACATCTATGGCGCGCTCGATCTGTCGCCGACGACCTTTTCGGCGCGCAGCTTCGGCCTGACCTGGGCGCTTGGCGGCTTCCTGCTCACGCCCTTCATGGCAAAGGCGGGCATGGAAACCGTGGGACGGATGCGCAAGCGCGTCGTCGACGAACTGACGACGACCTTCAAGAGCCACTACAGCCACGAAATCTCGCTAGCCGAGGCGCTCGATGTCGATACCGCGCAGGCTTATAATGCCAAGCGCACCGGCGAGAAATATCTGATCAAACCGCACGGGTAGGGCGCGGATTACAGCAAGTCCGGTTTCGACCGATTGCGGACATTTCCTCTCCCCTCCCGCTTGCGGGAGGGGTCGGGGGAGGGCCTGTGACGATGCAGGCCTCCCCGCTGCGGCTAGCGAGCAAGCTCGCAAGCCTTGCTGCCCCTCCCGCAAGCGGGAGGGGAAATCCGTTCACGACCTCAACGCCCGATTCTCACCCCAAAACCGACATCGCCTTCAAATAGTCCTTTCCTACAATATCCCGCTGTGTCAGCCTTCATCCGGCTCTTTGATCTGGTGGAGTGTCGGGGGGCGCGGTCCAGCTCAGCGGTGCCGCCGCGGCAGTTTTCCGGTCCATAGCGGGTTTCACAATGGGCTGAACTTTCCTGAACTTTGGAACGCAGGCCGTTGTGATAAGACGCGAACTAGGTCGCCCTTAACTGACTGAATTTCAATGCTTAATCCGACGTCAGGCTCACCGCTTCATGCACTGGCGCGCGTCGTCGCGCTTATATTCGCTGCAATTCCACAGTGCCTTTTCAAAACCCGCCTTGTCGTCGCGCAAATAGGAGAAACTCATCGCCGCGCGCTGCGTGTCGCTCATCGCGTCGCTTTCGGGCTTCAACACCGGGTTGGTCCAGCCCATGAACTTGCAATAGGGCTTGTCGCCGCACAGCCGCAGCGCGGTCGTCACGAAGCTTTCTGGCGCCGCCTTGCGGTCGAGCTGGGTGTAAATGGTGTCGCGGCCTGCGCTCTCGCCCGCGCCGGTGACGACGCGGGCTTCGCCGACCGCGGCATTGGCATCGACGCCCGCCGCGAGGTCTGTCGGAAGCCCGAGCGCGATGGCGTGGAGTGGCGATATCGCAGCGAGCTTGGCAACCGGGCCGTCGCTGCCTGACACGGCGCCGCGAAACGCGCCTGGCGTCCCCCAATATCCCGGCCAGCGAAAGAAAAGATGCGTGTCGACGACCGCGATCTTCTCCAGGCTGTCGCTCCAATAAGGGCGGACCCAATCGGTATGATAATGGGTGGCGAGCCCGACCGGCGGATAGGTCCCGCCCGACAGCATCAGATCGGCATTGTTCCGCGCGCGTTGCCACGCCGCATCCGAATAGCGGCGATTGAGCGCCCCGTCGCAAGTGAAGGTGAACTGACAGCCGGTGACGCGTTCCGACCCCTGAAACACAACGCCGCAGATGGATTTTGGAAAGGCGGGATGCCGGGCCCGGTTGATCACCACCTGGCCCACCGCCTGCTGCCCCTTGGCGTCGTCCCCGGCTTCATAGATCATCGCTGCGGCGAGGCAGTCGCGCGCGCGCGCCTTGGCATCGCCGCCGCCGACATAGACAAAGGGGCGTGGAGCGACGAAGCCCTTGGTGATCAGCGCGACCTGGGCATTTTGCGCACGCGCGTCGGCTTCGGTGACGGGGGCGAGCTCGACCGGCGCCACGTCGGGGACGACGTCGGCGGGCGGTGCCGCCGGGCGCGCGGCCGTGGTCCGATGTCCGCTGGCTGCCGGGTGGCTTGCATGAAGGACGCCGATGACCGCTGCGAGCGCCAACAGGGCGAACAGCCAGCCCGTCCAGTCGCGCCCCCGCGGCAACGCATCCTGATCGCCGCTTGGACGCATGGAGTAAGCTCAGATTTCCGGCAGGAAATCGGGAACCGACAGGTAACGTTCGCCGGTGTCGTAGTTAAAACCCAGCACGCGGCTGCCAGGCGGCAGTTCGGCGAGCTTTTGCGCAATTGCGGCGAGCGTGGCGCCCGAAGAAATACCGACCAGCATGCCTTCTTCGGTTGCGGCGCGGCGCGCGAAATCCTTGGCCGCGCCGGCGTCGACCTTGATGACGCCGTCGAGCAGGTCGGTGTGCAGGTTGCGCGGGATGAAACCGGCGCCGATGCCCTGAATCGGGTGCGGGGCCGGCTGGCCGCCGGAAATGACCGGCGAGGCTTCGGGTTCAACGGCAAAGACCTTGAGGTTCGGCCAATGCTCTTTCAAAAATTGCGCGGTGCCCGTGATGTGGCCGCCGGTGCCGACGCCGGTGATCAGTACATCGATCGGGCTGTTCTTGAAATCAGCAAGGATTTCGGGGCCCGTGGTGCGGATATGAACGTCGATATTCGCCTCATTCTCGAACTGCTGCGGCATCCACGCGCCGGGGGTCGTTTCCACCAGTTCGATCGCGCGCTCGATCGCGCCTTTCATGCCCTTTTCGCGCGGCGTCAGGTCGAAGGTCGCCCCATAGGCGAGCATCAGCCGGCGGCGTTCGACCGACATGCTTTCGGGCATGACGAGGATCAGCTTGTAGCCTTTGACCGCGGCGGCCATGGCGAGGCCGATGCCGGTGTTTCCCGACGTCGGTTCGACGATGGTGCCGCCGGCTTTCAGGCTGCCGTCCTTTTCGGCGGCTTCGATCATCGCAAGCCCGATGCGGTCCTTGATGGACCCGCCGGGATTGCTGCGTTCCGACTTCACCCAGACCTCGGCGCCCGGAAACAGCTTTGCCATGCGGATATGCGGCGTGTTGCCGATGGTATCGAGGATGGAATTGGCTTTCATGTCGATCCTGCCTTGAATTGAGGTTCAAAGGTGCGTGCCCGGCGCAGTTCGGGGAACAGCCAAGCCCATAGCGCCGTCACACCGATCGCGCCAGCGCCGCCGATCACGACCGCGCCGATCGGCCCCAATGCTGCGGCCATCGCGCCGGCGCGCATCTCGCCAAGCTCGTTCGACGCCGAAATGGCAAGCCCCGACGCGGCGCTGACGCGGCCGCGCATATGGTCGGGCGTGTTGAGCTGGATCAACGTGCCGCGCACGAATACGGAGAACATGTCAGCCGCGCCCATGAGGATCAGGACGGTCAGCGACAGGACGAGGTTGGTCGACAGGCCGAACACGACGGTGCCGGCGCCGAACACTGCAACAGCCCACAGCATCTTCACGCCGACATTGCGTTCGATCGGACGGATGGCGAGGCCCACCGCGACCGCGACCGACCCGGCGGCAACGGCGGCGCGCATCAGCCCCGCGCCTTCGGGTCCGGCATGCAATATGTCGCGCGCGAACACCGGGAACATCGCCGTCGCGCCCGCCAGCAGCACCGCGAACAGGTCGAGCGTGATGGTGCCGAGCAGGAATCGTTCGACCCATACGAACCTAAGGCCGTCAGCCATTTCGCGCAGCGGGTGTCGACGGACTTCGGCGGGGGGCGGCAGAACCTGCCGCACGCGGCTGAGCGTGAAGGCCGATACGGCAAGGAGCAGCGCGGAGAAGATATAGACCGACGCCGGATGCGCGGCATAGATCAGGCCGCCTGCCGCCGGGCCGATGACCGATGCGGATTGCCACGCGATGCTGCTCATCGCGATCGCGCGCGGCAGAACGGCCGGCGGGACGATATTGGGCGCGATCGCACTCATCGCCGGGCCCGAAAAGACCCGCGCGACGCCGTGCATGGCGGCAAGGCCAAAGAGGAGCGGCAAGGTCAGCGCGTCATGCCAGGTAAACCAGCCGAGCGTCGCGGCGATCAACAGGTCGATGAGGTTGGAAAAGATCGCGACCCGTCGCCGCTCAAAGCGGTCGGCCGCCCAGCCCGCGACGGGGGTCAGGACGGCAAGCGGAACGAACTGGAACAGGCCAAGCAACCCGAGCTGGAGCGAGGCTTCCTCGATCGACATGCCATAATCGGTGCGCGCAGTGTCATAAAGCTGGTATCCGATCACGACGACCATCGCGATCGTTGCCATCACCGCGGTGAAGCGGGCGAGCCAGAAATATCGGAAGTCCGGGAAACTGAGCGGGGAGGGCGCTTTGGGCGTCGCGTCCGGCAATACCGGGTCTTCGCCTTCGGGGGGAGGGATCGTTGCCATCGCGCTTTGCCGTAACCCGCTTTTCGCGGCTGTCCAGATGCCACGCCTTTGTCGTTCGTCGATTATCGGATGTTATTGGTCCGCGCCGCTGGCACAAGGCCGTCATCCAAAATCCGGGAGATAGCCGAATGAACCGTAAACTTGCCCGCTTTGGCGGCGCCGCGATGGCCGCGACGCTGCTTATGCTCACCGCCTGCGACGCATCCGGCAACAAGTCGGCAACCGCGCCGAACGTGACGAAATGGACCGAGTTTCGCGACCAGTTCCTCGCCGGCTATTTTCCGCTCAATCCGAATTTCGCGGTCTATCAGGGCAAGCATGAATATGACGGCCAGCTGCCCGACTGGTCGCCCGAAGGCCTCGAAAAGCAGGCGGCCTATCTCGAAAAGGCGATCGCCGACGCTAAGGCGTTCGACGGCGAGATGACCGACGCCGAGAAGTTCGAGCGCGATTACCTGATCCACGTTGCGCAGGGCCAGCTCTTCTTCCTGCGCGATACCGATTCCGCGCAGAAGAATCCCGCCTTCTATACCGGCGCGCTCGACCCCAATGTCTATATCGCGCGTCCCTATGCCGATGCGACGACCCGGATGAAGGCCTTCATCGCCTATGCCGAGAAGGTTCCGGCGGCGGCGGCGCAGATCAAGGCGAACCTGAAACTTCCGCTGCCCGCGACCTTCGTCAAATATGGCACCGCCGGTTTTGGCGGTTTTGCCGATTATTACACGGGTGATGCGAAGGCCGCCTTTGCCTCCGTCAAGGACGAGGCATTGCAGAAGCAGTTCGACGAGGCCGTCGCCAAGGCCGGCGCCGCGATGACCGACCTTGCCGACTATGTGGCATCGCAGCCCGGCACGGCCGATGGCTATGCGCTCGGCGCCGACAAATTCGCGAAGATGATCCTGACCAACGAGGGCGTCGACACGCCGCTCGACGAATTGGAACGGATCGGCCAGGCCGACCTCAAGCGCAACCAGGACGCGCTGAAGACGGCATGCGCCACTTATGCCGCCGGCATGACCATCGCCGACTGCATGAAAAAGATGAACGCCGACAAGCCCGCCGACGGCCCCGTCGCCGAGGCGCGCCGCCAGCTTCCGGTCCTGCGCGCCTTTCTGGTCGAGAAGGATATTGTGACGATCCCCGGGACCGAACAGGCGCAGGTGGAAGAATCGCCGCCGTACAACCGCCAGAACAGCGCCTACATCGACATTCCGGGACCGTATGAAAAAGGTCTGCCGTCGGTCTATTATATCTCGCCGCCCGATCCGGCGTGGGACAAGGCGACGCAGGATGCCTTCGTTCCGGGTAAGAAGGACCTGATGTTTACCTCGGTCCATGAAGTGTGGCCGGGCCACTTCCTCAATTTCCTCCACTCGAACCGCGCCGAGAGCATCTTCGGCAAGCTGTTCGTCGGCTATGCGTTTGCCGAGGGCTGGGCGCATTACACCGAGGAGATGATGTGGGATGCGGGGCTGGGCGAAGGCGACGTCGAAACGCACATCGGCCAATTGTCGAACGCGCTCTTGCGCGACTGTCGCTACCTGTCCGCCATCGGCCTGCATACCAAGGGCATGACCGTCGCGGAGTCGGAAAAGCTGTTCAAGGAACAATGCTATCAGGACGAGGGCAACGCCCGCCAGCAGGCCGCGCGCGGCACCTATGATCCCGCCTATCTCAACTACACGATGGGCAAGCTGATGATCCGCAAGCTGCGCGAGGATTGGACGAAGGGCGACCGGACGAAGTGGAAGGCATTCCACGACGAGTTCCTGTCCTATGGCGGGCCGCCAATCCCGATGGTGCGCGCTGCGATGATGAAGGAAGACGCGCCGAAGGCAGTGTTCTGAGGCCGATGAGCCGTCCGGCGGCTAGCTTATAGCGGAGCTAGTCGCTGGGCGCCGTTCAGTTTGAAGGCGCGCGCAGCCGTGCGACGAAAAAGCCATCGAGTCCGCCCGCTTCGGCGACCATGCCGGGAAGGGTGCGGATGAACCCGCCGCCGTCTGGCGCAACCGCGTCGGGCAGCTCGTCACTGCGAACGGGATCGACGGCCCAATCCCTGTGACGATCGAGAAACGCCGCGATTTGCTCCTCGCCCTCGGCGTGTTCGAGCGAGCAGGTGGCATAAACCAGAGTCCCGGCGGGCTTGACCCAAGTGGCCGCGCGCGCGAGCAACTCGGCCTGCAACGCGGCCATCTCTGCAATCTGTCGTGGTTCGATCCGGTGCAGCACGTCGGGATGGCGGCGAAAGATGCCCGTGGCCGAACAGGGTGCGTCGAGCAGCACGGCATCGGCGGGCCCGGCGGGCGCCCAGGACCGTATATCGCCTTGGACGATATCGGCCGACAGGCCGGTCCG
>Ga0155548_170_pt1 | contig 12008 bp, 13 predicted proteins | sample RifCSPhighO2_12_FD_107205 | JGI IMG/M metagenome (GOLD analysis project Ga0155548, IMG submission 107205) | Sphingopyxis sp. RIFCSPHIGHO2_12_FULL_65_19
GCCGCAACGTCGCGCCAATAGCCCCTCCGTCAGCGCTGCGCGCTGCCACCTCCCCATCGCAAGTCGATGGGGAGGATCTTATGTCCACAACCGGTCGCTTCCGGCCGTCCCCATCCCCGCAAAAAAGAACCCGGCCAAAGGCCGGGTCCAGGAGGAGTTCCCAGTGGATTGTGGGGGAATTTATTCGGCAGGCACCGGGTTGCGGCCGGTGATGAAGCCTTCGCGTTTCGTGCCATCGGCCTGCACCGGATCGTGTGCGACGTCGCGTTCGTCAAATTCCTTGGTCCATGCCGCAAATTCCAGGCAGACGCCGTCGGGGTCGAAGAAATAGACCGAGCGGACGAAGACGCCGGGGTGCAGTTCAGCCGACGCCTGCATCGGGCTGTCGTCGTGGTTGAGCACCGGGGTCACTTCTATGCCTTTGTCGATCAGTCGCTGGTAATAATCATCGAACTTGTCGGCGCGGACGTTGATCGCGATATGGTTCATCGACCCGTGCGCCGATACGAAGCTGCCCCGTGTCGGCAGCGCGGCAGGGGCCGAGATGCCGGGGACGGCCTCGGGCGCATCGGGGAACCAGAAAAAGGCGAGACTGTCGCCATTGCCGATGTCAAAGAAGAAATGCTGGCCGCGCCCGCCCGGCAGGTCGATCGTCTTGGTCAGCGGCATGCCCAGCGTGTCGCGATAAAATTCGACCGTCTTTGCCATGTCCTTGCACACGAGCGCGAGGTGATTGACCCCGCAAAACTCGAATTCGCTATTCGGTGTAGCCATCATCCGTCTCCTTAGATTTTCAGTTCGCCACCGCGCTGGCGCGGCTTTTCATCCGATCGTACCAGCGCGATATATGGGTTGCGGCGGGGTCGATCGGCTGGCCGACCGATGCGCCGAAATCGAGGAATGCGAAGAGCATGACGTCGGCGAGGCTCAGCGTGTCGCTCGCGATGAAAGCGCGTCCCGCGATCTGTCCGTCGAGCCATTTGATTCCGTCCTGCGCGGTCGCTTTCAGCCCCGGCGCCGCTTCGGGAAGGCAGCGCAGCCGCGGCTCGAACAGGGGCAGGCCTTCGGCAAAGCGGAAGCCGTTGGTCAACGGTTCGCAAATCTTCAGGTCGACGCGGCGTGTCCACATGCGCGTGCGCGCGCGTTCTTCGGCGGTGCGGCCGATCAGTGCGGGTTCGGGAAAACGCTCTTCGAGATATTCGCAGATGGCAGTGACCTCGCAAAGCGTGGCGCCGTCGTCGAGTTGCAGTGCCGGGGTCTGCCCGGCGGGGTTCACGTCGACATTATAGGGCGCCCGCCGGTTTTCTCCTCCGCGCAGGTCGACGGTGACCTCGGGGATCTCGATACCCTTTTCGGCCATGAACAGTTTCACGACGCGAGGGTTGGGGCCGACGCTGTTATAAAATTTCATCCTGTCCTCTCCCCATCTCATTATCATCTTGCGGCTTAACCGTCAACTTAGTTGACGGTTAAGCCGGGGCGCGGCCAGCGGACACGATAGAGTGTCCCCGTGGTCGATGCGGTGATATAGGCGTCACGTCGATCCGCACCGCCGAAGGCGATGTTGGTGATCCCGACATCGGGGAGCGGCAGGAACGCCGACCCGCCGCCGTCGGGGTCGAAGATCGTTATTCCACCTTCGACCATCGTGCCGACGCAGATGCGCCCGCTGTCTTCGATCGCCATGCTGTCCAGCAGGCGAAAGACCGGGGGCGTGCCGACGAAGCGGCCGGGCGCCCACGGAGGCGGGGGCGCCAGTTCACCGGGCGCGACTATCTCCATCGCCCATACTCGCGCGGTCATTGTCTCGCTGACATAGAGCGTCTTGCCGTCGGGCGAGAGGCCCACGCCGTTCGGCCCCATCATGTCGGCACGCTGGCGGGTGATCCGCGATCCGTCGGCGGCGGCGTGGTAGATCGCCCCATGGTCGCGGCCAGTGTCGCGCACCTGCCCGTGATCGGTGAACCAGAAACCGCCCAAGGCATCGAACACGATGTCGTTCGGGCCTTTCAGCCGCTCGCCCTCGACACTGTCGTAAAGCGTCGTCACCGCGCCGGTGGTCAGGTCGACGCGCTGGATCGATCCGCATGGGTCCGCATGCGCGGCGTGTCCGGGAAACAGCAGGCCGTCCGCTTCGGTCCACGCAAACCCGCCATTGTTGCAGACATAGGCGGCGCCGTCGGGACCGATCGCGAGCCCGTTCGGGCCGCCGCCGAGTTCGGCGACGACCGACAGACTGCCGTCGGGCGCGACGCGCGTCAGCGTTCCGCGCGCGATTTCGACAAGCAGCACCGACCCGTCGGCCATCGGCACCGGGCCTTCCGGGAAGCGAAGGCCCGTCGCAATCACTTCAGGCGCGCCGAAATCGCTCACCCGCCCGACTTACTCTTGCGTGGAGCGCGGCGCACTGAGGAAGTCGGCGGCGCTGAAGCCTTCGGGCGCCGCCACCTCGACGATCGGGTCCTCACGGGCGTCATATTCCATACGAAGCGCGCGGGTGATGACCGCGTGCATGTCGTAAAGACAGGTGATGTAGGTGAACTCGAAAATCTGCTCGTCATTCCAGAAGGTCTTGAGCTTGTCGAACACCTCCAGCGGCACACGTCCACCGGCCTGCGCAAGGCAATCGGCATAGGCCAGGACGGTGCGTTCCTTTTCGTCATAGCAATCGGCGACCTGCCAGTGGGCGATGGCAGCGATCTTCTCCTCGCTGACACCCAGGCCGCGAAGCGATTTGCAATGCTGCGAGAAAACGAACTGGCTGCCCTTCACCCAGCCCGCGCGCGTCTGGCCGAGTTCGCGCAGCACCGGATCGATCGTGCGCGCCGGGTTGCGATAGACGGCGAAGCCCTTGACCGCATGTTCAAATATGTCGGGCGACAGCGCGAACACCGTCCACCAGTCGCCGGGCGTGCCCGTCGCCGTGCCGGGCTCGGCGACCGGATCGCGATCGCCGAACAGGCGGTTGTAATAAGCGAGCACGGTTTCGTCGGTCACTTCGGACCGGGGGACCTGGCGCAGGACGGGCATGGACTTCTCCTCAGGCGTTCGCAAATTTACGGAATTCGGCGACGTGTGCGCTGTCGAAATATTCGTCGAGGCGCGTGATCTTGCCGTTCTCGACCTTGCAGATGATCGCGCAGGGCAGGCGGACTTCGCCGTCGTCGTGGACGCGGCGGCCCTTCAAGACATGCTGTTGCACGAAGCCGCCGGGGAAAGCCGTTAATCGGCGGTCGGCATATTCGCGGTTCTTGATCCGCGCGACCATGCCGGTCAGCGTCTGCGCGGTTTGCGCCGGGCTGACGATCAGTTCGTCGGTGTTGTGCCAGATTTCGGCGTCAGGCGTGAAGCTGCCTTGCATCGTTTCGATGTCGCCCGCCTCGATCGCGTCGAAAAATCGCTGTGCCATTTCGCGAATATCATTCTCTTCGGCCATGTCTCACTCCTATGCTTTCACGCCGAACATGCGGCCGCCGTTGGCGGCGATCAGCCCGTCGATATCGTCGCCCCGGTACGCCGGATCGGCCGACGGGCCGAAGGCTGCCAGCATGTCCTGCGTCACCAGTTCGGCCATCGCCTTCCATTCGGGGTGGGTGAATATCCAATATTCGCCCGCCTCGATCGCCTGCACGACACGCGCGCCGACCTTCGCAGGGTCCATGCCGCCCGCGAGCACGCCCTGCATCGCCTCGCTCGTTGCGGCGGCCTTGCCGACCTCCACCTCGACCGGGCGCAGGTCGCGCGTCGTTTCGACGATCCGGGTCGCCGACATGCCGGGCATCAGCACCGAGATGTCGACACAGCTTTCGGCGAGTTCGTTGCGCAGCGCCATCGCGATACCCAGCGTCGCATATTTCGAGCTGATATAGGCGACGGAGATCGGCGGCGGCACGATGGCGACCATCGACGATGTGATGACGAGATGGCCCGGTTCGCCCGATGCCTTCATATCGCCAAGGAAGGTGCGGCAGGCATAAAGATGCGCGTGCGCGTTGACGGCGTAGTTCCAGCGCCAGACGTCGGTGTCATATTGCTCGAACGGGCCTGATCCGCCGCCGACGCCGGCGTTGCTGAACAGGATGCGGACCGGACCGAAATCGCGCGCCTTCGCGCCTGCTTCGGCCCAACTATCCTCGCTGGTCACGTCGAGCTGGAGGCCGAGCGCATTGGCGCCCTCGCTGCGCAGCATGGCCGCAGCATTTTCGGCGCCCGCCGCGTCGATATCGGCAAGGATGACCGAGGCGCCCTTGGCCGTGAGCGCCCTTGCGGTGGCGAACCCGAGCCCGCTCGCACCGCCGGTAATGAAAGCCGTTTTGCCCGCGACATCGGTCATTCGGCGAAATCCTTTTCGAGATATCGCGTCATCCTATATTGCGCGATCCCGGCAGCGGCGGCGAAGGGCATCAGCGCCATCAGCGCCCAGCGCAGGCTGTCGACCCCGTGCGCGGCTTTCAGGGCGTCGCTGACGATCCCCGCGAACAGGGGGCCGAGGCCGAGGCCGACAATGTTGAACATCAGCATCAGCACGGCCGCCGCGGTCGCGCGGCTGCGCGGCGGGGTCAGGTTCTGCACGAGAGCGAGGGCGGGCGCGACATAGGCGGTGCAGGCCGCCATCGGGACCAGCATCAGCGCAAGTGAAAGCTGCCAGGTATCGACAAGCAATGCTGCGACAAAGGTCGGGATCAGCACCGCGGTCGCCAGCGCGGGGATTGTGCCGTAAGCGCGCGCCGACGTCTTGGCGCGGTGGCTGACGAGCCATCCGCCGCCGAGGATGCCGATGCCGAAGGTGATACCGGCGGCCGGGCCGAACCATGTCGCCATCGCGTCCAGCGGCATGTTCTGGGTGCGCATCAGAAAGGCGGGAATCCAGTTGAGCATCCCATAGCTGGTAAAGGCGGCAAGCCCGCTGCCGATCATCACCATGCGGAGCGACGGGCGGCGCCAGAACATCGCCAGGCTCTGTGAAAAAGGCAGGGCTTCGTCGGCGGGCCTGTGCGTATCCATTTGGCCGCGCGCAGGCTCGCGCACCAACCAGATCAGCAGGGGAGCGATGACGATGCCGACGATACCGATCACGATAAAGGCGTTGCGCCAGCCGATGTCGGCGGCCGCCCAGGCCCCGAAGGTGGCGCCGACGAACACGCCGAACGGACCGTTAAGCGTGAACAGGCCAATCGCCAGGGGGCGCCGTGCGGGAGGATAATAATCGGCGATGACCGACAGCGACGGCGCCGTGCCGCCCGCTTCGCCCGCGCCGACGCCAAAGCGCATCAGCGCGAGTTGCCAGAAATTCGACGCCATGCCGCACGCGGCGGTGAACCCGCTCCACACGACGCAGGCGATGCCGATCAGCTTCACGCGGTTCCAGCGGTCGGCGATCATCGCGACCGGCACCCCCATCGCCGCATAGAAGAGCGCGAAGGCAAGGCCGGTGAGCAGGCCGAATTGCGTGTCGCTGAAATCCATCTCGGCGCGGATCGGTTCGACCAGCACCGACAGGAGCTGGCGGTCGACGAAATTGATCGTGCCGACAATGAACAGCATGACAAGCGCAACATTGCGCCGCAGCGCGAGGCCGCCGTCGGGCGCCCCTGCACCGGCATGGAGGGTGGTGGCCTCTGTCATAACTCTCCCCAAAAACACGCGAGTCTTCTCGTCAAAAAATACTTAGGTATTTAAGTTTATCTGTCAATGTGCTTTACGGTAACGATAAAGCCGAGGGGAGAGAAGAGATGGATATCCAGGCGAAAACGGCGATCGTTACCGGGGCAGCGGGTGGTATCGGCCGCGCAAGCGCGGTGATGCTGGCGGCCCGCGGCGCGGCGGGGGTTGCGCTGGTCGACGTCAACGAAACGGCGATGGCAGAAACGGCTCGACTGGTCGAAGCGCACGGCGCGCGGGCCGAAACGTATCGGCTGGACCTATCGGACATTCCGGCGACCGAGGCCTGGTTCCGGGCGCATGGCGACGTCGACATCCTGCACAATAATGCCGGGGTCGTGTCAGGCCTGCCGCAATTTCCCGACGTCGACGCGGCGCGCCTGCGCTGGATCATTGATGTCAACATCACCTCGCTCGTCACCGCGACGCAGATCGCGGTGCAGGCGATGAAGCGGCGCGGCGGCGGGGTGATTGTCAACACGGTATCGACGGTCGCGCTGGGCACCGGATTCTATGACGCGATGTATGCGACGACCAAGGCGGCGGTGATGATGTTCACCCGTTGCTGCGCGCCGCTGAAGGACGAATATAATGTTCGTGTCGCGGGGATGCTGCCGGGTCTGGTCGACACCCCGATCCTCGACACGACGGGGGCGGGTGGCAAGTCGGATTGGATGAAGGCGGTTCTCGCGAACAACGAGGCGTGCCGGCCCGAAGATATTGCAGAGGGCGTTGCGACGCTGATCGAGGACGACGGGCTGGCTGGCGGCGACTGGCTCGCGGTGCGACGATTGGGCGGCAAAGTCGAATATCAGTGGGGGCACGCCGATACGATCTAGTCCCCACCCGCTTGCGGGAGGGGAGAAGAGGCTAACGCGTCGGTGCTTCCAGCATATTCTTGCCGAACAGATTGGACCATTGCTCCTCGGTCAGCACCGGGCGGGCGCTCGACAGATTCGCGGCATTCTTGACGTCGGTTCCGGCGATGACCGCAGGTCGCTCGCCGATCCGCGCAAACCAATCGGAGACCGCGGGATATTCGTCGAGCGTCAGGCCAATCGCACGGATGGCGCGCGTCCAGGGCCAGCATGCGATGTCGGCGATCGAATATTCCTCGGCCAGATAATCGGCTTCGCCAAGACGGCCGTTGAGGACATGGAGCAGGCGCAGGGTTTCGTTGCGATAGCGTTCGACCGGATAGGCCTGCCCCTCGGGCGCGTAGCGAATGAAGTGATGCGCCTGTCCCTGCATCGGCCCAAAGCTTGCCATCTGCCACATCAGCCATTGCTGCGCCTGGGCACGGCGCCGCGGATCGTCGGGCAGCAACTGGCCGCTCTTTTCCGTGAGATAGAGCAGGATCGCTCCGCTCTCGAACACCGGCAGCGGTGCGCCGCCGCCGAGCGGGTCATGGTCGACGATCGCGGGCAGGCGGCCGTTGGGGTTGATGCGTCGATATTCGGGGGTCAGATGGTCCCCCTCCAGCATATTCATTGCCAGCAACTGATGCGGCAGCCCCACTTCCTCCAGCATGATCGACACTTTGTGACCATTTGGTGTGGGCGTGAAATAGACGTCGATCATGTCGCGGGTCGCCTTTTCACACAGGTCACGACCGCGACTGCCGCTTGGCTGTCGAGCAAAGCGTCAATCGCGGCCGATCCCTGGGACATCGAAAAATCGGGCCTAAAACTTGATCCCGGCCTCGACCGAAATGTTGCGGGTGGGTTCCAGATACAGGATCGCGCGCGGCGTGGCCGTGATCGGCGACGGCAGGTTGAATGCACTGCCGATCGTTTTCTGGTTGGTCAGATTCTTGCCGACCAGCGCGACGTGCCAGCGATTGTCCTGGTCGGCAAGCTGGACGCGAAGGTCGAGCTTCACATAGCCGTCCTGCACCCCGAAGACGGGGCTCTGGTTGTCCGAGTTGAAATATTTGGACCGTCCCGATGCCACGCCGGTGACGTCGAGTTTCAAATCGTCCGACATGTCGAAGCGGGCGTGCGCTGTCACGCTGCCGGTCCATTTCGACGAATAGGCGACGGGGAAGCCGGCGAGATTGTTGTTAGCGATGCTCGCCGGGTCGGCCGGGTTGCACGTCCCGTCGGTAACCTGGACGGCAAGGCACGCGGCGCCCGGATAATCATTATATTTGATGTCCGAATAGGCGCCCGACGCGCTGATGTCGAAATTGGGGGTCGGGAAGATGCTGAGCGACCCTTCGATCCCCTTCGACGTCGCGCTGGCAGCATTGCCGGTCAGATAGCTCGACGTTTCGGGCCGGTAGACCGAGACCTGAAGATCCTTGAACTTCGTATGATAGGCGGAGACGTTGGCAACCACCTTGCCGTCGAACAGCGTCGATTTGATGCCCGCCTCGAAATTTTCCGACCGTTCGGGTTCAAAGGTGAAGGTGCTGTCGACGGTGCCAAGCGTGTTCGACACGAACCCACCCGATTTCGACCCACGGCCCCAGGTCGCATAGACCATGATGCGCGGCGCGATATCATATTGCAGCGTGACCGACGGGTCGACATTGCCTTCGCTGATCGATCCCGTCGCACTCGAGATCGGACGCAGCGCGAAGGGGCCGTAGACGAGACGCGACGCGAAATCGCCGTCCTTCTTGGTATGGCTGTAACGCAGGCTGCCGATGGCGCGGAAGGCGTCGCTGATGTTGACGGTCGCCTGGCCGAAGGCCGACCAGGATTCGGCCTTTTGCCGGAACAGGCTGTCGATGCGGCCGAAATAATTGAGCGCCGCAATGTTGAAGCCCTGATATTGCTCCAGCGTATAATCGGACTTGTCGTAATAGGCGCCGGCGATGAATTCGAGGGTCTTGCCCGTCGGCGAGAGGATGCGGATTTCCTGCGAAAACTGATCGAAGCGTTCGGGGAAGGCATTATAGACCGAATTCGGCACAAATGCGCCGCCGCTGTTCGGGATCGTCTGGTCGAACCCGTTGACGATCTTTGACTTGAACCAGCTGTAGCCGGTGACCGACGTCAGCGTAAAATCGCCGAGCGCGAGGTTGCCGACGCCCGACACCATCACCGACTTATTCTTGTTGCCTTCGTCACCGAGGGCCGACCGTTCAAGATAACGTGTCGTTTGCGGGTCTTGTCCGCTGGTCAGCGGGCTCGACACGGTGATGCCACCGATAACCGTCCGTTTTCCATATTCGACCTTGGCGGTGTAGTCGAAATTATCCGACGGCTCCCATTTCAGGGTCAGGCGCAGCAGTTGCGATTTGATTTCGGGATCGTCGTGGTCGGTCGCGCGATTGTAGATATAACCGTCCTGATTGACGATCTTGTACGCAAAACGTGCCCCCAATGTGTCCGTGATCGGCCCCGACAGATAGCCGGAGAAATCGGTGCCCTTATGATCGAAATTATAAAGGCCGGTGATCGCGCCCTCGAAATCCCGGGTCGGGCCGGCCGACACAACGCTGACGGCGCCCGCCGCGGTATTCTTGCCGAACAGCGCGCCCTGCGGACCGCGCAGCACTTCGACGCGCGCCAGATCGAAGAAGGGTGCCTGCGCCTGACGATTGCGCCCGGCGTAGATGCCGTCGACATAAAGCGAAACCGACTGGTCGAACGCAAAGTTGGCCGGCGGCGAGCCGAAGCCGCGGATGTAGATAACATCGTTGCCCGCGGTCGACTGGACAAAGACATTGGGCGTGTAGTTCATCACCGCCTTGATATCGCTGGTGTTGAATTCGGCGAGCTTGGCGCCGCTGACGACTTCCATCGAAATCGGCACGTCCTGAAGGCTCTGTTCGCGCTTTTGCGCGGTCACGATGATTTCGTTGGTGTTGCTGTCGTCGACGTCGGCCGTGTCGGCGGGTGCCGTCTGGGCCATCGCCGGAGCGATCGTGGCCAGCATCGCGATCGCCGCCACGCCGGACAGCAGGAACTGGTTATGCGCCTTCATCTTCACCCTCCCATAGAGCTTGTGTCGCGGTCCCGGAATGTCATCCGATCCGTCAATCTGATTGACCCTTAGTATACTAATGGTTTTATGCTTGTCCATAGGCTGGAAGAGGATTCGCATCATGAACGAAGAAAATGGGCAGGCGGCACCGGCGCCGCTCGCGACGCGTCATCTGTGCACCGTCGAATTCGAGGTTGGCGGCGGGATCATCGGGATCGGCGCGTCGCCGTTCGGCGACCAGCGCCTCGGCTATATCAGCGGGGGTCGATTTTTCGGACCTAGAATCAACGGTATAGTGTTACCGGGAGGCGGAAATTGGTCGCGTAGCGGACGGCTCGGCCGCGATGCTTCGGTCGGCACGTTCGATGCCCGTGCGGTGTGGCAGACCGACGACGGCGACCTCATCTATCTCAGCTACACCGGCCGCAATATCATTCCCGACGATGTGCGCGCGACCTTTGCCGATCCCGCGGCGCCCGACGCCGATCCGTCGCGCTATTATCTGCGAATCGCGCCGGTGTTTGAAACGGCGAGCGCGAAATATGGCTGGCTCAACGGCATACTCGCGGTGGGCGTGGGCGAACGCACCGATTTCGGGGTGCGCCATGTGATCCACGAGGTGTTGTGATGATCGAACTGCACTATTCGGCGACCCCGAACGGACAGAAGATCGCGATCATGCTGGAAGAGATCGGTGAGCCCTATCGCGTCATATCTTATGATATTTTCAACGGCGACCAGCTCACCGCGGCGTTCGGACGCATCAATCCGAACCACAAGCTGCCCGCGATCGTCGATCAGAACCCCGTCGGCGGTGGTATGCCGGTAACGGTGTTTGAATCGGGGGCAATCCTGCAATATCTGGCGGAAAAAAGCGGGTGTTTCCTGCCTGGGTCGGGTGCCGCGCGGGCGGCGGTGCTATCGTGGCTGACCTGGCAGGTCGCGGGACTCGGTCCGATGGGCGGGCAGGCCAGCCACTTCCTCCGCTACGCCCCGTCGGGGCAGGATTATGCGGTCGAACGCTATACGAAGGAATTGCAGCGCCTGCTCACCGTGCTCGAAAAGCGGCTGGAGAAAAGCGCCTATGTCGCCGGCGACGAATATAGCATCGCCGATATCGCGATCTGGCCGGGCCGCGCATCGGCTTTCGTCATGGGAATGGGGCTCGACGAATGGCCTGCGATGCGGGGGTGGTTCGAGCGGATCGGTGAGCGCCCGGCGGTCGCGCGCGCGATGGCGCGTGCGGACCTGAAGCCGCCGGCGAAATATGTCGGCCGCCACCAGACGCTCGACGACAAGCAATGGTCGAATATGTTCGGCGCCGCCAACCATGCGGCGGTGAAGGGCGATTGAAGGCGACGGCGCGCGAGAGGGTGCCGGGATCGGCGGATCCCGGCACCAACGGATCAGTCGGCCGCGCCGGGCACAGGTGTGTTGAGCAGCTGCTGTTCCCACAGATAGGCGATGCCGCTGCCCGCGGCGTGCTGGATGAGGACGTCGGTCAGTTCGGCGGCATGTTCGGTGCGCGCCCAATCGCGTTGCCATTCCGCCGCGAGGGCAAGCCACGTCATCATGTTCGCGCCCGCCGCGATCATGCGCTGGATCGCAACCTCATGCGCCTCGACCGATGTACCGCCCGACGCATCGGTGATGACCGTGACGTCCCAGCCTTCGCCGAGCGCCTGGATAACCGGCATCGCGACGCAGATTTCGGTCCAAAGGCCCGCGATGATCAGCTGCTTGCGGCCCGTCGCCTTCACCGCGTCGACGACTTTCCGGTCTTCCCACGTGTTGATGAAGGTGCGGTCGATCACCTCTTGGCCGGGGAACAGATCGGTGATCTGGGGAAAGATAAGGCCGCCGCGATCGGCGATCACGCTGGTCAGGATGGTGGGGACGCCGAACGCCTTCGCGGTTTTCGCGAGCGCGGCCGAATTATTGACCACGGCGTGCGGATCGTGGCTGTTCAGGTTTGCCAGCTGATAGGGCTGGTGATCGATCAGGACGAGGACCGAATCCTCGGGGCGAAGGAGCGACGCGAGGCCGTTGCGAAAAGTCATGATTATCCCTTGCTGTCGATAGAGTAAGGCATTGTGCCGGCAGGCCCGCGCGCTCGGCGACATGGTCTGCACAGGGGTATTGCCGTTCCCGAAGTCGATGCGGTAGTGTCGCCATCTGCCACACAGCGTCGCGGAATAAGGAACGGCTATTGGACATCGACGACCTGCGTACCTTTGTGGAAGTGGCCGACGCCGGGGGCGTGTCGCCCGCCGCGCGCCGGCTCGGCGTTTCCAAATCGATCGTCAGTCGGCGGCTATCGCGGCTCGAGGCGGAGCTGGGCGTCCAATTGCTCGCGCGATCGACGCGCGGCGCTGCGCTGACCGAAGCGGGCGCCATCTTCCGCGACCATG
>Ga0155548_126_pt4 | contig 11744 bp, 17 predicted proteins | sample RifCSPhighO2_12_FD_107205 | JGI IMG/M metagenome (GOLD analysis project Ga0155548, IMG submission 107205) | Sphingopyxis sp. RIFCSPHIGHO2_12_FULL_65_19
CCGACCTGATCCCGCGCGACGCGGCGCGTTGCGGGCGCAATCGTTCGGCCTTCCTGTTCGCGATGGTGAACCTGATGGCGAAATTCGGCGTCGCCGCCGCGATCGCGGTCAGTTACGCGGCGCTGGATGTCGTCGGGTTCGACCCGCAAGATGGTTCGGCCGCGGCGCGCGAGCTGCATCTGATCTTTGCGCTACAGCCGACGGCCAGCTGGATCGTCATGGTCGGCCTGTTGCTGCTCATGCGGCGCGAACTTGGCCGCTCGTCCGCTCTTGCGCCCGCACTTGCAATCGCCGCGCCGCACAAGTAAAGGCCGCTTTCATTCGGACAGATGCGCCGTTTTCTTTCCGCCTTTCGCCGACACGCTCGGGGAGGGTGGGCGGACTATTGCCCAAAGCGCGCTTGACGCTTGGGCGGCGGCAACCCATCTGGCCCGGATCACGGACGTTATTAGGACAGGACGATCGACATGGCGAAGACCAGCCCGGCTGAGTTCATCAATCAGGTGCGCGCCGAAGCCCGCAAGATCGTATGGCCTACGGGCCGCGAAACGGTGCAGACGACGATCATGGTGCTCATCATGACGACGATCCTTTCGCTGTTCTTTTTCGGCGTCGACACGGTTTTCAACGCGATCGTCAGCTGGCTGACGTCGCTCGCGCGCTAACGCCCGCGGCTTTCACGACAGGATACGGATAACTATGGCGCGCTGGTACATCATTCACGCCTATTCGGGTTTCGAGAACAAGGTTCGCGATTCGGTGCTTTCCGAAGCCGAGCGCATGGGGCTGACCGACTTCGTCGAAGCGGTCGAAGTGCCGGTCGAAACCGTGACCGAGGTGAAGCGCGGCAAGAAGGTCCAGGCCGAACGCAAATTCTTCCCCGGCTACGTCCTCGCCAAGCTGACGATGACCGACGATGTCTATCACCTGGTGAAGAACACGCCGAAGGTCACCGGCTTCCTCGGTTCGATGGGCAAGCCGCAGGCGATCAGCGAAGCCGAAGCGGCGCGCATCCTGAACAGCAAGGAAGAAGCCGCCGCCCGCCCGAAGCAGGAAATCCGCGTCGATTACGAAATCGGCGATCAGGTCAAGGTGCTCGACGGTCCCTTCGCCAGCTTCAACGGGCTGGTCGAGGAACTCGATTTCGAAAAGGCGCGCGTCAAGGTGTCGGTGTCGATCTTCGGTCGCGCCACCCCGGTCGAGCTCGACTTTGAACAGGTCGAACGCTTCAAATAATGTCGCGGCGCGCCTTTGCTGGCGCGTCCCAGCCAACGGATCACGCTTATGAGCCTCACTCCCGAAGAGATGCAGGCTCGTCTTGATCGCGTCCGCGAAATACAGGCGAGCCTTTCGCCGGAAAAGGTCGTGCGCGGTGTCACGCGGCTGTTCGACCTTGCACCCGCCGACGAACCCGACGAATTTACCTTTCCGGCGTTCGACAAGCCGACCCGTCAGCGCATCTTCGGCGGGCAGGTGATCGCACAGGCGCTGATGGCCGCGGCGCGCACCGTCGATCCGGGCAAGACGGCGCATTCGCTGCACGCCTATTTCCTGCGTGGCGGGGACGAGGCGAAGCCGCTCCATTTCCGCGTCCACCGCGATTTCGACGGGCGCAGCTTTGCGAACCGCCGCGTCGTCGTGCGGCAGGACGGCAAGGTGATTTTCAATCTTACCGCGTCCTTCCACGCACCCGAACCCGGCGCGGCGCATCAGGCGCCGATGCCCGATGTGCTGCCGCCCGAGGAATGCGCCGAGCTTGTCGAGAATCTGGCGGCCGATCCCAATGTCAGCGATGCGCAGCTCGAGCGCATGGCACGGCTCAGGCCGTTCGAGACGCGCAATGTCCGTCCGGCCTCGACCGAGCGTGGGACGAAGCATTATCAATGGTATCGGCTCGCGGCACCGATCGGCGACGATCCGCTGCTTCACCGCGCTTTCCTGGCTTATGTGTCGGACATGGGGCTTTTGTCTTCGTCGCTGCTGCCACATGGCTTCACCTGGTCGACGCCCGGACTGTTTTCGACCAGCCTCGACCATGCGATGTGGTTCCATGACGACATCCGCGTCGACGACTGGTTCGTTTATGTGATGGACAGCGACTGGACGGGGGGCAGTCGCGGGATCAACCGCGGGCTGATCTATCGCCGCGACGGCACGCTGATCGCATCGGCGATGCAGGAAGGGCTGCTGCGCATCACGCCGCCCGCGCCCGGCGCATAAGGCTTGTTTTCTGCGGCGTTTGCGCTTATGCGCGCCGCTTCGCGTCAGATACGGGCGTGATTCCGCGCGGGAGGAAGGGGTGATGCCCTTCTGTTCGACCGCTAATTTTGAGTCCTGGATCACATCCGGGGCGACAGAAAGACAGGAGGCCAATCATGGCTAAGAAGATCAGCGGCTACATCAAGCTGCAGGTGCCCGCCGGCACCGCCAACCCGTCGCCGCCGCTTGGGCCGGCGCTGGGTCAGCGCGGCGTCAACATCATGGAATTCTGCAAGGCGTTCAACGCCGCGACCGATTCCCTGGACAAGGGCACGCCGACCCCGACCATCATCACCGTCTATGCCGACAAGAGCTTTTCGTTCGTCACGAAGACGCCGCCGGCAACCTATCTGATCAAGAAGGCTGCGAACCTGAAATCGGGTTCCAAGGAGCCGGGCAAGATCAGCGGTGGCAAGATCGCGCGCTCGAAGCTCGCCGAAATCGCCGAGATCAAGATGAAGGATCTCAACGCCAACGACATCGAACAGGCGACGAAGATCATCGAAGGCAGCGCCCGCTCGATGGGCCTCGAAGTGACGGAGGGCTGATCCGATGGCAAAGCTGACCAAGAAGCAGAAGGCCCTTGAGGGCAAGGTTGACGCGCTGAAGCTTCACGCCGTCGATGAAGCGATCAAGACTGTTCGCGAGCTGGCCTCGGCCAAGTTCGACGAAACGCTTGAAATCGCGATGAACCTGGGCGTCGATCCGCGCCACGCCGACCAGATGGTCCGCGGCGTCGTGACGCTGCCCGCCGGAACCGGCAAGGACGTCAAGGTCGCGGTGTTCGCGCGCGGCGACAATGCCGACAAGGCGCTGGCCGCCGGCGCCGACAAGGTCGGTGCCGAAGACCTGATGGAAGACATGCTTGCGGGCAACCTCGACTATGGCCGCGTCATCGCGACGCCGGACATGATGGGCATCGTCGGCCGCCTCGGCAAGACGCTGGGTCCGAAGGGCCTGATGCCGAACCCGAAGCTGGGCACCGTGACCCCGAACGTCGCCGAAGCCGTGAAAGCCGCCAAGGGTGGTCAGATCGAATTCCGCGTCGAAAAGGTCGGCATCATCCACGCCGGCCTTGGCAAGTTGTCGTTCGGCGAGGAAAAGCTTCGCCAGAACTTCGACGCCTTTGTCGACGCGATCGTCAAGGCGAAGCCGGCGGGCGCGAAGGGCAAATATGTCAAGAAGATCGCGCTGTCGTCGTCGATGGGCCCTGGCATCAAGGTCGACACGGCCGACGTGACCGGCGCCTGACACGCACCGATATGTTTCAGGGAAGGGCCGGGGGAAACTCCGGCCCTTTTCTTATGGGCAGCGACGGCGGGCGCGTCGCAATCCAAAGTTCAGCAAAGGTCAGCCTTGTGCGTTTTCCGGCCTGGGTTTCGATCGGCCGAATGCGCGAGACGGATGGAGGCTGGCACAGCCGGATAATGTAGGAAAGGGTCTATTTCGAGGTGACTGATTTGGGGTGGGAAGTGGGCGTTCCCTCACCCGTCATCCCGGCGAAGGCCGGGATCTCAACCTCTCGGAATTACGCACCGGCGAGATCCCGGCCTTCGCCGGGATGACGGACGTCGGTTAGGGCGACTATCGGTCGCTAGCCGACGAACCTCTCTGTCCGTTCGTGTCGAGCGAAGTCGAGACACCCATCGACATAGCGCGACGCCGAGGGGTATCTAGACTTCGCTCGATGCGAACGGGATTGAGAGAGACGTCTACTCGCGCAGCCCCCGCAACGCCGCGCCCGCGGCGAACGGGCCGACCATGGTGAGGAGCAAACTCGTCGCCGCTAGCAATTTCATTGCCCCGCGGCCCGACGGATCGAGCATCCCGGCGCCGAAAATCAGCATCGGCACGGCGAGCGGCAGGATCAGCAGCCCGCCGATCGCGCTGCCGCCCTTGTGGTTCGCGGTCAGCGCGGCGCTGAGCACCGCCAGCGAGGCAAGCGCGGGGATAGCGATGGCGATCCCCGTCGCAAGCGTTTCGACGCGCGCCGCGTCCTGCGCCAGCAGCGCCGCCGCGGGGAGCAGGGCGATCAGCAGCGGCAGGCCAAAGGCGATGGCGTGTGCGACGATCTTGACCGCCGCGATCACCTCGTCGGCAAAACCGCGCACGGCCAGCTGGTCGAGTACGCCCGCGTCCTGGTCGGGCCGCACCAGCCGGTCGATCGGCAGCAGCGCCGCGAGCAGGGCCGCGACCCACAGCATCCCGCCGCCCGCACGGCGCAACAGCGGCGCGTCGGGGCCGACCGCAAAAGGAAAGGCGGTCGCGACGAGCAGGAAAAACAACACTGGCAGCCACAAGGCACCGCTGCCCCACGCGCGCCTGAGGTCGCGCCAGAACAGGGCAATCAGCGCGGTCAAACGAGCGCGCCCACGTCGAGTTCGGCTAGGTTGGGGACGCCCAGCGTAAAGTGCGACGCCAGCAGCACCGCACCGCCATTCGCTCGATGCCGGGCAATTGCGGCGACCAGGCGCGCCTGCGCCGCATCGTCCATACCGTTCGCGGGCTCGTCGAGCAGCCAGATTGGCGCACCGCTGGCGATGACGCGCGCCATCGCGGCGCGTTTGCGCTGCCCGGTCGACAGCATCGCCACCGGGACGTCGGCGAGCGGGGCGAGCGCCATTTCGTCCATCGCGCGGTCAACGGCGTGGCCGTCAACGGTATCGACGCGCGCCCAGAAATCGAGCGCGCGGCGCAGCGGCAGTTCGGCATCGAGGGCGGAGGCTTCGTCGATCAATGCGATCCGTTCATGCCGTTCGATCTTGCCCGCGGCGGGGCGGAGCAGCCCGGCGGCAAGGCGGATCAGGCTCGATTTGCCGGCGCCGTTCGGGCCGCGCAGCCACAGCGCGTCGCCGCGGCCCAGCGCCAGCGACAGATCCCGGAACAGCAGCCGATCGCCGCGGATGCACGCGACGCCATCCAGCCGCAGCCATGCGTTCACGCCATATCCTCGAGCGCGTGCATATCGTCGTCGGAAAAGCCGAAATGATGGCCGATTTCGTGGATGAGCACATGGCGGACCAGCGTGTCGAGCCGCTCGCCGGTTTCGATCCATTCGACGAGGATCGGGATGCGATACAGGGTGACGCGATCGGGCATCCCCCCGCTCTGGTCGATGCTCCGTTCGGTCAGCGGGCGGCCTTCGTAAAGCCCGGTCAGTTCGTAGGGATGTTCGATGTCGAGCGAGGCCAGCGTCGCATCGTCGGCAAATTCCTCGACCACCACCACCACGCCCTGGATGTGCGGCGCAAAAACGGCGGGCATGGTGTCCAGCGCGGCCGCGGCCATCGCGAACAGCGCATCGGCGTCGGGCGCGCCGCCGGTCCAGCCTTCGGGCAGCTTTACGGGTAAATCGGGGAGGGCGGTCTTGTCGCTCATCGCGCCCTTCCTTATGGCGAGCGCACGACATTGACCAGCGGGAGAAAAGAAGATGGTCCAGAAACTCGACGAAGACGCCCGCACCGCGCTGCTGGCCCGCTTCCCCGAATGGTCGCACGAACCCGTGCGCGATGCCATCACCCGCCGGTTCAAGTTCGACGATTTCGCGCAGGCCTTCGGCTTCATGGCGAGCGTCGCGATCATCGCCGAAAAGATGGACCATCATCCCGAATGGTCGAATGTCTACAACCGCGTCGACATATTGCTGACGACGCACGACGCCGATGGCCTGTCGGAACGCGATGCGAAACTGGCCGAGGCCATCGAGCGGTTGCTGTAAGCGCGTGATCCGTTTCGACCGCGCACATCAGATGCTCGCCGTCGGGGTCGCGGTCCTCGCCGGGTTCGTCGATGCGATCGGTTTCGTCGAATCCGCAGGCTTTTTCGTCTCTTTCATGACCGGCAATTCGACCCGGCTTGCGGTCGGGCTGGCCGAAGGGCCCCTTGCGGCGGTGGTCGCCGCGATCATCGTCACCGTCTTTGTCGCGGGGGTGGTGCTGGGCTCGCTGGCCGGTGCATGGGCCGGACGAAGACGCACGCCGATCGTTCTTTTCGGCGTGACGATCCTGCTCGCGACGGCGACGATGCTGCGGCTGGACCATGAATTCTGGAGCGCGGTCCTGGCACTGGCGTTGGCGATGGGAGTCGCCAACGCCGCAATTGCGGGCCGTGATGGGTCAGTGGTCGGCGTCACTTACATGACCGGAACGCTTGTCCAGATGGGCCAGAAAATTGCCAATGCCCTGCGCCGCGAGGGCGATCGCCGATGGGTGTATCACCTGGGGCTGTGGGGCGCGCTGGTCGGCGGCGCAGTGCTGGGCGCACATGCCGTATTATGGTCGCCGCCGCTGGCCTATGCGATCGCCGTCCTGCTGGCCGGGCTGTTGGCGCTACGCGCAGGCTGGATCGTCCGGCAAGCGGGATAAGCCGACACTTGCCTTCGCCCATCATCCGTTCCAAACCGCCGAAATAAAGTAACAATGGGGAGCGTCGCCAAATGACCGATAGCCTGTTTCGCCGCAAACCGATTGTTCCGGAACGACGCGAAGGGCAGCAGGCGCTGGCGCGGACGCTGGGCTGGCCGCACTTGATAGCGCTGGGTGTCGGTGCGATCGTCGGTACGGGCATCCTGACCCTGATCGGTGTCGGCGCCGACAAGGCGGGTCCTGCGGTCATCCTGTCATTCGGCATCGCGGGGCTTATCTGTGCCTGCGCGGCGCTCGCTTACGCCGAAATGGCGACGATGATCCCAGCCTCGGGCAGCGCCTATACCTACAGCTATGTCGTGATCGGGGAATTGCTCGCGTGGATCGTCGGGTGGAGCCTGATCCTTGAATATTCGCTGGTCGTCAGTGCGGTCGCGGTCGGCTGGTCGGGCTATGCCGCGCCTTTGCTGGAGGCGTGGGCGGGCTTCCCGATGGCGCTGATGCAGGGGCCCGAACTTGGCGGCGTCGTCAATTTGCCGGCGATCGCGATCATTGCCGTCGTGGCCGGGCTGCTGCTCGTCGGCACGCGCGAAAGCGCGACGCTCAACGCGATCCTGGTGCTGGTGAAAATCGTCGCGCTCGTGGTGTTCGTCGCGGTCGCGCTCCCCGCGTTCAACGCCGCCAATCTCGAACCGTTCAGCCCCTATGGCTTTGCCAAGCATATCGGCCCCGACGGGGTCGAGCGCGGAGTGATGGCTGCGGCGGCGATCATCTTTTTCGCCTTTTACGGCTTCGATGCGATCGCGACCGCGGCCGAGGAAGCCAAGAACCCCGACCGCGACCTCAAGATCGGGATCGTCGGGTCGATGTTCGCGTGCGTTATCATCTATATTGCCGTTGCCGTCGCGGCGGTGGGGGCGATCGCCTACACCCGTTTTGCCAACAGCCCGGAGCCGCTGGCGCTGATCCTGCGCGAACTCGGCAGTCCGCTCGCCGCGCAATATCTTGCGGTGTCGGCGATCATCGCGCTGCCGACCGTGATCCTCGCCTTTTTCTATGGGCAGAGCCGGATATTCTTCACGATGGCGCGCGACGGATTGCTGCCCGCGAGCCTTGCCAAGCTGTCGTCGCGCGGGACGCCCGTTCGCATCACCATTTTCACCGCGCTGGTCGTCGCGGTGCTTGCGGGGTTCATCCCGCTCGGCGAACTGGCCGCACTCGCAAACGCGGGAACGCTCGCCGCCTTCACCGCGGTTTCGGTGTGCATGCTGATCATGCGTCGCCGCGCTCCCGATGCACCGCGCACCTTCCGCACCCCGCTGCCATGGGTGGTCGGCGGCATTGCGGTGCTCGGCTGCATCTATTTGTTCCTGAGCCTGCCAGCACAGACGCAGCTGTGGTTCCTGGTCTGGAACATCGCCGGGCTGGGGGTCTATTTCCTCTACGCCCGGCGACACGCCGTCGTCGGCTGATCGATTTGGGGTCAGGCCGCTCGCTGCCAATCGAAGGTCAGCGGCGCCTCGCGAAAGGCGAAGCGGTCGAGATGGCGCGCGACCGCGCCCTTCAACCCTTCCAGTTGTTCGTCGATGCTGGCCTCGATGCGGACCGACAAGGCGTCGGGTGCGGCATCGAAGATTGCCAGCGCGTCGCCCGGCCAGTCGGCGCCGCGCGCGTCCTTGGGGAAGGTTACGGTGCCATGGTCGGCGGTGAACTCGACCGCCAGATTATGCTGCCAGTGCTTGCACAGTTGCTGGAGATATTTGCTCGCGTGGGCAGTTGCTACCGCAGCGGTGGCACTGACCGCCATCACAGTCGCTCGATCTTCTGCGCCGCCTCGTCGATCAGCGCGACGATGTCGTGCAGCGCTGCATTGTCGAGGTCGCGGTCGCCGAGCCGGTTCATCAGCACCTGGCGGAGATTGCCCATCGCGCGGCGAACCGAGGCATGGTCCGTGCGCTGCGTTTCTTCGCCGATCGCGGTCAGGCGGGCCAGGGCGGCTTCGACGATCTCGCTATTGGCGTCGAGTTCGGCGCGGCCGGCGTCGGTGATCGCAAACAGCTTTTTCGCGCCCTCGCTCTGCTGCGCGTCGATCAGGCCCATGTCGTCGAGCAGGGTCAGCGTCGGATAGATGACGCCGGGGCTCGGCGCGTACGAACCGCCGGCAAGGTCCTCGATCTGGCGGATCAGGTCATAGCCGTGGCGCGGTTCGTCGGCGATGAGCTTGAGCAATACGAGGCGCAGTTCGCCGCTGTCGAACATCCGCTGACGCCCGCCGCGCTCACCGCGGCCGCCGCCGCCGCGCCGACCACCGCCGAAACCATGCCCGAATCCGTGACCAAAGCCGCGCCCGCCGCGGTGCATCGCATGCCGTCCACCGCAACCGCGGCCTTCCATTTTTGCATAGAATATCATTTTTCGTTCCTTAGAGTGATTCCAGATGGCTCTAAGATATATCTTACGATGCAATGCGCAAGACCCCGCCGTAAAATTCCGGTCGAGGTGCAGGGCGGTCAGGTTGCGGGCGCGAAGCGCAAGTGGATCAGCGGATAGGGGCGGCCCTGACCGTCGAGGTCCGAGCGCCCAGTGCGGATGAAGCCCATGCGTTCGTAGAAGCCGACGGCCTGGTCGTTCTGCTCGTTCACATCGGTTGTCAGCATCGGGTGACGATCGAGCGCGTGCATAACCAGCGCGCGTCCGACTCCGGCGCCGCGATAGGCGGGGTCGATGAACAGCGCCTCCATGCTCGATCCGTCGAGCAGCATGAAGCCGATGGGCCGGTCGTCTGCGTCGACCGCGAGCCAGAGCGATGCGGCGGGCAGGAAGCCCCGCACTTCGGCTTCGATCGCCGCGCGATCTTCGGCGGACAGGAAGTCGTGCGTGGCATCGACGGCGTCGCGCCAGATTTCGACGGCGCGTTCGCCGTCGGCGGGTGTCGATGGCCGGATGCGTATCATGGCGGAGGCTTTAGTCGATCGCGCCTGCGTCCGCCAAGCCGGAATGCGGCCGAAATTCCGCTATCGGCCTTGACTCTGCGGCCATCGACGCTATTAGCGCCCCCGTGTTGCCCCGGGTTCGCCCGTGACAATTCCGTCCGAGACAGTTGGTGAAGGGGATTTGCCCTTCTTAATTTCCAGCCGAGACGGGGAACAGTCTTTTTCGGTCGCCCGCCTGTGCAATCAGGCGACGCGTCTTGACCGACCCCATCGGACATCGTTGCGCAAAGACAGGCGAGCCTTGGCTCGCGGTCGTCTTTGCGTGTGTTAGCCGCCCGGCGGCGCGCGTGCCTTGGCGCGTGGGCATCCGGGCAGATGAGTGGAGTATAGGCATGGATCGTACGGAAAAGGCCGAAGCCGTATCCTCGCTGAACGCTACGCTGGGATCAGCTGCTGCTGTTGTGGTCGTCCGCAACCTCGGCATGACCGTCGCTCAGTCGACGGTGCTGCGCCAGCAGATGCGCGATGCAGGGGCCGACTTTCGCGTCACGAAGAACCGTCTTGCCAAAATCGCGCTCGATGGCACGTCCTACACCGGCATCAGCGAACTGCTGACCGGCCCCACGGCCCTCGCAACCTCGACCGACCCGGTCTCGGCTGCGAAGATCGCCGTGGAATTTGCCAAGACCAACGACAAGCTTGAAATCGTTGGCGGCGGCATGGGCGACGTGGTCCTCGACGTGAATGGCGTGAAGGCGCTGGCTTCGCTTCCCTCGCTCGACGAGCTGCGCGCCAAGATCATTGGTCTGGTGCAGGCTCCGGCCACCAAGGTTGCGCAGATTGCCGCAGCCCCGGCCGGCCAGTTGGCGCGGGTTTTTGGCGCATATGCCGCCAAAGAAGCAGCGTGATTTCGAACTAACCCTTGAAACTTACTGCCGGGATATCCCGGTTCTGATGGAGAATGAACATGGCTGATCTCGCAAAGATCGTTGAAGAACTGTCGGCGCTGACCGTCCTCGAAGCGGCTGACCTGTCGAAGATGCTCGAAGAAAAGTGGGGCGTTTCGGCTGCCGCTGCTGTTGCTGCCGCTCCGGCCGCTGCCGCTGCTGGCCCGGCTGCTGAAGAGCAGACCGAATTCGACGTCATCCTGACGGGTGACGGCGGCAACAAGATCAACGTGATTAAGGAAGTCCGTGCGATCACCGGCCTGGGCCTGGGCGAAGCCAAGGCGCTCGTCGAAGGCGCACCGAAGGCCGTCAAGGAAGGCGCCAGCAAGGCTGAAGCTGAAGAGCTGAAGGCGAAGCTGCTCGCCGCCGGCGCGACCGTCGAACTGAAGTAATTCGGTTTTCGGGTTCCGGCCGGTTCGTCCGGACGGGGTCCAGGACAAAGAAAAGGGCGGTGCCGCGAGGCGCCGCCCTTTTCGTTTGAACCTCTTCCTTTTGGCAGGGGACTGCGGTCAGTTGCGGGCGAAGCCGGGGCGCAGGTCCGGGCGGCCGCGGGCAGGTTCGGGGCGGCGCACATCCTGTTGCTGCACTGCGGGGGCGGCCGGGCGCTGCGAAATTTCCCAGGCGCTGACGGGCTTGCGCGTCATATCCTTTTGCGCGGCAAGCGTCGCATCATAGGCATTGCGTTCCTGACGATCGAGGAAGCGCGCGCGCTTCAATCGCTTGCTGAGCGTGGCAAAGGGATTGTCTGGGGTCGGACCCGCCAGAGCCATGGCTTCGTGGCGCCCCATGCTGCCGCTGGGCGCGGCGGCGAAGGCCGGGGTGCTGCGCTGCGCGGCGGGTTGCGGCGCGGCCGTATAGGCCGGAGTAATCCACGGCTGGGTTTCGCCGACCGCGGGCGCAGCCGTGACCGTGCGTTCGCTCGCAGCGACCGGCACGTTGTCGGTGTGATCGCCAACGACGCGGCGGCGGCGTGCGAAGGCGAGGCCTGCACCGCCGACGATCAGCAGCGCGGCGGCACCACCGGCAATTTCCCAAGGAAATTCGCTGCCCGGCGCCTGAGCCTGTTCGCTGGGCATCGGTGCGGCCTGGGCCGCGGGTTCGGCTGTCGTCATTACAGGAGCCGCCGTCGGTGCCAGATCTTCCGTCGGCGCGGCATCGGCGGCATTGTCGCTCGCGACGGGCGCAGCGGCGACCGGCGCGGCTGCGGCGGTTCGCGTCCGGGTGGCGGTGCGTTCCGCGGG
>Ga0155548_149_pt4 | contig 11555 bp, 11 predicted proteins | sample RifCSPhighO2_12_FD_107205 | JGI IMG/M metagenome (GOLD analysis project Ga0155548, IMG submission 107205) | Sphingopyxis sp. RIFCSPHIGHO2_12_FULL_65_19
CGAAATCGCGCAAGCCGCGGGCATGAGCCTGACCGAATTCCGCCGCGTCGTGAACATGGTGCAAAAAGGTGAGCGCGAGGCGCGTATCGCCAAGAAGGAAATGGTCGAGGCGAACCTGCGTCTCGTCATCTCGATCGCCAAGAAATATACGAACCGCGGGCTGCAATTCCTCGACCTCATCCAGGAAGGCAATATTGGCCTGATGAAGGCGGTCGACAAGTTCGAGTATCGCCGCGGCTACAAGTTCAGCACCTATGCGACCTGGTGGATCCGGCAGGCGATCACCCGCTCGATCGCCGACCAGGCGCGCACGATCCGCATCCCGGTCCATATGATCGAGACGATCAACAAGCTGGTCCGGTGCAGCCGCCAGTTCCTCCACGAAAGCGGCCGCGAGCCGACGCCCGAGGAAATGGCCGAACGGCTGTCGATGCCGCTCGAAAAGGTCCGCAAGGTGATGAAGATCGCCAAGGAGCCGATCAGCCTCGAAACGCCGATCGGCGACGAGGAAGACAGCCACCTCGGCGATTTCATCGAGGACAAGAATGCGGTCATTCCGGTCGATGCCGCGGTGCAATCGAACCTCAAGGAAACCGTCACCCGCGTCCTCGCCTCGCTGACGCCGCGTGAGGAACGCGTGCTGCGCATGCGCTTCGGCATCGGGATGAACACCGACCACACGCTCGAGGAAGTCGGCCAGCAGTTCAGCGTGACCCGCGAACGCATCCGCCAGATCGAGGCGAAGGCGCTCCGCAAGCTCAAGCACCCGAGCCGCAGCCGCAAGATGCGCAGCTTCCTCGACCAATAATCAAAGGCCCCGCTTCGGCGGGGCTTTTTTTTCGGCGGTTAACCCGTTGCGGCGAAGTCGGTTTGGGGGTGGTGAGCGGACATCAATCGCGGTAGTATTTCGCAGTTGGACAATAGCGAGGCTGATGTTCACGTGGACGGATGGTGAGCCGATGATCCGCGAGACGCGTGATGAAGAGTGGGATCGTCTTTGGGCGCAGTCCGATGCTTGGGAGCGAGCCAGTTCCAACCAAATCGAGCTTCTTTCCGAGGAAGGCGATCATAGTTGGGACCTGATCCAGCATGCCGGTAAGATTGCCGAAGAAGATCCGGCAGCTTCTTTCCAACTATATCTCGAGGCTGTGGATGGCGGCTCAGCTTGGTCGATGGAAAAGGTTGGGTGGCACTATTGGACTGGTACCGGAGTAGCCGCCGATCCGGATATGGCCCTGAAATATTACCATCGTGCCATCGGCGCGGGGTCGTGGATGGCTACGCTTTATTACGCCCGCCTGCTTGCCGAACTGGGGCATTATGATGCTTGCGAAAGCACCCTGAACGACGGGGTCGCGTCGGGTTTCATACCGGCCTATTTCTGGCTTGGTTGGAGCCGCTACACGCGGTCGAAGACGTCCTTGGCGCGCCGACAGGTCCGCCCCCTAATGGAACACGCCGCTGAAGAAGGGCACCCGATGGCGAAGCTCTTCCTCGCCCGATGGATGGCGCGCGGGTATTTTGGCTTCCATAATATTCCGCGTGGTTGGGTGTCCGTTGTGCGATTGGCCGCGAGTTCTGCTGCCGCCGAAAGATCAACCGCCCCCGCCTAACGTCCGCTATCGGTCGTTAGCTGCCATTGTTTCCAATCCCCCGCCCTCACTTTCCGTTTACGTAAAGGGATTGCACGCCACGCCGCGAGGCGATAACCCTCCCCCCATGTTTTTCGGCTTTCTCGACGAGCTTCGTGCCGCGGGCATTCCCGCCAGCCTGAAAGAGCATCTGATGCTGCTGGAGGCGCTCGACCGCGAGGTGATCGACCGCAGCCCCGAGCAATTCTATTATCTGTCGCGCGCCATCTATGTGAAGGATGAAGGCCTGCTCGACCGCTTCGACCAGGTGTTCAACAAGGTCTTCAAGGGCATCCTGTCCGATTATGGGCAGAATCCGGTCGACGTCCCCGCCGACTGGTTGAAAGCCGTGGCCGAAAAATTCCTGACCCCGGAGGAAATGGCGGCGATCGAATCGCTGGGCGACTGGGACAAGATCATGGAGACGCTGAAAGAGCGGCTCGAGGAACAGCAGAAGCGCCACGAGGGCGGCAGCAAGTGGATCGGCACCGGCGGCACGTCGCCCTTTGGCAATTCGGGTTACAACCCTGAAGGCGTGCGGATTGGCGGCGAGAGCAAACACAAGCGCGCGCTGAAAGTCTGGGAAAAGCGCGAGTTCCAGAATCTCGACAACACCAAGGAACTCGGCACCCGCAACATCAAGATCGCGCTGCGCCGCCTCCGGAAATTCGCGCGCGAGGGTGCCGCCGACGAGCTCGACATTCCGGGCACGATCGACGGCACCGCGCGGCAGGGCTGGCTCGACATCAAAATGCGCCCCGAACGGCGCAACGCGGTCAAGCTGCTGCTGTTTCTCGACGTCGGCGGCTCGATGGACCCCTTCATCAAGCTGTGCGAAGAATTGTTCAGCGCCGCGACGACTGAATTCAAGAATCTCGAATTCTTCTATTTCCACAATTGCCCGTACGAAGGCGTGTGGAAGGATAACAAGCGCCGCTGGTCCGAACGCCACCAGATGTGGGACATCCTCCACAAATACGGCCATGATTATAAAGTGATCTTCGTCGGCGATGCGTCGATGAGCGCCTATGAGATCACCCACCCGGGCGGCAGCGTCGAACATTTCAACGAAGAATCGGGCGCGGTCTGGCTCCAGCGCATCACCCATGTCTATCCCGCCGCGGTGTGGCTGAACCCGGTGCCCGAGGCGCATTGGGGCTACACCCAGTCGGTGAAGCTCATCAAACAGCTGATGAACGATCGCATGTACCCGCTAAGCCTGTCGGGGCTCGACGATGCGATGCGCGAGCTGACGCGCAAGCATTGATCCACAGTTTCATTTAATCGTCATTGCGAGGGCCGAAGGCCCGTGGCAATCCGGAGTTCGCGTAAACCGCCCTGGATTGCTTCGCTTCGCTCGCAATGACGAGAAATTAGACCCCGCCATGTTCGACCTCCCCCTCGTCACCATCCTGCTGCTTACCGGCTTCATCAATTTGATCGGCGCGCTTGCCTATGCCGCGCGGATTGCCGGGGTGCGGACGCGGCGGATTGCGATGTCGTTCGCGCTGTTCAACATCCTCGTGCTCTTTTCGCGCACCTCGAACAGCTTCCTCGGCCCTTTTCTCGCCAAAAGGATCGAGACGCGGCTGCATGACGGCAACGGCGCGTCGCTGTTCATCGACATGCAGCTGGTGCTCGCCGCGGCGAGCGTCGCGACGTTGATCGGCATCCTGCTGGTGCCCACCGGACAGCGGATGTTTGCCGCGGCGATCGGCTGGTACCAGACCAACCGGTCGACGACAAAGCTGGCGGTCAAGGCGGTGAGCCCGAGCGGACTGCGCACCCTGGGCCGCTCGCTGACGTTTCCCAGCCTTGCGCATCTCAAACGCTGGAAAATGCCGAAAGGGATCGGCTGGGGCGTGCTGATCGCCAACTGCCTCGCGCAGTCGCTGCTTGCTGTTGGCGTCGTCGCCTCGCTCTACGCTGGTTATCTGGCACCCGAGTTTCGCGTCACGGCATCGCAGCTGTCGGCGCTGATCAATGGCTTTGCGACGATCCTGCTCTTCGCCTTCATCGACCCGCAGCTGTCGGTGATGACCGACGACGCGGTCGAGGGCAAAGTCGACGAGGCCGATTTCCGCCGCGCCATCACGCTGATTTCGCTGAGCCGCCTTGTCGGCACGATCCTGGCGCAGGCGCTGCTGCTGCCGGCCGCGATGCTGATCGCCTGGGTCGCCGTCTATGTCTGACGCGCCACGCGGCCAGTCGCGCTTTCACGCCGTTCGGATGCGGCTGGAGGCGATGGCGATCACGCCGGGACCGCGCGGCTGGTTCCTCGAATTTCTCGTCTTCGGCTTCAAGCAGGGATGGGCGTGCCTGTTCGGCGGGCTGATGCTCGCGCTGCTGCTCGGCACGCACCTGTTCTGGCCCGACGACGCGCCGCTCCACCGTTATGACGCGATCACGATCGGCGCGGTGCTGATCCAGCTAGGCATGCTCGCCTTTCGGCTGGAGACGCCGAAAGAGGCTCTCGTCATCCTGATCTTCCACATCGTCGGCACGGTGATGGAATTATTCAAGACCGCCGCCGGGTCATGGCAATATCCCGAAGCGAGCCTGCTCCACATCGGCGCGGTGCCGCTCTTCTCGGGCTTCATGTATGCCGCGGTCGGCAGCTATATTGCGCGCGTGTGGCGCATCTTCGATTTTCGCTACACCGGCTATCCGCCGATGTGGACGAGCTATGCGCTCGCGGCGGCGATCTACGTCAATTTCTTCGCGCATCACTGGACCTACGACATCCGCTGGTTCCTGTTCGCGGCGACGGCGCTGCTGTTCTGGCGCTGTCAGGTGTGGTTCCGGCCGCTGCACGTCCACCGCCGGATGCCCTTGCTCGTCGGCTGGGGGCTTGTCGCGCTGTTCATTTGGTTCGCCGAGAATATCGGCACCTTCGCCCGCGCCTGGACCTATCCCAGCCAGGACGATGGCTGGCACATGGTGGGGCTGGAAAAGCTCGGCAGCTGGTATCTGCTGATGATCATCTCGTTCGTGCTGGTCAGCCTCGTCCAGCGGCCGAAAGCGCCGGATCAGCCGAACGGCCGGTCGATCGACGGTGGCGGTTCGCTGAACCATTTGGGGCCGTTGTCGGTCATGTAGAAACAATCCTCAAGCCGGATGCCGAATTCGCCGGGGATGTAGATTCCCGGTTCGTTCGAGAAACACATGCCGGGCGCGAGCTTCGTCGTTTCGCCGCGCACCAGATTGACCGGTTCATGCCCATCGAGCCCGATGCCGTGGCCTGTGCGATGCGAGGTGCCGGGCAGCTTGTAACCCGGTCCCCAGCCGAGGCTTTCATAATAGGCCCGCACCGCGTCGTCGACTTTGCCCGCGGGTGTGCCGAGTTTCGCCGCGGCGAATGCGACGTCCTGCCCCTTGCGCATCTGGTCCCACACCTGCCGCTGGCGCGTCGTCGCCTTGCCGTAAACGAAGCTGCGCGAGATGTCGGATTGATAGCCGTGGACGGTCGCGCCGCAGTCCATCAGCACGACTTCGCCCTCGCGCACCGCCTGCGGCTTGCCCGATCCATGCGGATAGGCGCTCGCTTCGCCAAGCAGTATCAGCTCGAACTCGCTCTTGCCGCCCAGCGCCCGCGTCGCCGCGGCCATGATCGCGCCGATCTGCGCCGGGGTCATGCCAGCCTCGATGCGCGGCGCGGTGTGGCGATAAGCAGCAAGTGTGATGACGTTCGCGATCTGCATCAGCGCGATCTCGGCGGGCGACTTGTGCATCCGGCAGCCGCGCACCACGGGCGCGCCATTGACCACCGTCGCACCCGGCATCGCCTTTTCGAGGCCGTCGACCGCGAAATAGCGCACGGTTTCCTCGACCCCGATTTTGCCCTTCGCCAGCCCGCGCTTGCCGAGCCATGCGGCGACCACGGCGAGCGGGTTCTCGTCCTCGTTCCACGTCAGCACCTCGGCCTCGACGCCCAGGCTCTCGCGCACCGAAGGTTCTTCAAAGAAAGGCGTGACGATCGCGACCTCGCCCTCGCGCGTCAGCACCGCGGCGGTCAGCCGCTCGCTGCGCCACCATTCGACGCCGGTGAAATAGATGAGGCTCGATCCCGGCTCGATCAGCAGCGCGCCGATATCGTTGGCGGCCATCAACGCTTTCGCCTTGGCGATCCGCGCCATACGCTCGGCGGTGCCGATCGGCACAGCCTTGGCGGCAAGGTTCGGGAGTCCCGCCGTGTCGGCGGCGAAGGATGAAGCAGGCAAGCTCAACGCCAAACCGCCTATCGCCGCCGTGCCCAGAAACTGCCGCCGATGCATCGTCATCCCCTTGCTCAGTAGATCAGCAGGTCGGCGATCTCCGCACGCCATCCGGCCTCGTCGGGCGACGCCAGCGCATCAAGGTCGCCCGCGTCCGCCCCCGCATCGTCAACCCAATCGCGTAAGGCAGGTCCGCCGTTGATCACGTCGATCGCGAGCACATCGTCGGTATATTCATATTTGAAATCCTTGCCGCGCCAGATCGGATAGTCCGGATAGAGGCTGCGGATCGCCTTGAAGCCAAGCGCCTGCACGCGCCACGGCTGGAACGCATCATCGTCGTACCACGGCCCGTCGGCGTGGATATGCACGCCGCTATTGAGCTGGCCGACATGCTTGTGAAAGGTCGGCTGGAACCAGATATCGCGCAGCTTGCACCCGCCGAGCCATTGCGGCGCGAGGCGCTGCATCTCTGCGATCACCGCCTTCGCATCGATGTCGGGCGCGCCGAACAGTTCGAGCGGACGCGTCGTGCCCCTGCCCTCGCTGAGTGTCGCCCCCTCGACCATCACCGTGCCGGCATAGGCGCGCGCCATATTGACGTTCGCGGCGTTGGGGCTGGGGTTGATCCACGCGCGGTCCGTGGGCCAGCCGAAGCCGGGGCCTTTTGGCTCCCAGCCCTCCATCTCGATGACGCGGTAATCGACGTCGAGCCCGAAGTGACGGATGAACCAGTGCCCCATCTCGCCCATCGTGAGGCCGTGGCGCATCACCATCGGCCCCGCGCCGACGAAACTTTCCCATCCGGGCAGAAGGCGGGTGCCCTCGACCGGCCGCCCCGCCGGATTGGGCCGGTCGAGCACCCACACCGCCTTGCCATGCTGTGCCGCGGCCTCGAGCACATAGAGCAGGGTCGTCACATAGGTGTAGATGCGGCAGCCGAGGTCTTGCAGGTCGACGAGCATGACGTCGAACGTGTGCATCGATTGGCCCGACGGGCGGCGCACCTCGCCATAGAGGCTGAACACCGGCATGCCATAGATCGGATCGGTGAAGTCGGGCGACTCCATCATATTGTCCTGAAGGTCGCCGCGCACGCCGTGCTGCGGGCCGAACACCGCGGTGATGTCGAGCCCCGAAGCGACAAGCGCGTCGATACTGTGCGCCAGGTCGGCGGTGACCGAGGCGGGGTGCGCGAGCAGCGCGACGCGCTTGCCTTCGAGCGGTTTGCGAAGCGCCGGGTGGGCGAGCAGGCGGTCGATGCCGAAGTGAACAGTCATGCCGCGTCGGGTGCCCCAAGCGTGAGTGCAAAGCAATCGGGATGATGGAAGTCGGGTTTGCCAAGCGGGTGCGCGAGCGCCCAATAGCTTTTGGTGCCGTCAAGCTCCTCGATCACCGCCGACAGCGCGAGTTTCGCACCCTTGTCGGGAAAAATGCCGGGCTCGACGCGCAGCGCATAGCGTTGATCGCCCTTGTCGGCCGCCATTTCCCACGGGGCAAGATCATCGACGCGGAGCAGCGAGCGATAATCGTCGAATTGGTAGCAGGCCCATCGACCATCGGGCGAATAGTTGAACTCGGTGTAGTCGGGCTCGCCTTCTTCGGTCAGGAACGCCTCGAAACAGGTGCTTTCCCACAATCCGTCGGTCGCACTATCGGCAATCACCAGCTCGCCCTGGCCGTCGGGCAGCACGAGTGCGGAGACCGCGCCATCGACGACGAAGCGCAGCGCAAAGCCGTCCTCGAACGACAGGCCGACCTCAACCGCGACCGCACGCACCGCTTTGCCCGGCGTATCGGGGTGGCAGATCAGTTCCCTGCGGATGCTATCCAAATATCAAACCCCATGCTAAGCGCCCGCCCGCTATGACGAACTATAAATCCGACCTGCTGCGCCTCCTCGATGAGCGAGGCTATATCCATCAGACGACCGACGCGGAAGGGCTGGATGCACTCGCGGCGAAACAGATCGTCCCCGGATACATCGGTTTCGACGCGACCGCGCCCAGCCTGCACGTCGGCAGCCTCGTCCAGATCATGATGCTGCGCCGCCTGCAACAGACGGGGCACAAGCCCGTCGTGCTGATGGGCGGCGGGACGACGCGCATCGGTGACCCCACCGGCCGCGACGAAAGCCGCAAGATGCTGTCGGATGAGGCAATCGCGGCGAACATCGCGTCGATCTTCAGCATATTCCAGCGCTTCCTTCACTTCGGTGACGGACCGACCGATGCGGTGATGGTCGACAACCAGGACTGGCTCGGCAAGCTTGGCTATATCGAGCTGCTGCAGGAAGTCGGCACGCACTTCACCATAAACCGCATGATGACATTCGATTCGGTCAAGCTGCGGCTCGAACGCGAACAGCCGATGACCTTCCTCGAATTCAATTACATGATCCTTCAGGGCTATGATTTCCGGCACCTGTCAAAGACCATGAACGTCCGTTTGCAAATGGGTGGATCGGACCAGTGGGGCAATATCGTCAACGGCATGGAGCTGGGCCGCCGCATGGACGGCGCCGACCTCTATGGCCTGACGACTCCGCTGCTGACCACCGCGGCGGGGGCAAAAATGGGCAAAACGGCCGCCGGAGCGGTGTGGCTTAATCCCGAACAACTGTCCCATTTTGACTATTGGCAATATTGGCGCAACTGCGACGACCGTGACGTCGGCAAGTTCCTGCGGCTGTTCACCGATATGCCGATGGACGAGATCGCGCGCCTCGAAGCACTTGAGGGTGCCGAGATCAACGCAGCGAAGAAGATTCTCGCCGACGCCGCGACGACGATGTGCCGCGGCGACGAGGCAGCACAAGCTGCGTCGGAAACCGCCGCGCAAACCTTTGAAAAGGGACAGATTGGCGGCGACCTTCCGCAAGCAGTCGCGCCCGCCGAGGGGCTCAGCGTCGTCGATGCGCTGCGCGAACTGGGCTTTGCAGGCTCGAACAAGGAGGCGCGCCGCAAGCTCGAAGAGGGCGCGGTAAAGGTCGATGGTGAAGTCGTTCGCGACCCCCAGCTTCGCATCGTGCCGGGCGCCGATCCCGTTCCGGTCAGCCTGGGGTCAAAAAAACATGGCCTTGTGACCCGCTAGAGCGCAGACCAGCGTTTACGACTTCTTCAGCAATCGGGTGGATCGTCATGGTCAAATCAACAAGGTCCACGAAAATGCGCAAGATCGACACCAGCAAGGCCCATTATGTCGGCCTCGACCAGCGGATTGCTCCGCGTAGCGACGTCTATTGCCGCCTGCCCTTCGTCATGCCCGACGGACGGCAGGAAATGTGCACCTGCGTCAACATCAGCGCCGACGGCATGCTGATGCGTTTTGAACGCGGATTGGAAATCGGTGACCTCGTCGTGCTTCGCATGCCGATCATCGGTCGAACCTCAGCAAAAGTCGTCTGGTCGCTTGCCGGCAAGACGGGTTTGCAGTTTGAAAAATCCATCTCGGTCGAGGATTATCTGCCGATGATCCGCGCCATGGGCGCCCGCGGCGACGTCAACTAACCGCTTCGCAGGAGCGGCACCGCCGCATCCCGCTCGAACAGATAGAGGCAGAGGCGCACCGCCTCTGCCCGTGCCCCCTCCATGCCGCCATCGCGCTCGACGAACAGACGGGCGTCATCATGCGCCACCGGCAGCAACCTGACGAGTTGTTCGGCGGTCGCCAGCCGGTAATCGGCATCCCCCGACTGTTTGAGGCCGAGCAACTCGCCGCCACCGCGCAGCTCCAGATCCTTCTCTGCAATGACGAAACCGTCATTGGTATCGCGCATCAGCGCCAGCCGCTCGCGCGCGGTTTCCGACAGATTCTGCGAGCGGAGCAACAGGCATATGGATTTGGCGGTGCCGCGACCGACGCGTCCGCGCAGTTGGTGGAGCTGTGCGAGGCCGAAACGATCGGCATGTTCGACGATCATCAGGCTCGCCGCGGGCACATCGACCCCCACTTCGATCACCGTGGTCGCCACGAGGACGCCGATTTCGCCCGCCTGAAAGCGCGCCATGACGTCATCCTTTTCGGGGCCCTTCATCCGGCCGTGGACAAGCCCGACGCGCGCGTCACCCAACCGTTCGCGCAGCAGCACGGCCCGGTCTTCCGCCGCCGCGAGTTCGCTCCCTTCGCTTTCGGCGACGAGCGGGCAGACCCAATAGGCCTGGGCGCCGGTCGACAGATGCCGGTCGAGCCCGTCGACCACTTCGTCGAGCCGGTCGACCGACACCACGCGGGTGTCGATGGGCGTCCGCCCCGGCGGCATCTCGTCGATCTGCGACACATCCATTTCGCCGTGATTGGCGAGTTGCAGCGTGCGCGGGATCGGCGTCGCGGTCATCACGAGAAGGTGCGGCGGGCGCGCCGCCTTTTGCGTCAGCATCAACCGCTGTGCGACGCCGAAACGATGCTGTTCGTCGACGACGACGAGCGCGAGATCCTTGTAGGTCACCGCCTGCTGGAAGATCGCGTGCGTGCCGACGAGAATATCGATGCTGCCGTCGGCGAGCCCCATCAATGTCGATTCGCGCACTCTTCCCTTGTCGCGTCCGGTGAGGATCGCGAGGTTGACCGGCAGGCCCGCGAGCATCCGCTGCAAGGTCGCGAAATGCTGGCGCGCCAGAATCTCGGTGGGCGCGAGCAGCGCAGCCTGCGTCCCTGCCTCCACCGCCGCCAGCATCGCGCGCAAGGCGACAAGCGTCTTGCCGGACCCGACGTCGCCTTGGAGCATGCGCAGCATTGGCGTATCCTGCGCCATGTCGCCCGCAATCTCGCGGCCAACGCGCTCCTGCGAGCCCGTCAGCCCGAAAGGCAGCTTCAGCGCGTCGGTCAGCCGGCCATCGCCGACGATCGGTCTGCCCTTGCGCGTCCGCAGCCCCTGCCGGATCAGCATCAGCGCAACCTGACTGGCGAAAATCTCGTCATAAGCAAGCCGGTCGCGCGCGGCCTCGTCACGCGGGCTGGCGTGCGCGCGCGCCATCGCTTCACGCCACGCCGGCCAGCCCCGGCTCGCGAGCAGCGGGGCGTCGATCCATTCGGCAAGATCGGGCCGACGTTCAAGCGCAACCTGCCCCAGCTGCGACAGTCGCGCGTTGGTCAGGCCTTCGGTCAGCGGATAGACCGGCTCATGCTCGGCGATCCCCGCCTCGTCCCCCGGCTCGACGACTTGGTCGGGGTGCACGATCTGGCGCATGTCGCCATAAAGGTCGAGGCGGCCCGAAACGCGGCGCTTTTCGCCCAAAGGAAACAGCTTGCGCGCAAGTCCCGATGTCCGCCCGAAATAAACGAGGCGAACATGGTCACCGGCGCCGTCGAACGCCTCCACCCCGAAGGGCGCGCGCGGACTACGACCGGGGCGGTAATCCTGCGCAGTCAGTTCGACGATGATCGTCTGTCCCGCCTGCGCTTCGTCAAGCCGCTCGACGGGAAAGCGCGAGATCAATCCGGTCGGGAGATGGAACAGCACGTCGACGACGCGCTCGAGCCCCAGCCGCGTCAGCGGCTTGGCGAGCTGCGGCCCGACGCCTTTCAGGTCGGTGAGCGCGGCGAAGAGTGGATTGAGGATTTCGGGTCGCATGATCGTTCAGGCTATCTAGCGCGAGCCTTTCCAACTTGCACCTCCCCTCTCCCCGTGCGGGAGAGGAAAGCGAGACTTGCCCCGGACCTGTCCGGGGCTTAGTCGCAGCCGGAGAGGGGTATGCGCTTGCAAAGCAAG
>Ga0155548_150_pt3 | contig 11243 bp, 13 predicted proteins | sample RifCSPhighO2_12_FD_107205 | JGI IMG/M metagenome (GOLD analysis project Ga0155548, IMG submission 107205) | Sphingopyxis sp. RIFCSPHIGHO2_12_FULL_65_19
CTTCGACCAGAGCACGCGCCTGACGCTGACACCCAGCGGGCCGGTGTTTGCGATGAGCGGGCTGGGCTATACGCACCCTGTCTGGGGCCATGGGCTCGATCATGGCGAACTCGAGGTTGCGCACGACCGTCTGTCCGAAGCCGACCGGCAGTGGGGCAGCCCGCTGGCGATGCACGTTCAGGCACTCGTCCGCGCCGAACTCGTCGACGGCGACCGTCACGACATCGGCGTCGGCGTCCTCGAACAATTGTTCGTCGGGCCGCACCGGCCCACCGGGCTTTCGGGCCTGATGGACCCCGTTGCATGACCTTTCCGACCTCGCCCGAATCGATGGCGCCAGAATGGCTCGGCGCTGTGCTGGGACGGCCGGGACGGCTCAAGGGTTTCGCATCGGCGAAGGTTGGCACCGGCCAGATGTGCGACAGCTATCGGCTCACGCTCGACTGGGAGGACGGCACCGACGCGCCGCCGAGCGTGATCGCCAAATGCCCGAGCCACGACGAGGCCAGCCGGAACATCGCCAAGCTGACCGGCACCTATGTCAAGGAAGTCAGCTGGTATCGCGAACTGGCGGCGGAAAGCGGCGTTGCGGCCCCGGCGTGCCACTTCGCCGATATCGCCGCGGACGACGTCGATTTCGTCCTGATCCTGTCCGACCTCGCGCCCGCGCGGCAGGGCGACCAGCTTGCGGGGCTGAGCCTGGCGTCGCTTGTTCCGTGCATCGAGGCGGCGGCGCAGCTCCACGCGCATCTTTGGAACGACGCGCGGCTTGCCGACCTGGGCTGGCTGTCGCGCGACAATGGCGATCTGGTGCGCGCGTTGTTCCCGCAGCTCTATGTCGGCTTTCGCGAACGCTATGCGGCGCGACTGGCGGCCGATGTGCTCGACCTGGGCGCCGGGCTCGTGGACCGGCTCGACGCCTATCTGGCGCGCGAGCCCGCGGCGCGGACGATCGTCCACGGCGACCTGCGCATCGACAACATCCTTTTCGCGCCCGGCGGCGATGCCTGTTGGCTCGTCGACTGGCAGACACTGGGGCGCGGCAGCGGTGCCGCCGACCTCGCCTATCTGATCGGCACCAGCATCGCTGACCCGATCGAGCGCGCCACCGCGGACCGTCCCGCCTTCGACCATTGGATCGCGGCCCTGACCGCCGCGGGCGTTGCGCCCGATGCCGACGCGTTATGGACCGACTATCGCGTGGGCGCCTTGAGCGGTTATTTCATGGCGGTCTTCGCCTCGATGAGCGTCGAACGCACCGCGCGCGGCGACGAGATGTTCGCGGTGATGGCCGAACGGCCGACCCGGCAGGCGCTGGCGCTGGGAAGCCTGGACCTTCTCTAGGGTCAGGACCCATTCATTGCCGCGAAGGCGGGGTGGCCGCTCCCCACCCCAAAGCCTCCACTCGGACACCACAGCCCATAGAAAAAGGGCGGCCCGTTGCCGGACCGCCCTTCCCTCTCCACCCGTCGGTGGAAAAGCTTTTTAGCGCTTCGAGAACTGGAAGCTGCGGCGGGCCTTGGCCTTGCCGTACTTCTTACGTTCGACCGCGCGGCTGTCGCGGGTCAGGAAGCCGGCCGTCTTCACAACGCCGCGGAGCGCCGGTTCAAAGCGGGTCAGCGCCTGCGCGATGCCGTGCAGCACGGCGCCCGCCTGGCCCGACAGGCCGCCGCCCTTGACGGTTGCGATCACGTCATACTGACCGACGCGTTCGGTCAGGCCGAAGGGCTGGTTGATGACGAGACGCAGCGTCGGACGTGCGAAATAGACTTCCTGGTCGCGGCCGTTGACGGTGATCTTGCCCGTGCCGGGCTTGACCCACACGCGGGCGACGGCGTCCTTGCGGCGGCCGGTCGCATAGGCGCGGCCCTGCTTGTCGACGATCTTTTCGCGCAGCGGCGTGGTCGAAACCGGAGCAGCAACCGTGCCTTCGACGGCGCCGGCGAGATCCTTGAGATCGGTCATGGTCTGTTCGTCAGCCATTATGCACCCACCTTGTTCTTGCGGTTCATCGACGCGACGTCGATCACTTCGGGGCTCTGTCCTTCATGCGGATGCTCGGTGCCCGCGAAAATACGCAGGTTGCGCATCTGCTGGCGGCCGAGCGGGCCACGCGGGATCATGCGTTCGACAGCCTTTTCGAGCACGCGCTCGGGAAAACGGCCTTCGAGGATCTTCGCCGGGCTGGTTTCCTTGATGCCGCCGGCATAGCCGGTGTGCTTGTAATAACGCTTGTCCTGCAGCTTCTTGCCGGTGAACGCCACCTTCTCCGCATTGATGACGATGACATTGTCACCGCAATCGACGTGCGGGGTGAACGACGGCTTGTGCTTGCCGCGCAGGATGTTGGCGATGATCGATGCAACGCGGCCCACAACAAGGCCCTCGGCGTCGATCAGCACCCATTTCTTTTCGACCGTGCTGGCGTTCGCCGATGCGGTCGTCTTGGTCAGCGCCTTCATGGCACGCTCCTTGACAGAGATGGACGAGGCGAACGGCGATGCCGCCGCCCGAAACAAACCGCGCCGCCCGATTCCCGAGGGAACGCAGCGGCGCTTCGGAGCGGGCCAATGGCGCCGGACGAGCGGAAAGTCAAGCAGAGAGCGGCTTTGCTGACGGGTATTATAATACCTCTTGATTCATCCATCGGGTTCCAGCGCGCGAACCCTTTCCTCGACGAGCGTCCGTTCGCCGCCGCCCGCTTCGACGATCCAGCTCTGCCGCCGCTCGCGCATAACAAGCCCTGTGCGCGTGTCGATCGTCCACAGATTGTCGATTTCCAGCGGTTGCGTGACGCCACCAACCGCCGCCGCATCCTGCTCGACCCTGGCGATCGTCTGCAACGCACCGTCATGGGCGATCGACACGCTCGCGCCATCGGTCGGTGCATGGGCCGGGATGGCTTGGTTCGCAGGCGCGATCAGCGCCCGGATGTCGGCGGTCGCCAGCCGGTCGCGCTCGGCGGCGGGAAGCGCGGCGATCATTTCGGCCAGCTGCTTCGCCTCGGGCCGACCGGCCGCGGCGCCGGCCGCCTCGATCCGCGCGGTCACGCGCGCCCACAGCTGTTCGGGATCGACCAGGTCGATCCGGCGGCCGTCGGGGGCGACAAGATAGGCCATCGCCTCGCCGACGAGCGGTTGGAGCATCAGGGTCAGCGCGCGCGTAACCTCGGGCCGGGCATCCGAATCGATCCGCTGAAGCACGGCATCAAGGCGATAGCCCCGCCCGGCCTGTTGCCATTGCAGCGCATAAACGAGCGCAAAATTGATCAGCGCACCATCGCGGCCGATACGGCGCGTCGTGACGCGATAGGTCATCGGCACGCCGACGGGCGGCGCAAAACGGACATGCGCCGATACCACCGCGACATGATCGCCGGGCGCCGCCTCCGGCAAAGGCTGCGCCAACAGCAGCAGCGCGCCGCCGAGGCCGCCCGCCAGCGTCATGCGGAGCGGCGCCCCACACGGTGCAACGCGCCCGCGGCGATGGCGACGAGGATCGCGCCCATCACCTGATGCATCACCGCAACCCACATCGACACGCCCGACACGACGGTCCAGATGCCCAGCAGCATCTGCGCTGCGACCACCGCGACGAGCAGGCCCGCTTCGGTCCGTGCGCCGCGTCGCGACAGGCTGCGGGCAAGGAGGAGCAGCGCAAGCGCGGCAACCCAAGACCACCAGCGATGAAGGAAATGGATCAGGAACGGATCGTTGGTCAGCGCAAGCCAGGCGCCGCCCGCCCAGTCGATGCCCTCGGGCACGAAATGATCGTTCATCAGCGGCCAGCTGCTCGCGACATAACCCGCGTTGAGCCCCGCAACCCACGCGCCGAGCAGCAGCTGGACGAACAGGATCAGGACGATGCCGATCGCAGGGCCGGTCAGGCGCGCCGGGTGCGCCGCGGGATTGTCCGCCAGCGCGCGAAGGTCACGCGCGGTCCAGACGAGCCCCGCCAGCAGGAACAGCGCGGTCAGCAAATGCGTCGCGAGGCGGAAATGACTGACATCGACGCGATATTCGAGCCCCGAGGCGACCATCCACCAGCGGATCGCGCCCTGCAACCCGACGAGCGCGGCGAGCGCGGCGAGCCGCCAGCCATAGCCCGCGGGAATCGCGCGGCGCCACGCAAACCAGATCAGCGGCACGACCAGCGCCATGCCGACGACCCGGCCCAGGATGCGGTGCAGCCATTCCCAGAAAAAGATGGCCTTGAACCCGGCCAGCGTCATGCCGAGGTTGATCTCGCGATATTCGGGGATCTGCTTGTATTTTTCAAATTCGGCGATCCATCCCGCCTCGGTCATCGGCGGGATCACACCCGAAACGGGACGCCATTCGGTAATCGACAGCCCCGATTCGGTCAGGCGCGTGATACCGCCGACCCCGACCACGATGATGACGAGCAGCGCGACGGCCCAGAGCCAGCGTGCAAGCGCCGCGGGGCGCGGGGCGCGGGCGAGGGGCGAAGGCGAGGCGGATGCGTTCGTCATCGCCGCCCTATCGGCGCTTGCAGGTCGATAGGCAAGGGGTGCGAAACCGGGGCCTTGGGGAAATTCATGGCCCCGACAGGCACGGCTTGATAAGCGATGCCGATGCCTCGCCGCGCCCGAACCGCCCTTGCCGTCCTGCTGCTGTTCGCGGCCAGCCCTGCCTTCGCGGCGGCGGCCTCGGCCTCCGCCTATGACGCGCTGGCGGCGGCCGAGGCGCGCGTCGCCGCCATCGGCTTTCGGCTGACCACCGCCAATGCGGACTGGTGCCCGGTGCGCCAACCGCAATTCGGCTGGATCTGGGGCGACCCGCGCCTCTACGCGGCCGATCGGCGCGCGGAGGCGCTCCGGGCCTATGGCGCCGCCGATCCCAACCACGCCTTCGTCGCCGCATTCGCCCCCGGATCGCCTGCCGCCGCCGCCGGCATCGCGATCGGTGCCCCCGTCACCGCGATCGCCGACGCCCCGGTCCCCGACGGTGCCGGGGCGCACCCCTTCGCGCGTATCACGGCGATCGAGACCAGTCTCGCTGCCCGGCCGGTCGACGAGCCGCTTGCGCTCCAGCTCGGCGCCGCGCGCGTTGCCACTCTGGTTCCGATCCCGGGCTGCGCCAGCGACTTTCGGGTCGAGGCCAATGCAAAGCCGGGGGCCGTCGCCGACGGGCGGCTGGTGCTGGTCAACCAGGGCCTAATCGACTTCGCCGCCGATGATCAGGAACTGGCCGCGGCGATCGCGCACGAACTGGCGCACAATATCCTCCGCCACCGCGCGCGGCTCGACGCGGCGGGCGTCGATCGTGGATTGGGCAAGCAATTCGGCCGTAGCGCCCGCCTGTTCAAGCAGACCGAGGTCGAGGCCGACCGGCTGTCGGTCTGGTTGCTTGCCGGCGCGGGCTACGATCCAGCCGCCGCGGCGCGTTTCTGGACCCGCTTCGGCCAGCGCAAGGGACGCCCGCTGTTCCAGGCGGGCACGCATCCAAACTGGCGCGACCGTGTTGCGGCGCTCGAAACCGAAGCGGCCGCCGTGGCCGCCGCCCGTGCGGGGGGCCGCCCGCTGCGTCCGCCGTTGATCGGTGCGCCGCCACCCTTGGAATGATGCAGCGGCGATCCTATTTGGGCAGCATCCGCTTTTTCCCAACAAGGACGATGCCATGACCCCTGAGACCGCAATTTTTGCCGGAGGCTGTTTTTGGTGCACCGAGGCCGTGTTCCAGTCGCTCGGCGGCGTCGAGCGGGTCGAGAGCGGTTATATCGGCGGCACGGTGCCCAACCCGACTTACAAGCAGGTGTGCGGTGGCGATACCGGCCACGCCGAGGCGATCCGTATCACCTTCGATCCCGCTGTCATTTCCTACGCCGACCTGCTCGACGTCTTTTTCGCGACGCACGATCCGACGCAGCTCAACCGGCAGGGCAACGACATCGGCACCCAGTATCGCAGCGCGATCTTCCCGCTCGATGCCGCGCAGGGCGATGCCGCGCGCGCCGCGATCGAGCGTGCGGCACCCGACTGGCCCGCGCCGATCGTCACGACGATCGAAAGCGCGGCGGACTGGTATCCCGCCGAGGATTATCACCAGGCCTATTGGGATGGCGAAGGCCAACGCAATCCCTATTGCATGGCCGTCATTCCGCCGAAGCTCGCCAAATTGCGCAAGGGATTCGGCGACCGCCTGCGCGCCTGATCGTCCGCGCCGCGGCTTCGCCCTCGCCAATCGGCGCGCGGCGCTTCGACGACCCCGGCACCTGAAACCCGCCAGCCAACCCCGACCGACTGTTGCCCAATGGCCGCATGACGTCGCTTTTCATTGACTTTCCAACCGTTTTGGCTAGCGGACGCGCCTTCGCTGGGGCAGGATCGCCCTGAACCGCAGTTGGGGGGCACGGCCAGGTGCTGGCATCGCTGTTTCTGATCGGCACGTTGTTCGCGACGCCGCCGATGTCGGCCCAGGCCGCAAGCCAGACAGTCGTCGAGGATGACGCCGGGGGCATGACGCGCGCCGTCAACCGGATGGTCGGCGGCATCGTCAGCTATGCGCGCTGGCCGGATGCGGCGCCCGCGAGCGGGCGGATCATGTGCGTGGTCGGGACGCCCCGGCTGACCGACCGCATGACACCCGACCTTCCGGGGCCCGGTGCGATCACCGTCCGCCAAACAACCGCGGCCGCCGTGACGCCCGAATGCGATATCCTGTTCCTCGGCCGGATGCCCGTCGGCGACCGGCGCCAGCTGATTGCCTGGGTGCGCGGTCGCCCGATCCTGACCATCACCGACGATGACGCTGCGTGTCTTTATGGCGCGATGTTCTGCCTGAACAGCCGCGCCGCCAGCCTCAGCTTTTCGGTCAACCTCGATGCGATCGGACGCGGGCCGCTGCGCATCGACCCGCGCGTCCTGCGCATCGGCCGCGGCGAGGGAGGGGCGTGATGAACGACCAGCCCACCCCACCAGTCGAGCGGATCGGCACCCGCACGACGCTGCAAAAGCTGCTGTCGCGCTTTCATTTCGGGATCACCCTGTTTGCCGTCGCGCTGTCCGGCCTGACCATCCTGCTCGCCGGGGTCACCGCGCTGCGTGGTTATGCCGACCGCAACATGGAATTGGCGGCGCAGCTCGGCGCCTATGGTGTCGAACCCGCGCTCGTCTTCAACGACCCGCAAGCAGCGCGCGAGGGACTCGAGCCGCTGACCCGCATTCCCGGCATCGCGCGGCTCCGCGTGCTCAACGATGTCGGGCGGCCCGTTACCGAATGGACATCGCCCGCCGCCGATCCGGCCCCGATGCTGACCCGCATCTTCTTTCCACATCCGTTCGCGGTGACCGTCCAGCGGAACGGATCTGCGATCGGCACGATCGAGGTGTGGGGCGACAGCTCGACGTTGATCGACTATGTCCGGCTCGGCCTGCTCGCTGGCCTCGGATGCCTGCTCGTCACCGCGTTCGGCACCGTCTTCCTCGCTCGGCGGTTTGAATATGAACTGGTCAAGCCGCTGAACGAGATCGCGACCGTCGCGCACGACGTGCGTCTGCACCGCCGGTTCGACAAGCGGGTCCAGCCGCTGGGTATCGCCGAACTCGACCGGCTGGGGGGCGACATCAATGCGCTGCTCGACGAACTGCAAGGCTGGCAGGGCCATATGGAAAGCGAACGGGCGATACTGGCCCACCGCGCGTCGCACGACCCGCTGACCGCGATGCCCAACCGCGCCGCCTTCGACGAACAGCTCGCACTGCACATCGAGGCCGCCGAAGCGCGCGGCAGCCGCTTCGCGCTGCTGTTTATCGACGCCGACAATTTCAAGGCGGCGAACGACAATTTCGGGCACGCCGCCGGCGACGCGGTGCTGGTCGCGCTGTCGGCTCGGATTAAGGAAACGCTGCGCAAGGGCGATTTCGCGGCGCGGATCGGCGGCGACGAATTTATCGTCATCATCGACCCGCTCGACAGCGAAACGCGCGCCGAAAATCTGGCGGGCCGCATCCGCGGCAGCGTCGCCGAGCCGGTGCTGCTGCCCGGCGGCGAGACCTATCGCGCCGCCGTCAGCATCGGCGTCGCGACCTTTCCCGACCATGGCCGCAATGCGACCGCCCTGCTCACCGCCGCTGACGCCGCAATGTATGCCGACAAGTTGACCAGCCGTTCCCGATAATCACCAGCGGAGATACGCCCGTGACCATTGATTTCCCCCGATCGATCCGACTCCTTTTCCTGACCGCCTTCGCGGCGATGCTCGCCGCGTGCCAAAGCGTGCCCGCCCCCAGCGGCTTTACGCCCGAACAAATCGCCGCGCTGAAGTCCGAAGGCTTTGTCGAGGGAGACGCGGGATGGGCACTGACGTTCAACGAACGGCTGCTTTTCGCGACGAACGAAAGCGCGGTGCATCCCGAACAGGAAGCGCGCATTGCGGCAATGGCGCGCAACCTGACGTCCGTCGGCATCATGACCGCGCGGGTCGAGGGGCATACTGACTCCACGGGCACCCCCGCCTACAATTTGACGCTGTCGCAGGCGCGCGCGCAAGCCGTTGCTGCGCCGCTGACGGCCGGCGGGATGCGCTTTACCGCCGACCAGATCGTCGGGCGCGGCGAAGCGGTTCCGATGTCGAGCAACGACACGGTCGACGGCCGTCAGGACAACCGGCGGGTCGTCGTGATCGTCACGCAGCAGTGACGGGAACCGGCCCCGCGCACGTCCCTTTTCTTGGTGAACGTTCAGAGCTAAGCCCTCGCGCATGAAACCGATCCGCAAAGCCGTCTTTCCCGTCGCCGGCCTCGGCACCCGCTTCCTTCCCGCGACAAAGGCGATCCCCAAGGAAATGCTGCCCGTCGTCGACCGGCCGCTGATCCAATATGCTGTCGACGAGGCGCGCGAGGCGGGAATCGAGCAGATGATCTTCGTCACCGGCCGCGGCAAGAGCGCGATCGAGGATCATTTCGACGTCGCTTTTGAACTCGAAAAGACGATGTCCGAACGCGGGAAGGATCTGTCGGTGCTCGAACCGACGCGGCTCGGCCCCGGCAATTGTGCCTATGTCCGGCAACAGGAGCCGCTCGGGCTGGGCCATGCGATCTGGTGCGCGCGCGACATTGTCGGCGACGAACCGTTCGCGATCTTCCTGCCCGACGAATTCATGCACGGATCGCCCGGCTGCATGAAACAGATGGTCGATGCTTACGCCCGGGTCGGCGGCAATCTGATCTCGGTGCTGGAAGTGCCGCACGAGCAGGTGTCGAGCTACGGCGTCATCGCGCCCGGTGCGCGCGACGGCGCGCTGACCGAGGTAAAGGGACTCGTCGAAAAACCCCCGATCGCCGCGGCGCCATCGAACCTGATCATTTCGGGCCGCTATATCCTGCAACCCGAAGTGATGCGTGTGCTTGAAAAACAGGGGAAAGGCGCCGGCGGCGAGATCCAGCTGACCGACGCGATGGCGACAATGATCGGCAACCAGCCCTTCCACGCCGTCACCTTCGAAGGGGCGCGTTATGATTGCGGATCGAAGGCGGGTTACATCCAGGCAAATCTGGCGGTCGCGCTCGAACGGCCCGATATCGCCGACGAAGTTCGCGCCTTTGCGGTGGACTTGTTGAAATAAACCTGGCGGAGACGAACGCCTCCGCCAGGCAGGTCACTATTCGCCTTCGATATTCGGCTTGGGAAAACTGTCGGCGCCCAACGTCTTGTACAGCAGGCCGCCGACCGCCCCGCCGATCAGCGGCGCAACCCAGAACAACCACAATTGCTGGAGCGCAAGGCCGCCGACGACGAGCGCCGGGCCGGTGCTGCGCGCCGGATTGACCGATGTGTTGGTCACCGGGATCGAGATCAGGTGGATCAGCGTCAGCGCAAGACCGATGGCGATCGGCGCGAACCCCGCGGGGGCGCGTCCGTCGGTCGACCCCATGATGATCCACAGGAAAAAGGCGGTGAGCACGACCTCGATCAGCAGCGCCGACCAGATGTCGTAATTGCCAGGCGAACCGGCGTCATAGCCATTCTGCGCGAGACCCCCGGCGATGTCGAAGACCGGGCTGCCCTGCGCGATATAATAGAGCAGGAATGCGGCGATGACGGCGCCGACAACTTGCGCACCGATATAGAGTGGGATGTCGCGCGCCTCGAACCGCCCGCCCGCCCACAGGCCCACCGTGACCGCGGGGTTGAGGTGGCATCCCGAAATATGGCCGATCGCATAGGCCATGGTGACGACCGTCAGGCCGAAAGCCAGCGAGACGCCGAGCAGGCCGATGCCGACATCGGGGAACGCCGCCGCCAGAACCGCGCTGCCGCAACCGCCGAACACAAGCCAGAATGTGCCGATCAATTCGGCCAAACCCTTTTGGATATTCGTCATCTTGACCCTCCTCCCCGCCGGCGGCCTCAGACGCCTCCGGCGCAAGGCGCATCCTATCAGTGCTGCGTCACCGGGCAAGCCCTTGCGCGCGCGGGACGAATCAGGCCACGGCAACCGCTTCGACGAAGTGCCGCGCACGCTGGTGCAGCGAAAGCGCCGCCTCGGTCAGCCCGGCCGACAATCGGCCCAGCGCCTGCGCACCGTCGCCGACGGCGGTCGCGCCATGCCCGATCTCGCGGACGCGCGCGTCGATCTCGCGCCCTGCGAAGACCGCCTGCTCGACATAGGTTGCGATCATCAACGTCGTCGCGCTCTGCCCGTCGACGGCATTGTCGATCGCGTCGGAAAAGCCGTTGTTCGCATCGATCGCCTTTTCAACCTCCTCGAAACCCGCGGCGACCTGGCCGACGATGTCGCGGATGCGGTCGACATATTGGGTGATGTCGCCCGCCGCCGACCGCGTCTGGTTGGCGAGCAGCTTCACCTCCGACGCGACGACCGCAAAGCCGCGCCCGGCGTCGCCCGCCCGCGCCGCCTCGATCCCGGCGTTGAGCGCGAGCATGTTGGTTCGGCTCGCCATGTCGATGATCAGCGCGAGCATCTGTTCGATCGACTGGCTCGCCGTCTTCAGCGCCAGCGCCCGCTCGCTCGCCAGCTTGATCTTGCGATGAGCGTCGCCGCGAACGGCGCGGGCGCGCGATCCGTCGTCGACGATTTTTGCCATCGTCGCGGCCAGCGCGTGACCTCGATCGCCGAGTTCCTGCAAGCCCGCAAGCGTCTGCGCGGTGGCGCCCGCGACGGTCACCGCATCGCTGCCCGTTTGCCGCGCGCGTTCGGACAGCGTGCCCGCGACCGCCTCCACCTTGCGCGCCATGTCGGACAGCGCGGCGGTCAGCGCG
>Ga0155548_102_pt4 | contig 11180 bp, 9 predicted proteins | sample RifCSPhighO2_12_FD_107205 | JGI IMG/M metagenome (GOLD analysis project Ga0155548, IMG submission 107205) | Sphingopyxis sp. RIFCSPHIGHO2_12_FULL_65_19
GGCGCGCCGTCGGCCATGATGATGTGGATATCGACCCCCAGCCGGTCAGCGTGGAGCCCGATCGGGTTCTTCACCCCGTTGAGCCCGTCGAGCGTATACAGCGCGGGCTGCGCATGCAGGATCATCCGGCCTTCGGGATCGATGCCCGCGCGCCCCGCGGCAAGCAGGTCGTCGACATCTTCCTTTTCGATCCGGTGGCCGCCGAGTTCGCTTTCGATCGGCGCGACGTCGCTGATCAGGCCGCCCGCCGAAAAGGCGACCCAGACGTCATCGATGTTGAGGCCCGCGATCCGTTCGGCCTGTTCGATCGCCTCGCGCACGATATGTTCGGTCTGTTCCATGTCGGCGACATAGCCGCGCTGGACGCCGCGGCTTTCGCGCTGGCCGGTGCCCAGCACGTGAAGCTGGCCGTCGGCGGTCTGCCCGGCAATCAGCGCGCACACTTTCCACGACCCGACATCGAGCGCGGTGATGATCTTTTCGATGCGCGGCGGCGCCATGGCTTACCCCTTTTCCGCCGACGCGTCGGCGACCGCATCGACCGCGGCGCGCGCTTCGTCGAGCTTCGCAGGCGCCACCTGCCCTTCGTGCGGCAGGCGCAGCACAAAGCGTTCCGGGTCGCGCATGTCGAAGCGCAGGATGCCCCGACCGAGCAGGCGGTTCGCGCCGTCCATATGCGCGAATTTGGCGAGCGCGGCCTTGGCCTCAGCCTCGCCTTCGGGCAGCGACAGCGTCTCGCCGCTGCGGAAGCGGAGGTCCCAGCGGCGGTTGCCGACCCAGGTCGCGCCCGCGAGCAATTCCTTGAGGCTGCTCGCCTCGGCCAGCAGCCGGCCCAGATCCTGCGAACGCTGGTTCGCCTTCGGCCCGATGACCAGCGGCAGGTCGGGCATCGTCGCGACGGTGACGGGTTCGAGCACGACGCCCTTGTCGTCGATCAGCGACAGACGATTATTATGCTGCCAGATCGCCGCCGGGGTGCGCTCGACGATATCGACCACCAGCGTGTCGGGCAGGCGGCGCGACACGCGCGCATCCTTGATCCAGCCATAGCGCATCAGGTCGCCGCGAACATCTTCCAGATCGACCGCCGCCATCGAGCGATCCTTCTGCGCAAGCGCGATGTCATAGACTTTCAATCGGTCGATCCGGTCGGCACCGACGACCTCGACCTTTTTGACCTGGAACCCCGCACGGCCGACCGCCTGGGCATATTCCTCATGCACCTTGGCGGTGACCCCCGTCGCATGGGCCGCGAGCGCGGCGACCGCGCACAGGCTCAGCCCGATGGTCCAGTTGGCAAGCTTCTGCAACCGCTGCGGGCTGATCGGCAGCGCGTTGATCACCGCGTTGAGCCGCGATGTCTTGATCGTCTTGCGCTTTTTCGGCGTCCGTGCGGGGCGGCGCGGCGGCGCCTTTCCGCGCTTGATCTGTGTCTTGCTCATAACAACGCTTCCCCCACGATGCGTTCGACGAGTTCGGCATAATCCATGCCGACCGCGCGCCCCTGTTCGGGGACAAGGCTCAATGGCGTCATCCCCGGCTGGGTGTTGACTTCAAGCAGGAAAATACCCGCCAGGCCATGTTCGTCGTCCCATCGGAAATCCGACCGCGATGCGCCCTTACACCCCAGCAGGCGATGCGATTGCAGCGCCAGATCCTTCATCCGCTGCGCCACATCGTCGGAGACATCGGCCGGACAGACATGTTCGGTCAGCCCGTCGGTATATTTGGCATCATAATCGTAGAAACCCGATTTGACGCGCAATTCGGTGACGGCCAGCGCCTGATCGCCGAGCACCGCGACGGTCAGCTCGCGCCCCTTGATGAAGGGTTCGGCGAGCAGGCGGTCAAACTCCTGCCACGGCCCCACGGCTTCGCGCGCGATCGGGTTGCCGTAATTGCTGTCGTCCCTGACGATCGCGACCCCGACCGACGATCCTTCGTTGACGGGTTTCAGAACATAGGGGCGCGGCAAGGGGTCGACTGAATAGAGGCTTTCGCTGTCGACCATCGTCCCCGTCGGCATCGGAATGCCATGCGGCACCAGCGCCTGCTTCGTCAATTCCTTGTCGATCGCGATCACCGAGGTGACGAGGCCGCTGTGGGTATATTTCAGACCCATCAGGTCGAGCATCCCCTGCACCGTCCCATCCTCGCCCGGGACGCCGTGGAGAGCGTTGAACACGACGTCGGGCTTGGCTTCGGCAAGCCGCAGCGCGACATCGCGGTCCATGTCGATGCGCGTGACCTTGTGCCCGCGCGATTCCAGCGCGTCGGCGACGCCGTTGCCGCTCATCAACGACACCTCGCGTTCGGCCGACCAGCCGCCCATCAGGACGGCGACATGCCACGGACCCCGGCTCATTCAGCCTTACCCACGCGCTGTATCTCCCATTGCAATTCGATGCCGCTCTTGGCTTTCACGCGGCGGCGGACTTCTTCGCCGAGCGCCTCGATATCAGCGCTCGTCGCTTCACCCGTGTTGATCAGGAAATTGGTGTGCTTTTCGCTGACCTGCGCGCCGCCGACGGCGAAACCGCGGCAACCGGCTTCGTCGACGAGTTGCCACGCCTTGTGGCCGTCGGGGTTCTTGAAGGTCGAACCGCCGGTTTTCGAGCGCAGCGGTTGCGACGCCTCGCGGCTTGCCGAGATGCGGTCCATTTCGGCCTGGATGGCAGCGGATTCGCCGGGCTGGCCGCGGAAAGTCGCGCCGATGACGACGGCTCCTTCGGGCAGTTCGCTGTGGCGATAGGTATAGCCGAGGTCGCCGAGCGGCAGCGTCTTGCGTTCGCCGGTGCGCAGGACGATGTCGCAATCGACCAGGATATCCTTGACCTCACCGCCATAGGCGCCGCCGTTCATGCGCACGAAACCGCCGACGGTGCCGGGGATCGAGCGGAGGAACTCCAGGCCCGCGATGCCCGCGTCGCGCGCGGTCGAGGAAACCAGGATACCCGACGCGCCGCCGCCGCAGTTGAGCGTCGTCGCGTCGATGGCATCGACCTTGGCAAAGGCCTTGCCAAGCCGGATGACGACGCCAGGAAAGCCGCCATCGCGGACGATCAGGTTCGACCCCAGCCCCAGCGCCATCACCGGCACACCGGGGTCGAGGTCGCGGAGGAAATCGGATAGGTCGTCGGCATCCTTCGGCTCGAACAGCCAGTCGGCAGGGCCGCCCGACTTGAACCAGACGAGCGGTGCGAGCGGGGCGTTGGGGGTGAGTTTGCCGCGCACGGCGGGGAGGATTTGGGTGCTCACACCGTCCTTCCTTCCCCGTTCGCATCGAGCGACGTCGAGATGCTTATCGAACGATGAGCGCGGTCGAAGCGTGTCTCGACTTCGCTCGACACGAACGGATTTGGGGGAGCGCGGAAAAGCAAGGGCATCATGCCGCCTCCACCGCCGCCGCCAGACCCGCCGCCATCTTGGTAATGTCGCCTGCGCCGAGGCAGATGATGATGTCGCCCGCGCCAAGGTCGCCGGCCTCGATGCTGGCCTTGATGCTCGCCGCCAGCGCGCCCGCATCGGCGACCACATGCGCATGACGATGGCCGCGATCGCGCAGCCCCTCCGTCAGTGCGTCGGACGACACGCCGTCGATCGGCGCCTCGCCCGCGGCATAGACGGGCAGCGCCAGCACCATGTCGGCGTCGTTAAACGCCTGCTGGAAATCGTCCATATGATCGCGCAGCCGCGTGAAGCGGTGCGGCTGGACGACCCCGACGACGCGCCCCGCCCCGGCCCCTTCACGCGCGGCCGACAGCACGGCGCGGATCTCGACCGGATGGTGGGCATAGTCGTCGATCACCGTGATGACGCCCTCACCCGCCGCGATCTCGCCAACTTTGGTGAAGCGGCGTTTGACCCCGGCAAAGCCGTTGAAGCCCGACACGATCTTGTCGTCCGGCACCCCCATGTGCAGCGCGACGGCGATGGCGGCGAGCGAGTTCTGGACATTGTGGCGGCCCGACATCGGCAGGTGAATGCCCTCGATCGTCCGGCTGTTGCCATCGCGGTCGCGCACGACGACGTCGAAGCGGTTGCCGTCGGGGCCCGGCGTCACATTGGTCCCGCGCACGTCGGCCTGCGCCGAGAAACCATAGGTAACAATCCGCCGATCGCGGATACGCGGAATGATCGCCTGCACTTCCGGATGATCGAGGCACAGCATCGCCGCGCCATAGAAAGGCACATTCTCGATAAACTCGACAAAGGCGTCCTTGATCGCGTCGAAGCTGCCATAATGGTCGAGATGTTCGGGGTCGATGTTGGTGACCACCGCAATCGTGCCATCGAGGCGCAGGAAGCTGCCGTCGCTCTCGTCCGCCTCGACCACCATCCAGTCGCTCGCGCCAAGCCGGGCGTTGGAGCCATAGTTGTTGATGATGCCGCCGTTGATCACCGTCGGGTCGATCCCGCCCGCGTCGAGCAGCGCCGCGACCAGGCTGGTCGTCGTCGTCTTGCCGTGCGTTCCCGCGATCGCAACGGTCGATTTCAGCCGCATCAGTTCGGCGAGCATTTCAGCCCGGCGGACCAGCGGGATGCGCTGCGCGAGTGCCGCCTCCACCTCTGGATTGCCGCGCTTGACCGCGGTCGAGGTCACGACGACCGCCACGCCATCGACGTTCGACGCCTCGTGCCCGATCGCGACCTTGATCCCGCGCTTGCGCAGACCCTCGATCACATAGCCGTCGGCGATGTCGCTGCCCTGCACCTGATAGCCAAGATTGTGCATCACCTCGGCGATCCCCGACATGCCGATGCCGCCGATGCCGATGAAGTGGATGATGCCGATATCGGTCGCGACGCCGCGCATCAGCGGTCCCCCGCGCGCGTGGCGGCCACGCCGCCTGCAACTGCCGCGCTGCGCGAAGGCGTTCCGACGCGGATGACATCCATCATCGGCGGCGCCGCCAGCGACTCGACAAGGTCGGCCAGATCGCGCGTCGCATCGGGAAGTCCGCAGCTCGCTGCCCGTTCGGCCGCAGCTTCGAGCGCGCCGGGTTCGAGCGCCATGCGCTGGATATGCTTCGCGACTTCGGCGGGCGTGAAGTCAGGCTGTTGGAACGCGATCGCGCCACCCGCTTCGACCAGATCGACGACATTGTAGCTTTGGTGATTGTCCATCGCACTCGGATAGGGAACGAAGATCGCCGGACGACCGGCACAGGCAAGCTCGGCGACGGTCGAGGCCCCTGCGCGCGCGATGACCATGTGCGCCCAGCGCAGCCGTTCCGGGAAATCCTGAATATAGGAGGCGCAATCCGCCGCGACGCCCAGTTCGGCATATTTGGCGCGCACCGCTTCGATATCATCCTCGCGGCATTGCTGCACGACCTGCAACCGATCGAGCAGCGCGCGCGGCAGCATCGCGATTGCAGCAGGAACGACCTCGCTCAGCACCGTCGCGCCCAGGCTTCCCCCAACCACGAGCAGGCGGAAAATGCCGTCCTCGGGCAGCGGCGGGAAACCCTCTTCGCGGATCGCGACGATCTCGTCGCGGACGGGATTGCCGGTGATATGCTTCTTGAGTTCGTGCCCGGCGGGATAACGCTGGATGTTGTGATAGGCGACCGCCACCGCATCGACGCGCGGTGCCATCAGACGGTTGACGCGGCCCAGCACGGCATTTTGTTCGTGAAGCACGCGGGGCCGTTTGGTTGCGCCCGCGGCGAGCAGGCTGGGAAGCGACGGATAGCCGCCAAAGCCGACGACGACCGCCGGGTCGAAGTCGCGAATCAGGTCGATGGCGCGGCGGCGTCCCTTGCGGATCGCCAGCGCCGCCTTCAACCAGCCGACGGGGCCGCCGGACACGCGCCCGGCAGGAAGGACATGCGTTTCAAGCTCGACCGGCGCGCCGGGGATTTTCAGTCCGCGGTCGTCGCTGACCAGCGCCACGCGATGCCCGCGCGCGATCAGTTCGCCCGCGAGGGCATAAGCAGGCAACATATGGCCTCCCGTCCCGCCGGCGGCGAGAAGGAAGTGGCGCGTCGCGGTCATTTTTGGGCGCTCATTTCTTGTTCCAGTTTCGGGTCATCGACACCCGTGCGGCATAGGGGTTTCGCCGGGTCAGCGACAAGAGCAAACCCATGCCGATCGACAAAGCGATGAACGACGATCCGCCATAGGAGATGAAGGGCAAGGTCATCCCCTTTGACGGGAAAATCTGCGTGTTCACCGCCATGTTGATCACCGCCTGTCCGCCAAACTGCGCGATCAGGCCGGCGACCGCGAGAATCAGGAAGCTGTCCTCCTCGTCGAGCAGGCGCACCAGCACCCGCACGATGATCGCGAGGTAGAGCACCGCGATCGCGATGCACGCGATCATCCCGAACTCCTCACCGATGACCGAAAAAATATAATCGGTGTGCGCTTCGGGCAGCTGGAACTTGGCAAGCCCCGCGCCGGGGCCGGTGCCGATCAGGCCGCCGGCGGTCAGCGTCGTATGCGCCTTGTCGACCTGAAAGCTGTCGCCCTCGGCGAACAGCCAGATGTTGATGCGCTGCTGCGCGACGGGGTAGAAGAAATAGGCAAGGATCATCCCCGCCACGCCCGCCCCGGTCAGCATCCCCATGATCCGCATCGACAGGCCGGCGACCAGCACCAGCACGAACCAGGTCGCGGCAAAGATGATCGTCTGCCCCAGGTCGGGCTGGCCCATCAGGAGCAGCGCGATGATCCCGGTCAGCACCGCGGCGAGCGGCACGACGGGCAGGCTCTGGTCATGCAATCGCAGCGACAATATCCACGCCAGCGACACCGCGAAAAACGGCTTGAGGAACTCCGACGGCTGGAGCCGCAAGACCCCGCTGCCGATCCACCGCTGCGCGCCGTTCACCGACGTCCCGATCAGCGGCACGAGGAACAGCAGGAACAGAAAGGTGATCGTGCCATAAATGGCGAAACGCCGCGCCTGCGGCTTGGGCAGCATCGACACCGCCAGCATCACCGGCACGCCGACGATGACCCACATCATTTGGCGATAGAAATAATAAAGCGGGTCAAGCGACGCGGTCGAGGTCGACAATTTCTGCGCGGCGACCGGCGACGCCGCGGCCACCGCGACCAGCCCGATCGCCACCAGGATCGACACGAGCAACAGCAGGACGCGATCGATTTCCCAGAACCACAGACCCAGCGGGGTGCGGTCGGCGCGGCTCAGGCGTGGCCCCCGCCGCTTTGTCGTGCGCGTCGCCGCCGAAATGACCGGACGGTCGTTCGTCGCGTCCATATTGTCCCCCCCGCTCATGCCCCGAGCGCCTCGACCGCGGCGCGAAATGCGTCGCCGCGCTGCTCATAATCCCTGAACTGGTCGAACGACGCGCACGCCGGCGACAGCAGCACGACGTCGCCCGGCTGCGCCGCGGCAGCGGCCTGCCTGACCGCCGTCACCATGTCGCCTGACCGTTCAAGCGGGATCGCGTCGCCGATTTCGGCCGCAAACGGCGCCATCGCCTCGCCGATCAGATAGGCCCGTTTGACATGGCCGAACCACGGGCGGCAAGCCGCCAGCCCGTCGCCTTTCGCCTTGCCCCCCGCGATCCAGTGAAGACGCTGGTCCGGCGCTGGCGGAACCGCCGCCAGCGCCGGTGCAGCGGAAGCCGCATTGGTAGCCTTGCTGTCGTTGAACCAGCTGACCCCCCCGACTTCGCCGACCAATTCCATACGGTGCGGCAGCGACTTGTAGGTCGCCAGCCCCCGCTCGATCTGTTCGTCATTCAACCCCAGGACGCGGCAAACGGCGATCGCGCACACCGCGTTCTGGGCGTTATGCGGCCCTTGCAGCGCGGGCCAGCGCAGCTGATCGGCCGGATCGACATCCTTTGCCGATACGCGATAGAGGCGATGATTGATCCGCCCCGCGATCATTTTCGACGGGTCGTCGTCGACCGCGACGATCGCGACCTGGTCCTGGTGCTGGAACGAAAAGAGCCGCGCTTTCGACGCCGCATAGCCTGCAAAGCCGTCATAACGGTCGAGATGATCGGGGCTGAGGTTCGTGAGTACCGCAATGTCGCAGGCCAGGCTGTGCGACAGGTCGATCTGGTAACTCGACAGTTCGAGGACATAGACGCCGACGCGACCGCCCACGGGCGTCAGCGGGTCGCGGCTGAGGATCGGCAGGCCGATATTGCCGCCCATCAAAGCTGGAACTCCCGCGCATTCGAGCATATGCGCGATCAGCGCGGTGACGGTCGACTTGCCGTTGGTGCCGGTGATGCCGACGATCTTGTGCGGCGGCAGGTCGCCGCGCGCCTCGGCGAACAATTCGACGTCGCCGATCACCGGCACATGGGCTTCGCGCGCATGAGCGGCGATCGGGTGGCGGTTCAGCGGAACGCCCGGCGACACCACGACGCCCGCAAAGCCGACCAGGTCGATCTCGATCGGGTTGCCTATGTCGGCGCCCAATGCCATCGCGTCGTCGCGCGCGTCTTCGCGGTCGTCCCATGCGGTCACGCCCGCGCCGCTGGCAATCAGCGCCTCGACGGTCGCCAGACCCGATCGCGCCAGTCCCAGCACCGCGTAACGGCGGCCGGCAAAGACGCGCGACGTGATCACCGGAGTTTCAAGGTCGCGAGCCCCGCGAGCGCGAGGACGATCGAGACGATCCAGAACCGGATGACGACGGTCGATTCGGGCCAGCCGAGCTGCTCGAAATGATGATGGATCGGCGCCATGCGGAACACGCGCTTGCCCGTTCTTTTGTACCAGAAAACCTGGATGATGACCGACAGCGCCTCGACCACGAACAACCCGCCGACCAGCACGAGGACCAGTTCATGCTGCGCGGTGACCGCGATCGTCGCCAGCGCGCCGCCCAGCGCAAGGCTGCCGGTATCGCCCATGAACACCGCCGCGGGCGGCGCATTGAACCACAGGAAGGCGAGGCACGCGCCGATGATCGCGGCGGCGAACACCGCCAGTTCGCCCGCGCCGGGCACATGCGGGATGCCAAGATATTCGGCGAACTTCACGTTGCCCGACAGATAGACGATGACGAGGAAGGTCAGGCTGGCAATGATCACCGGAAAGGTTGCGAGACCGTCCAGCCCGTCGGTCAGGTTCACCGCATTGCCGAACCCGACGATCAGCACCATCGCAAAGACATAATAGAGCGGCCCCAGGGGAATCACGATGCCACTGAAGAAAGGCAGATAAAGGTCGGTGCCGGTGCGCGACACGATCAGCAGCACCGCGACCGCGGCGATCACGAACTCGATCAACAAGCGCACACGCCCCGGAATCCCGCGATGGCTGGCCTTCGTCACCTTGTCGAGGTCGTCGAGGAAGCCGACCGCAGCAAAGCCGCCGGTCACGAACAGACATGCCCAGACGAAGCGATTGGACAGGTCCATCCACAACAGGGCAGAAATCATCAGCGAAATGAGGATCATCAGCCCGCCCATCGTCGGCGTGCCTTTTTTCGCGAGGTGGCTCTGCGGGCCGTCGTCGCGGATCGGCTGCCCCTTCCCCTGCCGCATCCGCAGCATCAGGATGAAGCGCGGGCCGATCCACAGGCCGAGGATCATCGCGGTCGCGACCGCGGCCCCCGACCGGAAGCTCAGGTAGCGAATGAGGTTGAGAGCCCCCGGAAAGCCAAGCCATTCCGCCAGCCAATATAACATCAATAATCCCCGTTGGTCAGCGCCGTCACGACATGCGACAGGCCGACGCTGTTCGACCCCTTGACCAGCACGGCGTCGCCCGGGCGGATCAGGTCCTTCAGCCGCCCTACCGCGGCCGAGTGCGCGGGCACATGCTCGAAATCGATGCAGCCCTCAAGCGCTTTGGCGAGCGGCGCCATCTCTTCGCCGACAAGCAGGGCGAATTGCACTCCCGCCGCGACGAGCGGAGCCGCCAACGCGGCGTGATAGGCCTCGCCGTCCGATCCCAGCTCCTTCATCGCGCCGAGAATCGCGACCTTGCGGTCGGCGGATTCGATGCCGAGCTGGCCGATCGTCGCCGCCATCGAGGCGGGGTTGGCGTTATAGCTTTCGTCGATAACCAGGATATGGCCGCCGGGCACCGCGACGCGGTGGCGGGCGCCCCGCCCGGTGAGCCCCGCCATCTCGGCAAAGGCCAGCCCCGCCGCAGGAAGGTCGCCGCCGACCACTTTCACCGCAGCCAGCACGGCGAGCGAATTGGCGACCCAATGCGCGCCGGCCTGCGCAATCGTAAAGCAAAGCAGCGATTCCTGGACCTGTGCGGTGACGAGCGAGCCGCCCTTTCCATCCGAAAGCCAGTCGACCGCGCGCACATCGGCCCCATCGCCCAGCCCGAAACTGATGATGTGCGCGGCGTGCTGCTCGGCTTTCGCGCGGAGGCGCGCATAATGCGGGCTATCGAACGGCAGGATTGCGGTGCCGCCCGGCTCCAGCCCCTCAAAAATCTCGCCCTTCGCGTCGGCGATCGCCTCTTCGCTGCCGAAATACTCCATGTGGGCGGGCGCGATCGTGGTGACGAGCGCGACGTGCGGGCGCACCATGCGGGTCAGCTCGGCCAGCTCGCCTGCATGGTTCATCCCCATCTCGAACACGCCGAAATCGGCGGTCGACGGCATCCGCGCGAGGCTGAGCGGCACGCCGACATGGTTGTTATAGCTTTTGACCGAGCGATGCGCCTTGCCGGGGCGGAAACGGTCGAGCGCAGCGAACAGCGCCTCCTTGGTTCCCGTCTTGCCCGCCGATCCGGTGACGCCGATGATCCGACCATGGCTACGCGCCCGCGATGCCACGCCCAGCGCGTTCAGCGCGCGGGCGCTGTCGGCGACGCGGACATGCGGGTGGTCGATGCCGGTTTCGCACAGGATGCCCGCGGCACCCGCCGCGATCGCCTTGTCGATAAACTGATGCCCATCGGCAAGCTCACCTTTCATCGCAATGAAGAGGTCGCCCTTCGTCACTTCGCGCGAATCGAACGCGACGCCGCCGACCGTGAAGTCGGCGCTGGCGGCCCCACCCGTCGCCGCGGCGATGGCGCGCGCGCTCCACAGCGGGTTCATGCCGCCGCCTCGCGCGCGACGGCCACATCGTCGAAGGGAATGATCCGCATTTCGTCGCCGCGGCCGACGATCTGGCCCTGTTCGTGACCCTTGCCCGCGATGCACACGATATCCTCTGCGCGCGCCTCGGCGATTGCGGCGGCGATCGCGGCGCGGCGATCGCCGATCACCGTGG
>Ga0155548_149_pt5 | contig 10806 bp, 9 predicted proteins | sample RifCSPhighO2_12_FD_107205 | JGI IMG/M metagenome (GOLD analysis project Ga0155548, IMG submission 107205) | Sphingopyxis sp. RIFCSPHIGHO2_12_FULL_65_19
ATTCCGCGCCTGGCACCGCGGCACGCGCGAGGCCGATTATATGATCGGCGGGTTCTTCGACCGCTATTCGGCTGGTTGGGGCGAGGAAGAGATCGCGTGGTACGAGATCGTCGTCGAGGAAGATGATGTCGACATCATGGCCTGGGCGCTCGGCACCGGCGAGCCGCCCGCGCATCTCGACAGACCCGATATGATCGCCGCGATGCGCCGACTGGATTATATCCCGCTGCCATGACCCGCTCCGCCGCCGAAATTTTCGCCGCCACCGCGTCGGCGCCCACGCCGCTGACGCTGGCGCGCGTCGCCGATGGCTTCCTGCCGTTGTTGCTCGCCGATCTGGCGCGGGCGAGCGACAAGCGCCTGGTCTATGTCGCAACCGACGATACAGCGATGCAGGCGATCGCCGACGCGGCGCCTTTTTTTGCGCCCGACCTGATCGTCCATCGCTTCCCGGCGTGGGATTGCCTCCCCTACGACCGCGCCGGACCGTCGATGCGTGTCAGCGCCGACCGGCTGGCGACGCTTTCGGCGTTGCAGCTTGCCCCGAAACGCGGCGAGCTGATCCTGACGACGGTAGCCGCGATCACGCAGCGGACCCTAACACCATTTCGCATTCGCCAGCTCGCAACGACGCTGGCCGCAGGGCAACGGATCGACCGCGACGCGCTGGCCGAGCTGCTCGTCTCCAACGGTTTCAGCCGCGTCGATACCGTCGCCGATCAGGGCGAGTTCGCGGTGCGCGGCGGCATTCTCGATCTCTTCCCCGCCGGCGAGGAAACCGGCCTGCGCGTCGACTTCTTCGGTGACGAGATCGAGAGCATCCGCCGTTTCGACCCCGCCGACCAGCGCAGCCTCGGTCCCGCCAAGGCGCTGCAACTGCTCCCCGCGTCGGAAACTTTGCTCGACGAGGCGACGATCAAGCGGTTTCGGTCCGCCTATCGCGACCTGTTCGGCGGACAGTCGACGGGCGACCCCCTTTATCAGGCGGTGAGCGAGGGTCGGCGGCAGGCGGGCATGGATCATTGGCTGCCGCTGTTCGAGGACCGGCTGGCAACGCTGTTCGACCATATCGACCCCGCGACCCCGGTGCTGCGCGGCCATCGCACCGAGGCAACCGCCGAGACGCGCTTTGCCGCAATTGCCGACTATCACGCCAACCGCGTCGCGGCCGAACGCGAATCGCCAGGCAGCTATCGCCCGCTCGCGCCCGAAACGCTCTATCTGACCGAGGCGGACTGGTCGGGCGCCACATCGCAGCGCCCCATCCATATTGTCACGCCGTTCGACGTTGCGCCTGCTGCGACGGTCGTCGACCTTGAAACCTTTGCCGCGCGCGACTTCACGCCCGAACGCACGGCCGATCTCAATGTCTATGACAAGGTCGCCGACCATCTGTCCGACGAGCGCCGCAAGGGCCGCAAAACGATCATCGCCAGCTATTCGGGCGGCGCGCGCGAACGCCTGTCGGGGTTGCTGCGCGATCATGGCGTCACCTCGCTCGCACCCGCCGACAGCTGGCAGGATGCGCTGGGCACCGCCTCGGCGGAAAGCGGCGGCGCAACTGCAATGGTCGTCCTGCCGCTCGACCATGGCTTTGCGAGCGACGCGATCAGCCTGCTCACCGAACAGGATATCCTCGGCGAACGCCTCGTCCGCCGCCAGAAGCGCCGCAAAAGCGCCGATGCCTTCCTCGCCGAACTCGCGACGCTCAGCGTCGGCGACCTTGTCGTCCACCTCGACCATGGCATCGGGCGCTATGAGGGGCTGACGCAGATTCCCGTCGGCAGCAGTCCGCACGACTGCGTCGCACTCACTTACGCCGGCGGCGACAAGCTTTACGTTCCCGTCGAAAATCTCGACGTGCTCTCGCGCTACGGCGGCGAGAGCGACGGCGTCGCGCTCGACAAGCTTGGCGGCGAAGCCTGGCAGCGCCGCAAGGCGCGTATGAAGGAACGGATTCGCGAGATTGCGGGCGAGCTGCTCGCAACCGCGGCGCAGCGGGCGCTGCGTTCGGGCGAATTGCTCGCGCAGGATGCGGCATATCCCGCTTTTGCCGACCGCTTTCCCTATCAGGAGACCGACGACCAGGACCGCGCGATCGGCGATGTGCTCGCCGACATGGCGTCGGGGCGCCCGATGGACCGGCTCGTCTGCGGCGACGTCGGCTTCGGCAAGACCGAGGTCGCCTTGCGCGCCGCTTTCGTCGCCGCGATGGCAGGGGTGCAGGTTGCGGTTGTCGTGCCGACGACGCTGCTCGCGCGCCAGCATTACACGAACTTCGTCGAACGTTTCAAAGGCTTCCCGATCAATATCGGTCGCCTGTCGCGCCTGGTCCCCGCGAGCGAGGCGCAGAAAACCCGCGATGGCCTGTCGGCGGGCACGATCGACATCGTCGTCGGCACCCACGCGGTCATCGCGAAATCGGTCGAGTTCAAGAATCTCGGCCTCGTCATCGTCGACGAGGAACAACGCTTCGGTGTGGTCCACAAGGAACGGCTGAAGCAGCTCAAGGCCGACGTCCACGTCCTGACGCTCACCGCGACGCCGATCCCGCGCACGCTGCAAATGGCGATGTCGGGCCTCCGCGAACTCAGCGTGATCCAGACGCCGCCCGTCGATCGCCTGGCGGTGCGGACCTATGTCGCGCCATGGGACCCCGTCGTGATCCGCGAGGCGCTGCTCCGCGAACATGACCGCGGCGGGCAAAGCTTCTTCGTCACCCCGCGCATCAAGGATTTGCCCGATATCGAGGAATTTCTGCGGACGCGGGTGCCGGAGATCAAATATGTCGTCGCGCACGGTCAAATGGCGCCGGGCGATGTCGAAGAGCGGATGAGTGCCTTCTACGACCGCAAATATGACGTCCTCGTTTCGACGACGATCGTGGAAAGCGGGCTCGACATTCCAAGCGCAAACACGCTGATCGTCCATCGCGCCGACCGTTTCGGCCTTGCGCAGCTTTACCAGCTGCGCGGCCGCGTCGGACGGTCGAAGACCCGCGCCTATGCCTACCTCACGACACTCGAAGGCGGCGCGATTACCGACACGGCCGAAAAACGGCTCAAGCTGCTTGGCGATCTCGACACGCTCGGCGCGGGGTTTCAGCTGGCGAGCCACGACCTCGACATCCGCGGCGCGGGCAATCTCGTCGGCGATGAGCAATCGGGGCATATCCGCGAGGTCGGATTCGAGCTCTATCAGTCGATGCTGGAAGAGGCGATTTTGGTCGCCAAAGCCGAGGGCGCGGGCAAGTTGCCACCGCGCGAAGCCTTGTCGCCGGTCATCACCGTCGACGCGCCGATCCTGATCCCCGAGGATTATGTGCCCGACCTGCCGCTGCGCATGGCGCTCTATCGTCGCCTGAACGATGCGGGCGACCGTCCGGCGCTCGACGCCTTCGCCGCCGAGATGATCGACCGCTTCGGCCCGCTGCCGCCGGAGACCGCGAACCTGATCCAGTTGATGGAAATCAAGGCAAATGCGAAACTCGCGGGCATTGCCAAGCTCGACGTCGGCACCAAGGGCGCGCTGGTCAGCTTCCATGGCGACCAGTTCGCGAACGTCCCCGGGCTGATCGCCTATGTCGAGCGGCTGAAGGGCCGCGCGCGCATCCGGCCCGACAACAAATTGTCGATCAGCGGCGACTGGGTCAGCACCGGCGCCCGCCTCAATGGCGCGCTGCAACTGTCAAAGGGGTTGGGGAAGCTGGCGAAGCTGGCCGCGTAACGTCGTCCTGCGCGGGGGCGACGATCAGCCCATCAAGGCCAGCAGCTGGTCCGACGGCACCGGCCCCGATTTCAGGAACCCCTGCCACGTCGCAACGCCGAGTTCGGACAACCGCCCAAGCTGGCGTTCATTTTCGATCCCCTCGGCCACCACCAGCAGCCCCAACGCCCGCGCCAGGTCGACGATAGCGCGCACGACGATGCGGTCGCGGTCGCTGCCGTCGATCGTCCGGGTAAAACCGCTGTCGATCTTCAGATAATCGATCGGCAACCGCGCAAGCAGCGACAGGCTGGAATAGCCGGTGCCGAAATCGTCGATCGCGACCGCAACGCCCAGCGCGCGAATCTGCGCCAGTTGGTCGGCGGCGCTCGCCGGGTCGCTCAGCATCGCCTGTTCGGTGAGTTCGAGCGTCAGGCGGTCAGGATCGACCTTGGCCGCCTTTGCCATCGCCGCAAAGCGCCCGGCAAATTCGGGGTCACCAAGGTCCGCGGCGGTGATATTGAGCGACACGCGCAACCTTGCGAGCGCCTTGGGCCACGTCGCCATTTCGGCAAGCGCGACACGGTGGGCATGTTCGGTCAACTCGCATTCGAGCCGTGCAGCGCGCGCCGCGGTGACCAGCGGCCCGGCACCCAGCAGGCCCAGTTCGGGGTGCTGCCAGCGCAACAGTGCCTCCACCCCCGTCATTGCGCCCGTGCCGACATCATATTGGGGCTGGTAGTGAATGACGACCTCGTCGCGCGATAGCGCCGCGTGGACCATCACGCCGTCGCGCGCCGACGCCGGCCGAGCGAGCTGATCGCCAGCGCTGCGGAGTTGCTCGGCCACCGATTCGTCGCGGGTGATCAGCGCTGCTGCGATGCGGATCGACAGCCGGCCGTTTGGATCGCCGACGATCGGTTCGGCAAGCGCGACGTGCAGCGCGCGTTCCTGCGCGCGCAGCGCGCCCAGCGACATCGGAGTGGCGGGCACGATCAGGAACCGCGGGCCATCGAGGCGGTCGACGCACGATCCCTGTCCAAATTCGTCGCTGGCAAAATTTTCGAGCCGCCGCCCGATCTCGTCGAGTACCGAATCACCCGCAGCTGTCCCGGCGCTGTTGTTGATGCGCGCCATCTGGTCGACCTGGACCAGGATGACGCCGGCGTCGGCATCGTGCCGCGCGTGCAGGGTTTCGAGTTTGCGGACACAGGCGGAAAGTGTTTCGGAAAGGCGATTCATCGATTTTCCCTAGCAGGCTTTGCTTGCCAAGCTCCTGCCTTTTGCATCACAATATGCGCGTGGCTGCCACATTATCCCAACCTGCCGCATCCGCGGCACCCCTGATCGACGGGATCGGCCGCCGGATCAGCTATTTGCGCCTGTCGGTCACCGATCGCTGCGACCTGCGCTGCCGCTATTGCATGGCCGAAGACATGACCTTCCTGCCCAAATCGGCGGTGCTGAGCATAGAGGAAATGGGCGAACTTGCCGAGCGGTTCGTTGCGCGCGGGATCAACCGCATCCGTCTGACCGGCGGTGAGCCGCTGGTAAGGCGCGGAATCGAGACGCTTGCGATGCGCCTTGGCGCGATGGTCGGCAAGGGGCTCGACGAACTGACGCTGACGACCAACGCGATGCGGCTTGCCGAACATGCGCCGATGCTGGTCGCCGCGGGGGTGCGCCGGATCAACGTCAGTCTCGACACCCTCGATCCGCACGCTTTTCGTCATATCACGCGTGTCGGCGACCTGGCCGTGGCGCTGCGCGGGATTGATGTGGCGCGCGCGGAAGGACTCGCGATCAAGATCAACATGGTCGCGCTCGCCGGGATCAACGACGACCAGTTGCTGCCGATGCTCGACTATTGCGCGGCAACCGGGTGTGACCTTAGCTTGATCGAAACGATGCCGCTGGGCGAAATTTCCGACGACCGCAGCGATCATTATATCCCGCTCCACCATTTCATCGCGCCGCTCCGCGACGTGCGCGCCATCTATCCGATCGACAAGCGCACTGGCGGCCCCGCGCGCTATTTCGCGGTCGAGGACAGCCCGGTAACGCTCGGCCTCATCACCCCACTGAGCGACAATTTCTGCGCGACATGCAATCGCATCCGCCTGACGGTCGAAGGGCGCGTCTATATGTGCCTGGGTCAAGATGATCATGTCGACCTGCGCGCGGCGCTGCGCGATGGCGGCGACGTCGATGGCTTGATTGATGCTGCTTTGGCTGGCAAACCCCGCGCGCACGACTTTCAGATCGAACGAGAGTCCAAACCGGCGGTCGCGCGTCATATGAGTGCAACGGGCGGCTGACAGGCCACCCCGTTAATTGAAGGCACGGGGGAACCGGACCAATATGCATCGCAAGATCGCGCTCGTCGCATCGAATGCGCCCGCGGCCATGGAGGCGGAGGCCGAGTTGCGCCCGCTTTATGACTTTGTGGACCTGCAAGAAGCCGACCTGCTGATTGCGCTCGGCGGTGACGGATTCCTGCTGCATATGCTGCACCAGCTGCTCGATCAGCGCCGCAGTCTGCCGGTGTTCGGCATGAACCGCGGCACGATCGGGTTCCTGATGAACGAATTTCGCGTCGAGGGGCTGCTCGACCGGCTCGCCGCGGCGCGTCCCTTCCTCATTCACCCGCTGTCGGGCGACATCACGACGATCAGCGGCGAACGGCATATCCTGCCCGCGATCAACGAAATTTCGCTGCTGCGCGAAACGCGCCAGGCGGCAAAGCTCGAGGTGATGATCAACGAAAAGACGATGCTGGAGGAACTGGCGTGTGATGGTGTGCTGGTCGCAACGCCAGCGGGATCGACCGCCTACAACCTCAGCGCCAACGGCCCGATCCTGCCGCTCGAATCCGAAATGCTCGCGCTGACACCGATCAGCCCATTCCGTCCCCGCCGCTGGCGCGGCGCGCTCGTCCCCGAATCGACAAGCATCCGGTTCAACGTCCGCGAGGCGGCGAAACGTCCGGTCAGCGCCGTTGCCGACCAACGCGAAATCCGCGATGTGAAGACCGTTTTGGTCACCACCGACCGCAGCCGGCCGCTGACTTTGCTGTTTGATCCTGACCAGGGCCTCGACGAACGCATCGCGATGGAACAATTTATCGTTTGAGGGCTTGATTATTCCCGCGACCGGCGGCAAAGGGACCGCCTTGGCCGCTTCGGCGGCCTGTTCCTCGGTAGCTCAGCGGTAGAGCTCTCGACTGTTAATCGAGCGGCCGTAGGTTCGAATCCTACCCGGGGAGCCATTTCAGTACAGCAGAGGGCACTTGCCCACTGACCTGTTCATTTCCTAGCGAAACCACCGTTTTCAGCAGAGATTCGCGTCTTCCGCCGACCCTTATCAGTCGGTCGTGAACTTCGACTCTCTGGACGAACCGGTGCAGCAGGTCACGTCGTTGCCTTGGGCCGCCAGCACGCACGCGTTTCCGCGCGCGGGTTGTGAATTCGGCGAGCATCTCCGGCGATACGGCGCCAATGCCCGACGCGTTGAGGACCTCCCCCGCCTTGGCCGCTTCTGAATTCGCCAGATCGCGCGCTGCCTTCAACGAATCTACTCCGAGGAAAAGCAGACGCAGGTCCAGCGCAACACGATCTCGATCGGCACGTTCGCGACGATCGAAACCTGCCCGCTGACGGCCAACGAAGCAAAATTCACCTCGACGACGCCGCGTATCGGCGCGCGCTATGAATTTTCGCCATCGGCCAACGCCTATGCGACCTTCTCCAAAGGCTACAAGGCGGGCGGCTTCAACCTCAATGCGTGCAGCAACCAGTTCAATCCCGAAAAGCTGGATTCCTACGAGGTCGGGCTCAAAACACGGCTTCTCGACCGCACGCTGACGCTCAACCTGTCAGCCTTTTACTACGATTATACCGACCTCCAGATCAGTCAGGTCGTAGGCCTCGCGCGCTTCATCACCAACGCGGCTGCGGCGACGATCAAGGGTGCCGAACTCGAAGCCGACTGGCAGCCGGACGAGCATTGGTCGATCAACGCCAATGCGACCTATCTCGATGCGACCTACAAGCGCTTCTCCAACACCGATGGGCTCGATCCTGCCGCCGGTGTGCAGCTGCTCGACGGCAACCGGCTCAACGAAGCGCCTAAATTTTCAGCCAACCTTGGCGTCGCCTACCGCACCGCCGAGAGCGATATTGGCCGCTTCACGATCCGCACCGACCTCAGCTATCGCAGCCGATATTATCTCCGCGAGTTTAACGGCCCGCTCGATACCCAGGAAGCCTTCGCGCTGATCAATGCCGGACTCATCTGGGACAGCCCGGACGATCAATTCCGCGTTCGGCTGTTCGTCAACAACCTGACGAACAAGGCCTATGTCGCGCGAATGGACTCGTCCGACAATTTTGGCGCGCGCTTCATCTCGTGGAACGCGCCGCGCCAATATGGTGTCGAACTCCGCACCAACTTCTGATCCCTGTCGCCTCTAGCGGGGGAGCAGTGAGCTCCCCCGCAGCCAAGTGGATGGTCTCATACAAATGACGACAACAGCCTTTGACTGGGCCGACCCGTTCGGTTTTGATGCCCAGCTTTCGAGCGAAGAGCGCATGATGCGCGAAGTGGCGCAAGACTATGCCCATGATCGGTTGCTGCCTCGGGTGGTCGATGCCTTCGCCAACGAAACGACTGACGTCGACGTCTTTCGGGAACTCGGGTCACTTGGCTTGCTGGGCCCCACCGTGCCGGTCGAATATGGCGGAGCGGGTGCTTCCTATGTCGGATATGGGCTGATCGCACGCGAGATCGAGCGGATCGATTCCGGCTACCGTTCGATGTTCTCGGTGCAGTCGAGCCTGGTGATGCACCCGATCCATGCTTACGGCACGGAAGCACAGAGGCGGCGCTATCTCCCGAAACTTGCGGCCGGCGAATGGATCGGCTGTTTCGGCCTCACCGAACCCGATGCGGGATCGAACCCGTCGCAGATGCGATCGCGGGCCGATCGGGTCGATGGCGGCTACATCCTGAATGGCAGCAAGACATGGATAAGCAATGCGCCGATAGCCGATGTCTTCATTGTCTGGGCAAAGTGTAGCGAGACGAATGTCATTCGTGGCTTCGTCCTCGATCGCGGCGCCAAGGGCCTGTCGGCGACGAAGATCGACGGGAAGCTCAGCCTTCGGACTTCGATTACCGGCAGTATCCATCTCGACGGCGTGGAGGTGAGCGACGATGCGCTGCTCCCCGGCGTGAGCGGCCTCGCGGGGCCGTTCGGCTGCCTTAACCGAGCCCGGTTCGGTATCGCTTGGGGTGCGGTCGGCGCAGCCGAAGCCTGCTACGCCGCCGCGCGCCGATATGGCCTCGAACGCGAACAATTTGGCCGACCACTCGCAGCGACGCAGCTTTTCCAGAAAAAGCTAGCCGACATGGCGACACAAATCGCTTTCGACCTCAAAGCCTGCCTGCGCGTGGGCCGGAACATCGACGCGGACCGCATGGTGCCCGAGCAGATTTCGATGATCAAGCGGGCCAATGTCGGACATGCCCTTGGCATCGCCCGGGCAGCCCGCGATATGCACGGCGGCAACGGCATCGCCGGAGAATATCACGTGATGCGCCATCTGATGAACCTCGAGACTGTCAACACCTACGAGGGAACGCATGATGTTCATGCCCTCATTCTTGGGCGGGCGATCACGGGAATCTCCGCTTTCTAAGATCACACATTTCTGGCCGATTGCAGTCGGTCAGCTTTCAGGTTTCAGATCGAAAGAAGCGGCCATTCGCTGTGACGAGCCAAGCGGTCGTCAGTCGGCTTGCCGAAGCGAAATTGTGACGCCGTCAGAATTGTCGAACAGGGAGAGATCGCCGCGGACCTGCCCAAGGACGACGATTCCCGGCGGAGGAACATGTCCCGCTCGGTAGTAGATCACAAAATCCCGGTCGCCCCATAACCCCAGCGTGCCGACCGAAAATTCGGTTTTCCGGTCGCCGTCGGGCAGCGCCGACGGGAGGACGCCCGTCTTCTCCTGGCGAAGATGATCGCGCATCTGTATTTTCAGCGGCAGCATCGCTGCGAGCGCATGCGCCGCCTCGTTGCCCGCCAGTTTGGCACTCAGTTGAGCGCTATCGGATGCAATCAGTATCTCCATCGGACGCATGCCGATCCCTTTCTCCGTTGCAGTGTTTGGCGAACCCATTTGCGTGGCGGATTCCCTGTGGACGTCACCTCCAGGTTCGACACCCGGACTGTTCGACGCTGCAGGAGGGCTGCAAGCGCTTAGCGTCAAGGCGCCAACCGCTATCGCCGCTCGGCGCATCACTGGGGCCCGTTCGCATAAAGATTGTCAGGAACATGCTCCATCCATTCGACGGGTGAGCCATTCTCGGCTTCCTGTATGGCGACGTGGGCCATCGCACTGGTCGGGGTCGCGCCATGCCAATGACGCACGTCGGGCGGACACCACACAACATCGCCGGCATGGATGGCCTCGATCGGACCGCCTTCGACTTGGGTCCACCCGCTCCCTTCGAGAACCACGAGACGCTGCCCCAGCGGGTGCTTGTGCCACGCGGTGCGGGCGCCCGGCTCGAAGCGCACCAAGGCTGCGCCAACCTGCGACTCCCCTTTCGGGTTGAACAGCGGGGTGATGGTCACGGCGCCCGTGAACCATGCGCCTGGCCCGCGGGCGGGCGGTCGTGCCGCGCTCCGACTGAGTTCCATCGCAGCACTATCGGCGGCAGCGCTACGCACATCGGCCGCCTCGCCTGGTGCGCGCGAGCCTTGTTCGGGCTCCGGCGTGCACGCCAGCAATGGAAGGATACAGGCAATTACGGTCAGGAGCTTCATCATTTGCCTCCAGCCAAGAGCTGCTCGAAAAAGGTCGTGAACTTGTCGAAGGGGATCACATCGACCTTATCGTAAAGATCGGTGTGGTTCGCGCCGGGTATAATCACCAGTTCCTTGGGCTCGGCGGCCGCGGCGTATGCCGTCTCGCTGAAATAGCGCGAATGGGCGTTTTCCCCGTGCACGAACAGGATGGGCCGCGGCGAGATCTCCTTGATGTAGCTCAGGATCGGCATGTTCATGAACGACAGCGGGGTGGTGATCGTCCATGA
>Ga0155548_157_pt1 | contig 10305 bp, 10 predicted proteins | sample RifCSPhighO2_12_FD_107205 | JGI IMG/M metagenome (GOLD analysis project Ga0155548, IMG submission 107205) | Sphingopyxis sp. RIFCSPHIGHO2_12_FULL_65_19
CGCGCGCGGTGGCGCCCGCCCCTTCCCGGTGATGGTCAGAATGTCTTGCGCGCGGTGATGCCGAAGGTGCGCGGCTGGCCGACGGTGTAGCCGAGGCGGGCGCGCCCGCCCCGTTCGCGATCGAACGAGAGCAGGGCGTTTTCGTCGAAGACATTGTTGACATAGGCGATCAGCGACAAGCCATTGTCGAAATCGACCCCGGCGCTGAGGTTGACCAGCTGATAGTCGGGAAGTTGCAGGTCGACCGTCGTCGATGCCTCTGCCGGGGCCCCGCCAAAGGGCAGCCCGTGGACGAAGGTGCGCGGGTTATTTTCCTGATCGGCGGGTTGGGTATAGCGCGTGCCGACATGCTGGAACGAGGCGGACAGATAGGCCGACGCCGTATCCGAAACCGGGAATTCGTAACTGCCCGACGCCGACAGCTGGAATTTCGGCACCGACGGCAGCCGGTTGCCCTCGCGGATGCCCGTCGCGGCGGTCAACGCGCCGGGCAGGGTGGTGTCAAATTCGGCCTCGATCAGGCTGCCCGACAGGTTGAGATCGAGGCCGTCGACCGGCGACAGCCCGAGTTCAAATTCGATCCCCATCGAATGCGCCTTGGGCACATTGAAGACGATCCGCGACGAGCATGTCCCGGCGTCGAGCGTGACCTGGAGATTTTTGATGTCGTTATAGAAACCCGCGGCGTTGAAGGTGAAACCGCGGCCCTGCGATTTCACGCCCAGTTCGTAATTCCACAGGGTTTCGTCGTCATAATCCTGGAACCCCCCGAACAGCGCGGCGTCGCCGGGCGAACAGAGCGGCAGGTTGAGCGGATCATTGACCCCGCCCAGCCGGAAGCCCTTCGACGCCTGGGCGTTGATCGACACATTGTCGGCGACGTCATAGCTGAGCAGCAGGCGCGGGCTGATGCCGTTCGACCGGGTTTTGTCGCGGCGGCGATCGCCGTTGGCGAACAGGCCGCCGGTGATAAAGCGGCGTGTTTCGATGAAATCATAATAACGACCGCCGAGCGTGACGTCGAATGCGTCGCTGATCGAATAGGTGCCTTCGCCGAAGATCGCGAGCTGCTTGATGTCATAGGGCAGGTCGGCGTTATAGGGCGAGTCGGCCGGGAAGCCGTTGGCGACTGCCGCCGACGTGCCCGCGCCGAGCGTCGCGTCGGTGACGGCGTCATAGCCGGGAGTGGGCAGCCGCTGGCGATAGAAGCGGTCGGTGCTCGAATAGAATCCGCCGAACACCCATTGGAACGGGCTGTCATAATCCGATGCGAGCCGCACTTCCTGCGTGAAACTTTTAAGGTCGGTCGTGTCGAGCAGGTTCGACGGCAACAGCACGCCCGCGTCGGGGAACCCAAGATCGACCGATACCGAACCGCTGAGCGCGCTGGCGTCGCGGCTGACGACGATGTCGCGGTTGGTATAGCTGGTCACCGCGGTCACCTTCACGCCGTCGAGCGCGACATCGACCTTGAGGTCGGCGATCATCGTTTCATCCTCGAACGCCTCGCGCAGCAGCAGATATTGCTCGCGTTCGTCGAAGATCACCTGCGGCCGCGTCGTCGTGAAGCGGTTCGCATAGAGATTGTAGATGTCCTGCCGGTTGAAACCGTCCGCCTTGACCTTCTGATAGACGAAGCGCGGTGTGATCGAGACATTGTCGGTCGGCTCGAACGTCAGCGCGATGCGCCCGCCATAGCGTTCGCCGCTGTTGACATCCTTCTTTCCCGCCGGGCCGATCGCATTGATGAAACCGCCGTACCGGGTGTAATAGCCGACCGCGCGGAGCGCCGCCTTGTCGCCGATCGGCACGTTGACCGCGCCCTTCAGGTGGCCGCCGATATCGTCGCCGTCGACAAGGTTGAGGTTCGCCTCGACGCTGCCTTCGGTCGTGCCGAGCCGCGGCTGGTTGGTGATATAGCGGATCGTGCCGCCGACCGACCCCGACCCGAACAGCGTGCCCTGCGGTCCGCGGAGCGTTTCGACGCGGTTCAAATCGTAAAGGTCGATGTCGGGCGTGAAAAGCGACAGCGAGATCACGCTTTCGTCGAGATAGACGCCAACCTGTTCCTTGACCCCCGGCTGGTCGCGCACGACTTGGCCCGCGGACACGCCGCGCACCGACACCTGGCTTTGTCCGGGCCCCAGATTCTGGACCGACAGCCCTGCGACGTTGCGCGACAGGTCTTCGAGCGTCACCGCACCCGATTTCTGGATATCCTCGGCGGTCTGGGCGTTGATCGAAAAGGGAATGTCCTGAAGGTTCGCGTCGCGTTTCGTTGCCGTGACGATGATGATGTTGCCGTCGTCTTCGGCGGCGTCCTGCGCCGATGCGGGCGTGGCTGCGAGCGCAAGGCACGACAAGCCCGCGAGCAAAAATGCTCGTTTGTTCATGATAATCCTCCTCCTGGCGGCCAATCTGACGCTGGTCCGTCCGCGAAGGTGCGCCTCTTGTCACAAATCCGCAATGGGGGGCGAAGCGGTGCCGCCACAATCGCGCGACGCTGTTGCATCCGCGCCACGGTCAAAAAAAGGCCGGCCAATAATGGCCGGCCAGTGGTTCGCAGGAGGAACCTGGTGAGGACCCCGCCGCCGCCGTTTGAAAGGAGAGAGAGCGTGCGGCGGCGGGTATCCTGTCTCGTTGTCAGTAGTTGTAGGCGCGCTCCCCATGTTCGCCGAGGTCGAGGCCTTCGCGCTCCACCTCTTCGGAGACGCGGCCACCAGTGACCGCCTTGGCGATATAGAAGGCGATGGCCGAACCGACCGCCGACCAGAGGACGGCAACACCGACCGACTTGATCTGGATCCAGAGCTGGCTGCCAAGGACATAATCGTCGCCCGCCGGGCCGCCGAGCGCGGGCAGCATGGTGACCGCGGTCAGGATCGAACCGATCAGGCCGCCGATGCCGTGGATGCCGAACACGTCGAGCGAGTCGTCGAAGCCGAGCTTGGCCTTGAGCTTCATCACGAACCAGCAGCAGACGATACCCGCGACGGCACCGAGCAGGATCGCACCGAACGGCCCCGAATTGCCCGCGGCGGGGGTGACGGCGACGAGGCCAGCGATCGCACCCGAACAGGCGCCGAGCAGCGATCCCTTGTGGCCGAGCGCGCGTTCGGTGAGCATCCAGAAGAGGACGCCGGCGGCGGTGGCGGTAAAGGTGTTGATCAGCGCGAGACCGGCCGAACCATTGGCTTCGAGCGCCGAACCGGCGTTGAAGCCAAACCAGCCCACCCACAGGAGTCCGGTGCCGATCAAGGTCATGGTCAGCGAGTGCGGGGCCATGATATCCTTCTGGTAACCCGAACGCTTGCCGATGATCAGGCAGCCGACGAGCGCCGCGACGCCCGCGTTGATGTGGACGACGGTGCCGCCCGCAAAGTCGAGCGCGCCCCAGCCGAAGATCAGGCCGGTGGCTTCATCGGTGCCGCCCAGATACCAGACCATGTGCGCGATCGGGTAATAGACGATGGTCAGCCAGACGATGGCGAAGACCATCACGGCCGAGAATTTCATGCGCTCGACAAGGCCGCCAAGGACCAGCGCGACGGTGATCGCCGAGAAGGTCATCTGGAAGGCGATGAAGACGAATTCGGGAATCACGACGCCGTCGGTAAAGGTCGCGACGGTCGAATCGGCGGTTACGCCGGCGAGGAAAGCCTTGCCCGACGAAATGAACTGGTTGGCATCACCGCCGAAGGCGAGGCTGTAACCGAACATCACCCACATGATCATCGCGAGCGCGGCGACCGCAAGGATCTGGGTCAGCACCGACGCCATATTCTTGGTGCGGACGAGCCCGCCGTAGAAAAGCGCGAGACCCGGCACGATCATCGCCATGACGAGCACGGTTGAAATCATCATCCAAGCGGTGTCACCCTTGTCGGGCGTCGGCGCTGCGGCTTCCGCCACCGCGGGTGCGGCTTCTTGCGCCCAGGCGGGCAAGGCGGCGAACAGCGAAAGGCCGACGGCCCCGGCGCTCGCCGCAAATTTGTTTGCGAACGTCATAACTTCCCCCTTCGTCATTACAGTGCCGCCTCGCCGGTCTCGCCGGTGCGGATGCGCACGGCCTGACCCACGTCGAGGACGAAAATCTTGCCGTCGCCGATCGAGCCGGTTCCGGCGCTTTGCTGAAGCGTTTCGACGACCCGCGGTGCGAGTGCGTCGTCGCAGACCAGCTCGATCTTCACCTTTGGCACCATGTTGGTCGCATATTCCGCGCCGCGGTAGATTTCGGTTTGCCCCTTTTGCCGGCCGAACCCCTTGACCTCGGTCACGGTCATGCCGGCGATGCCCAGACCAGTGAGCGCCTCGCGCACCTCGTCGAGCTTGAATGGTTTGATGATTGCCAAGATCAGCTTCATGACGCCCCCTTTTGCTAATGGCACCATGTTGCACTGCAACAGCCGTGCCAGATTGCGCGAGGCGCGCGAAAGTTAACATTTTATGACGGTTTTGGCCTTGCGTGGCGCACAATCGGTCGTCCGATGGGCAGCAAAGGCATAGGCTTGCCTAAATTTTGGGCAATGATGCCTTTTGTGGTCTGCCATCATTCAGGCAATGGCGATGTCCGGTTTAGACCGATCGCGGACCTTGTTTCTTCGTCATCCCGGACTTGATCCGGGATCCATCACAGCGCTGAAGTCATGGACCCCGGATCAAGTCCGGGGTGACGAGAGGGCGGTGCGAACGGCCGCTCACCACCCCAAAACGGCGGGACATAACGATTGGCGTTACTCCACCGCCCTGAACCGCGCCCAGATCGGCAGATGGTCCGATGCGCGCGCGGCAAGCGGGCTGCGGTGGACGCCCGCGTCGACGGGTTCGAGGTCGGGGGTCGCAAAGATGCGGTCGAGCTTGGCGACCGGGCGCCGACTGTGAAAGCTGTGGCCGGTGTCGACAAGCCGATGACGCTCGCCAAAGTCCGCGAGGCAGCCGCCCGTCGGGCGCCACTCGTTGCAATCGCCCATCAGGACCGTCGGCAGATCCTCACCCTCCGCGACATGATTCAGGATCGCGCGGGCCTGCTGGCGGCGGCGGAGGCCCGATATGTCGAGGTGCATGCCGACGACGCGCAACCTTGTGTCGCCGATGCGGACCGTCGCCGCAACCGCACCGCGCGGTTCGAGCGTCGGCAGGTGGAGCGCGTGGCTTTCCTCGACCACGGCGCCCTTGCGCACGAGCAGCGCATTGCCGTGCCAGCCGATCGCATAGGGGCGTCCGCCGAGCAGGTCGACGGGGACATAATCGCTATGATCCTCGAACATATGCGGCGGGATGGCGCTCGCGCGGGTGCCGAACCGGCGATCGGCTTCCTGCAACGCGACGATATCGGCGTCGAGTTCGCGCAGCACCGACAGCACCCGGCCGGGATCGCGGCGACGGTCGAGCCCGATGCCCTTGCGCATATTGTAACTGGCGACCTTGATCATGATTTGCTTTTCAAGCGCTCAGGCCGCGTTTCCGTTCCCGCTGGCCGCAAATTCCGCCAGCAACGCCCGCGCTTCGTCCAGATCCTCGTCGAGCACCATGATCCGCACCGGGATCATCAATCCGACGCTTTCGGCGATGTTCATGCCCGCGTCGAAGCAGACGGCGTGGACTCCGGCGCTTTCGAGCCGACCGCGCAGCAATTCGGCTTCGGCGCCGTTGGGAAGGCGCATCAGTTCGACGAGGGGCATCAGGGCGATGTCTGGGCGGCTTCGCCGGTGATGAAGCGGTCGGTGGGCCGCGTCGGCAGGCCGTCGATACTCTTGGTACGCTCCTGAAACTTCTCGACCCACAGGGCGGGGTCGGCCTGGCGATGATATTTTTGCAGCGTGTCGCGTTCGTTCTGCAATTCCATCATCGGCACGCCCCAGCCGCAGCTGGTCTGGACGCTGTCGATGTCGATGACGAAAATCTGGCGCGTGCCGGGGATCAGCGCGAAGTTCGCGGCGAGCGCATCCCATTCGGCATCCTGCGGCAGCACGGCGTGGCCGCGGCCATAGATGCGCAGGATCAGCGCACTGCGGTCGAAGGCGCAGAACATGATCGTGATGCGGCCGTCGGCGGCAAGATGCGCGTGCGTTTCGTTCCCCGATCCGCCGAGGTCGAGATAGGCGACCTGGCTTTCCGAAAGCACCCGGAAACTGTCGACATAACCCTTGGGCGACAGGTTGATGCGTCCATCGGCGGCGGCGGTCGCGGTGAAATAGACCGGCTGTTTTTCGATGAAGGCAATATGCTTGTCGGTCAGCGTATCCGTGAAATCGGCCATGGCGGTCCTCCGTGTCGGACCGGCCCTATCACCAATTCTTGCCCTCTTCTATCGCTGCGGCTTCGTCGGCGCGGCTGGCGCGGCCCAGCGCCGCGTTGCGGTGCGGGAAACGCCCGAAACGGTCGATGATGTCGAAATGTTTTTGCGCATAATCGGCGAACATCGGGTCGGTGAGCTGGCCCATCAGCCGCAGCGATTCGCGCTGGTCGGCGATATCCTCGCTATGTTCAAAGGGCAGGTAGGCGAACTGGCGGCGTTCGTCGGGCCAGCCCTGGTCCCAACCGCGTTCGACGATGCCGCGCGCGATCGCGCGTGCGAGGTCGTCGGTCGCGAACGCGTCGGCGTGGCCGCGAAACAGGTTGCGCGGCACCTGATCGAACAGGATCGCCGCGGCGAGCGCGGTGTCGGGATCGGACAGAAACGCCTCCGGGGGCTGCGAGCGGAGGGCTTCGTGCCAGCCTTCGGCCAGGTCGCGGACCTTGTCGTCGAAGTCCGGGCCGCCGCCGTACCAGTCGTCCATGCCATGCGCATCGAACCAGAAGGCGAGCAGTTGCCGTGCCCAGTCGGCGGGGGGTGGGGCGCTTTCCATTTCGGCCAAGGTTTTTGTTCCCGTCAAACGTCATCCCGGCGAAGGCCAGGATCTCCACCTAACGATTGATCGCCAGGTAGAGATCCCGGCCTTCGCCGCGATGAGCAATATAGGCTTTGGTTTCGGCCGCTAGATTCGGCCGTTCACTCGCCCTTGGCGCGTCGATAGGGCACAAATTCGCCGAGCGACACGAAGCCCGCGTAAAAATGACTTGTGCGATCGCGCAGTTCGACGGCGTCGATGCTGCACAGCTGGCTGCCCGTCGTCCGGGTCACCAGAATGTCGTCGTCGTCGAGCGATTCGGCGCCGCCCTTTGGCCGGTTGACCCACAGCGTGCTGCCAGCGCGATAGACGATCGCCGTCTTGTCGATGATCTGCGAGCTGCGTGCCGACGACAGCGAGATGCAATTCTGCGGCTCGCCCGCGACGCGGCCTTCAAGCAATTTGGCGAGCTGGTCTTCGGGCGCGCGCTTTTCGCGCGCGGTGGCGGCGGGCGAAGCGGCCACGGCGGCGGCGGCAAGAAGTGCCGGGATGAGGTGACGCATGGTTCGACTCCTGTCTTTCATAGCCTACCCGGCACCTTCCTGCGCCAACGCGCGTGAACGGAGGCTGACTGCCGCGGGATCAGCACGCCCCGTCGGGCAGCGGAATGCCGAGGGGGCCTTTGCATTTTTTCTTTTTCTTCGCCGGTTCGGCGGCGGTGCTGCCGCCCATGTTAGCGCCGCCCATACCGCCGAAATCGGCGCCGATCATCAGCATGGTGTGCGAACGGAAGCGGACTTTCGCGGTCCAGTCGATATTCCACACGGCGTTGCCTGCGGGCTTGGGCGGATAGGAGAAATTGGCTTCGGGGCCAAAGGCGTTGAGGTTTCCGAACATCATTTCGCCCGACGCCTTCTTGACCTCGGCCGGAATCTGGCAGCTCGTCTGCGCGGGCGGCATCACGATCTTTCTGGTCACGAGGTTGGCGACGGTCGCGGGCGGCAGCCAGTCCCACAGCCCGCCGCCGAACTGCTGCGATGCGCTGCTGGTCCACCATATCATGTCGCCGTTCCCACCGCCGCGGTCCATGCCGCCGAACGCCCAGGCGACATAGCCGGTCGCTGGCTGGAGCGTATTCCAGCGGATCATCACCGACCCGTCGTCCTGCATCGCGGTCGAGGCAGTCAGCGCAGGCATATAATCCTGCGCGAGGGTGAAATTGATATCCGGCCCGACATTGCCCGCGATGCGGTGCGCGCCGAGCAGCGAGCTGTCCTTCGGCACCGCCTTCGACGATTTGCGGTTCGGCCAGTCGGCATAGGACGCGCTGTTCGATGCCATCACCTCGCGGATGCGCGGAACGGTGGAGGTGAAGAGGTTCGGCGGCACCTGCCCCGCGGCGACCTTGGCAAAATCGATCACGACGGGCTGCCCCGGCCCGGCCTTGGCGCCGCAGCCCCAATAGAGCAGCAGGCGGCCCTTGGGCCGCTCGAAATTGTCGGGCATCTCGTTGCCGTCCTCGCGCGGGCGCGGCTGGCTGGGCTCTGGCCCCCACAGCGGCAAGGACGCGCCAAGCTTCGCCTGCGGCTGGAAGAAATGATCGGCGCGCACGGGCGGCTTGGTCGGCGGCTGGTTTGCCCCCAGGCGAAGTTCGATCGTGCGCGCGACCTGATTGTCGGGGCCGCCGCCGAACATCATGCCCATCATCCCGCCCACGCCGGGCTTGCGCCCGCCCGCGGTCATCGCGGCGAACCCCGACGCGGTCGCGACGTCCATCTCGTAACGTTCTTTTGGGCCGGTGGTCTTTTGTGCCGAGCCGGGAACGGCGGCGAGCATCGCGGCAACGGCGGCCACGGAAACGAAACGCAGACTCGAACGCATAAAATCCTCCCTGTTGCGAGGGAGTGCCCCCGCGGATGATGCGACCGAAATCTGTTCTTGTTTGGGCCTCTATATGCGCGGATCGGGCGAACGCCAAGTGAGGGTGGTCACACCCTCGTCATTGCGAGCGAAGCGAAGCAATCTCCAGCCATCGCCGTCACGCAAGGCCGGTAGCTGGAGATTGCTTCGTCGCTACGCTCCTCGCAATGACGCGGTTGTCAGGCCGTGCCGCCCACGGTCAGCCCGTTCACCAGCAAGGTCGGCTGGCCGACGCCGGCGGGGACGCTCTGCCCACCCTTGCCGCAGATGCCGATGCCTTCGTCGATCGCCATGTCGCTCCCGATGCCGGTGACCTTGGTCAGCACGCTCGGACCGTCGCCGATCAGCGTTGCGCCCTTGATCGAATCGCCCAATTTGCCATTCTCGATCTTATACGCCTCGGTGCAGCTGAACACGAACTTACCCGACACGATGTCGACCTGTCCGCCGCCAAAGCTTTTGGCGAAAATGCCATTCTTGACGCGGCTGAGCAATTCGGCGGGATCGTCGTTGCCACCGCGCATGAAGGTGTTGGTCATCCGTGGCATCGGCGCGTGCGCAAAGCTTTCGCGGCGCCCGTTGCCGGTGGGTTCGACGCCCATCAGGCGCGCATTGAGGCGGTCCTGCATATAGCCCTTCAAAATGCCGTCCTCGATCAGCACCGTCTCGCCGGTCGGCGTGCCTTCGTCGTCGATGCTGAGCGAGCCGCGGCGGCCGCCGCCGACGGGGCTGTCCATCGTGCCGTCATCGACCACGGTGACGCCGGGCGCGGCGACGCGCTCACCGATGCGGCCCGAAAAGGCGCTGGTGCCCTTGCGGTTGAAATCGCCTTCCAGCCCGTGGCCGACCGCTTCATGCAGCAGCACGCCGGGCCAGCCGGGGCCGAGCAGCACGGTAAATTCGCCCGCGGGCGCATCGACCGCGCGCAAATTGACGAGCGCCTGCGCCAGCGCCTCGTCGATTGCACGGTTCCACTGCGCGGGCTCGAACAAATGGTCGTACATGTAGCGTCCGCCGAGGCCGAAATAGCCCGTTTCGCGACGGCCATTTTCTTCGACCACGATCGAGACGTTGAGCCGGACGAGCGGGCGGATGTCGGTCGCGAGGAAGCCGTCGGCGCGGACGATCTCGACCACCGACCAGCTGCCCGCGAGCGCAACCGAGACCTGGACGATGCGCGGATCGCGTGCGCGCGCCGCGGCGTCGATTTCCTGGCAGAGCGCGACCTTCTTGGCGAAGGGGATCAGGTCGAGAGGGTTCGCCTCGTCATAAAGATGGCGGTTGGTGCGCGGCGGCGGCGCGGCGTGCGGCTGGTTCGACGGATCGAGCAGCGCAAGCGTTTCGGCGGCGCGGCGAATCGCGCCCGCGCTGATGTCGCTGGCGTGCGCGAAGCCCGTCATCTCGCCCGACACGGCGCGCAGGCCGAAACCGGCGTCGGTCGAATAATCGGCGGTCTTGAGTCGCCCGTCGTCGAACCCGAAGCTCTCGGTCGCGCGATATTGCAGGTAAAGCTCGCCGTCGTCGGCCTTGGCGAGCGCCTCGCGCGCCAGCGCCT
>Ga0155548_103_pt1 | contig 10276 bp, 11 predicted proteins | sample RifCSPhighO2_12_FD_107205 | JGI IMG/M metagenome (GOLD analysis project Ga0155548, IMG submission 107205) | Sphingopyxis sp. RIFCSPHIGHO2_12_FULL_65_19
AACAGGCCCGCTGCGCCCTGGCCGCCGCCGATGCACATCGTGACGACGGCATATTTGACGCCGCGGCGCTTGCCTTCGATCAGCGCGTGGCCGACGCAGCGCGCGCCGGTCATGCCGAACGGGTGGCCGATCGAGATCGAGCCGCCGTTGACGTTGAGCAGCTCGTTCGGAATGCCGAGCTTGTCGCGGCAATAGAGCACCTGCACCGCGAAAGCCTCATTGAGTTCCCACAGACCGATGTCGTCCATCTTCAGTTCAAAGCGTTCGAGCAGCTTGGGGATGGCGAACACCGGACCGATGCCCATTTCGTCGGGTTCGGTGCCCGCGACCGCCATGCCGACATAACGGCCAAGCGGCTGGAGACCGCGCTTTTCGGCGACCTTGGCTTCCATCACGACGCAGGCCGACGAGCCATCGGCGAGCTGGCTGGCGTTGCCCGCCGTGATCGTGTGGCCTTCGCCCATGACCGGCTTCAGGCTGGCGAGCCCTTCGAGCGTGGTGTCGGCGCGGTTGCACTCGTCCTTGCTGGCGACGACATCCTGGAAGGTGACTTCCTTGGTTTCCTTGTTCATCACCGCCATCGTGGCGTTGCAGGCGACGATTTCGTCGTCATATTTACCCGCGGCCTGCGCAGCGGCCGTGCGCTGCTGCGACTGGAGCGAATATTCGTCCTGCGCCTCGCGGCTGATGTTGTAACGCTTCGCGACAACCTCGGCAGTGCCGATCATCGGCATGTAGGTGTCCTTGTGCATCGCGACCAACTCGGGATCGACCTCGATGAACGCCTTGCCGCTGCCGCTGACCTTTGAAATGCTTTCCAGCCCGCCGGCGACCGCAATGTCCTGGCGATCGACGATGATCTGCTTCGCGGCGGTTGCGATCGTCATCAGGCCCGACGAGCACTGGCGGTCGATCGACATGCCGGGGACAGTGACGGGCAGGCCTGCGCGCAGCGCGATCAGCCGCGCGACGTTCATCGTCTGCGAACCCTGCTGCATCGCGGCGCCAAAGACGACATCGTCGATCTCGCCGCCTTCAAGGCCGGCCCGCTCGACCGCGGCGCGGACCGAATAGGCGCCGAGCGTCGGGGCAAGCGTATTGTTGAACGAACCGCGACCCGCCTTGGTCAGCGGCGTGCGGGCGGTGGAAACGATGACGGCGTCACGCATGTTGAACTTCCTTCTGTTTGGTTCCGGTTGTCTTTGCGGGGGAGGTCGGCCGGAAAATCCTGCTTAAATGAAAAACTGGCTGATCCATTCGGCGATCAGGGCTGGCTTTTCCTCGCCTTCGATCTCGATCGTTACTTCATTGGTCTGTTGCCACTGACCGGGACGTTTTTCGTCGAGCTCGAGCAGCTTGATATGGCTGCGCACGCGCTTGCCCGAACGGACGGGGGCGAGGAAACGCACCTTGTTACCGCCGTAGTTGACGCCCATCTTGACGCCATCGATCCGCGGACCGTCGGTGCGCGCGCCAAGCATCGGAATCAGCGACAGCGTCAGGAAGCCGTGCGCGATCGTCCCGCCAAAGGGCGTCAGCTTGGCCTTTTCCTCGTCGATATGGATGAACTGGTGATCGCCCGTCGCGTCGGCGAACTTGTTGATCATGTCCTGGTCGACGAGCACCCATTCGGAGGTGCCAATCGTCTCACCGACCCTGGTTTGCAGTTCCTGCGGCGTGATGCCCGCCATAAATCATCCCCTCAATAGCTGGTTCGGCGCGCGTTCTAGGCCTCTCTTCCAGCGTTACACAAGGGCCAAGCCGGGCAACCGCGCCGCCGTAGCGTCAGCCGGGCTTCGCCGACTTTGCTACGCTCCCTCTGGATTTGGGAGACTCGGCATAGGGCATGACCATCGTCCCGTCGGGTGCTGCCGTAAAGGTCGTCTGGGTCGGATAGGCGAACTCGTATCCCGCCCTTGCCATCGCGTCGAACAGGCGGATGCCGATATCGGTGCGCGCCGCCGCAACGACATCGAAATCGTCGCTGAACACGTCGAAGAGCAATTCAAAATCGAGGCTCGACGCGCCGAACGAGAGGAAGCTCGACCGGATGAACTCGTGCCCGCCCGCGACGACCTGTTCCTCCAGCAGCGCGGGCAGGTCGCGGAGCATTTCGGGCGTGGTCTGATAGATGACGCCGATCATGAACGTGATCCGGCGGCGATGCAGATGCGCGAAATTGGTGATTTCCTTGCCGAGCAAGTTGGTGTTGGAAATCACCAGCAACTCACCGTTGAGCGAACGCAGGCGGGTGCTTTTCAGCCCGATGCGTTCGACGGTCGCGGTGCTGGTGTCATATTTGATCGTTTCGCCGACGCGGAACGGGCGGTCGAAAATGATCGAAAGCGAGGCGAAAAGGTCGGAAAAAATGCCCTGCGCCGCCAAGCCGATCGCGATGCCGCCAATGCCCAGACCCGCGACCAGTCCGGTAACATTGACCCCCATATTGTCGAGGATGACGATGCCGGCGATGGCGAACAGTGCGACACTGATCAGCAGGCGGATGATCCCCATCGCGTTGGACAGCGTCTCGTTGTGGCCCTCGGCGGCACGGCGCTGGATCAGCCCCAGCACGATCTCGCGCACCCAAATGGCAACCTGGAGCACCACTGCAACGGTGAAGACCAACTGGACCACTTGCATGATGATCGCGGGCGGCTGGGCATAGCCTGCCACCATGCGGATCGCGATGATCGCCAGCACGGACGACTTGGTCTTGTGGATCACACGTCCGGCAATGTGGGTCAGCGAGAGGTCGCCTTCGGCCGATTGCGCATGTCTCAGCGCGAAACGGCGGGTCATCGACAGCAGGAAATAGATGAGCAGGCCGACCCCGATCGCGATGCCGATTTGCAGCCAATGGCTGTCGACCCAGGCGACGCTGGCATCCCACCAGCTGCGCAGGTCATCAATGGGGTTGGCCGCGGCTGTCTTGGCGGGAGGAGCCTTTGGGGCGGCGGCGGTCGCAGCGGCAAGCAGGGAGAAAGTCATGGGATGGGTCAGGGGTCCTCTTGAATGCAGATCAGGCGGATTGCAGCAGCACCGCAGCGGCGGGCGCCTGCTCCAGATAGGTCAAAAATCCGCGTTCGTAACGTGAAAGATAGCGCGTCGCGCGCGGGAGGTTGCCGATCGCGGCCGAAAAATCCTCGCCCCGCTGCGCCGCTGCCAGCATTGCGGGGTGAATATAGGCTTTTCGGGCGATTGCGGGGGTGTTCCCGAGGCGGCTCGCGACCCGTTCGAGCATCGCCTTCAGCATGGGGGGCTCGGGGGCGTCGTAAAGGAAGGCGAAAGCCTCGACGCTGGCCGACCAGGTGCGGAAATGCTTGGCGCTGAATTCATTGCCCATCGCATCGCGGATATAGGCGTTTACATCGTCGGAGCCGACGGCGCAGACATCGTCGCCATCGACATATTGGAACAGCTTTTGTCCGGGCAGGTCCTGCAACCGGCGGACGAGTGTCGACAGGCTGCGGTCACTGATCGTCACCTCGCGCCGTGCCCCGCCCTTGGCGACATAGTTGAGCCGCAGCGTCCGCCCCGCCAATTTGGCGTGCCGTTGGCGCAGCGTCGTCGCGCCGAAGCTTTTATTGGCAGCGACATATTGTTCGTTGCCAATACGCAGCGCGGCGAGGTCGAGCAGGCGCACGACCGCCGCCACGACGCGTTCGCAGCAGAGCGTCCGGCGATTGAGGTCGTCCGCCAGCCGCGCGCGCAGCAGGGGCAGCGCATGGCCGAACGCGGCGCAGCGATCATATTTGTCGGCCTCGCGGGCGATGCGGAAATCGGGATGATAGCGATATTGCTTGCGCCCGCGCGCGTCATAGCCGGTGGCGAGGATGTGGCCGTTGGGGGCGGGGCAGAACCACGCGTCTTCGTAAGCCGGCGGCAGCGCGATCGCGTTCAGCCGGTCGATTTCGTCGCGCTCACGGATGATCCTGCCCTTGGCGTCGCGATAGCGCCACCCGGTGCCCGACCGTTCGCGGCTGATGCCTGGAAGGCTGTCATCGACATGGACAAGGCGCGGGGCGGACATGCCCGCATAGCGCCCGGAGCCCGCCGTTGGTTCCGGCGTCAGCCCGCGTTCGGGGCCGGATGCCGTGTCGGCACCTGCGCCGGGCGCGCCGTCAGCGGGCGCCATCCCGCCTCCTGCTCGCGTCGCCGGACATAGGTCGACAGCCCCATTTCGAGCGCGAGCATCATGTAGATGAAGGGCTGGAACGCGATGCCGACGAACAAGGAGCCGACCAGATAGGTGATATGGCCGTGCTGGAGAGCGGTCGCCAGCGGCGCGATCCATTGTTCCTCGGCGCGCCGAGTCTTGAGGTAGCGCCGCCGCAGCTGTTCCATGCGGGCAAGGCTGACCCCGTGGAGCAGCAGCCACAGCGCGAGCCCCGGATAGCCCTGTTCGCCCAGCATTTCGAAATAGCTGGAGTGATAGGCGCGCGAGCGTTCCTCATAGACCGTCGCTTCGGCATTTTGCGGCGCGTCCGGATCATAGGCGCTCGCTGCCTTTTCGACGCGGACATGGTTCTGGATATAGGCCTCGAACCCGCCACCGAACGGATTTTCCTTCGCATAGTCCCAGGTCCACGCCCACACCGCGACGCGGGTCGACGCCGACTGGTCGGCCTTGTAGCCCTGGATCGTTTCCATGCGATCGGTAAAGCTTTGTGGCAGGAAGGGGATCGCCGCGACGGCGAGCAGCCCGGCGCCCGCCATATAGAGGAAACGGTGCTTGACGGCGCGCAGCGACAGGATGGCGAGGATGACGAGGCAGACGAGCCCGGTCCGCGCTTGCGTGCCGATCGGCAGCAACGCACAGGCGAAGACGAGCGCAAAGCAGAAGATCGACACGCGCCAGTCGGGCGGAAAGATCGTGCCATGGCGGCGATACCAGAGGATCAGCGGGATGATCGAAATCCCCACCGCCGACATGATCGACCCTTCGTAAAGGCCGTAATTTTCGTTGAGCAGCAATTGCAGCGTGCCATAGCCTCCGCCGCCCGCCGCGGTCTTGATGCCCCCCGCGATCGCGATCGCCGCCGCCGACAGCAGCATGACCAGCACCAGCGATTCGATGCGCAGCTTGGTGCGCAGGGTGAGCGGCAGGAAAATCGCCCAGACCAGTGCTTTCCACACCCAACTCCACTTGTCTGCCGCTTCGACCGGGAAGTCGGCGTTGATCGTGGTCATCCAGCAATAGAAAAGCAGGGCGAGCAGCAGGAATTGTCGTCCCGACCACCGCGTATCGCGCTTGTCGTCGACCGCCAGCCAGCCGACGATCGCCAGCCCGAACACGATCAGCGAGATCGGGATCGAGTTGATCAGGAAATAGCTGAGCCGTTGCGGCGCGACGATGTCGATGTAGCAAAAGCAGAGCACGAACAGGAACGGTTTGCGAAAACCGACGCCGATGAAGGCAAAAAGAAAGGCGACGAACGCAAGGTCACGCATCGGGGCGCACATCCGCTTCCGCGCGTTCGGCGTCGCGGCGTTGCTGCCACAACATACGCGGGCTGATCTCGCGGTCGAGATCGTCGCGATGGAGCAGGCGCCAAAGTGCAATCGCCATCAAGACGTGCGTCAATCCAATGGAGAAATTGTCGACCATGTCCGCTCCCGCTACGCGATCGGGGTTGACGCCGCGTTAAGGCTTGTATGTCAGTGGGATCAAGCCATGACCCGCATCCTCCACGTCCTCGATCATAGTCTGCCGGCGCATAGCGGCTACACCTTTCGCACCCGCGCGCTGATGAAGGCGCAGGTAGCGCAGGGGTGGCAGGTCGCAGGTGTAACCGGCGTCCGCCATCCCGAACCGGGGCCGGATGGCGAGAGCGTCGACGGGCTGACCTTTTACCGCACGCCGCCGATTGCGCCCGCGCGCGCGCCGATCCGCGAATGGCGCGAAATCGGCGCACTGGCAGCGCGCGTCGAGGCGCTGGCGAATGAGTGGAAGCCCGATGTGCTGCACGCGCATTCGCCGGTGCTCGACGGGCTGGCCGCGCTGCGTGTGGGCAAGAAGCTTGGTATTCCGGTCATCTACGAAATTCGCGCTTTTTGGGAAGATGCCGCAGTCGGGAACGGCACCGGGCGCGAGGGCAGTCTGCGCTATCGGCTGACCAAGCGGCTTGAAACCCATGCGGTGAAATCGGCCGATGCGGTTGCGGTGATCTGCGAGGGCCTGCGCGGCGACCTGATCGCGCGCGGCATCGACCCGGCGAAGATCGTCGTGTCGCCGAACGGCGTCGACCTTGACCTGTTCGGCGATCCGCCGCCGCGCGACGATGCGCTCGCCGAAACGCTGAGGCTCGCGGCCGACGACGCGGTCATCGGCTATATCGGCAGCTTTTACGATTATGAGGGGATCGACGACCTGATCGCGGCGATGCCGGCGCTGGCCGCCGCGCAGCCCAAGGCGCGGCTGCTTCTTGTCGGCGGCGGGCCGATGGAGGCGGCGCTGAAGGCGCAAGCCGCGGCGTCGCCAGCGGCGGCGCATATCCATTTTGTCGGCCGCGTGCCGCATACCGAGGTCGAGCGATATTATTCGCTGATCGATATCCTTGCCTATCCACGCAAGAAGATGCGCCTGACCGACTTGGTCACCCCGCTGAAACCGCTGGAAGCGATGGCGCAGGGGAAACTGGTCGCGGCGTCGAGCGTCGGCGGTCACCGCGAATTGATCGAGGATGGTTCGACGGGCACGCTATTTGCGCCCGACGATCCCGCCGCGATCGCCGATGCCATTGCCAAACTGCTGGAAAATCGGGACATGTGGCCCGAGCGGCGGCGGACAGCACGTATTTTTGTCGAAACCCATCGTAACTGGTCATCAAACATTTTACGTTACGAGCCGGTTTACCAGCGATTGCTGCGCGGCGCCTGACCGGCGCCGACCGATCAGACGACGGGTGGCCCGGCGGGCCGATGGATTTGGGACGATATGGAAGAAACGAGCGAGATCCGGGCCAAGGGCATAGCGAGTGCGCTGCTGCGCGCGGTCCAGCCCGCGATTCCGGCGGTGATCGGCGCTGCGGCGCTGACCTTCCTGTTCGCCGCCGTCATGCCCTTTTCGTGGGTCGCGGCGATCAGCTGGAACCTCTATCTCGACCGTCTGTCCGACCTGTTCGTGGCCCCGATCGGCAATGGCGGGAGGCTGGCGCTGGCGTTCGGCATGGCAGCGATTGCGGCGGTGCTGGCAGGACTCGTCGCACTGGTGATCGCAAAACCCGAAGCGGCTGGCCTGACGTCGCTGCGCGACCGTTTCCGCCGCGCGCCCGGCGAGGCGAGCGATGACGAGCCTGTGCTGACGCGCCGCCGCATCGACCTGCATCCCGACGATCCGCCGCGACCGCCGATCCGTGCGGGCCGCGACCTGCCCGCGGGCGGGTTGGGGCCGCTGGTCGGCGATGTTGTCGATCAAGCCGATACCCCGCCCGATATGGTCGACGCCGACGAACTGGTGCTTTCCGATCTTGCGCCCGCAGAGGAATTTGATGGCGAGGCGCCTTGGCTGCAACCCGCCGAAATGACCGCGCCGCCGCCAATGCCCGATCCGGCCGACAAGTCGCTTGGCGCCATGGTCGCGCGCTTCGAGGCGGGGTTGAGCCGCCGTCGGCAGGACGCGGTCGGCAAAGGCGCGAACCCTTTGGTTCCGGGCGCCGTCACCGACGATGAACCCGAGGTTGATTTCGCGCTCGAAGCCGCGCTCGGCACCTTGCAGCGGATGACGCGCCAATCGGTCGGCTGACGGTCCTGACCCTGGCGGTCTGACCGCCGATTGCGGCGGGTCAATCCTCGACCGTCAGAATCTCGATCCGCAGCCGATCGGGCTGGTCGCCGCTTTCGACGACGACATCGGCAACGATATGGCCGACCAGCGCCCATTCGGTCGCGCCCAGCCGATCGTGCAGCGCGCGCCGCACCATGGCGGCGTCACCGACCGCAAGCGTGCACGGGAAGATATGGCGCGCGCCGACGAAGCTCGCGCTGGCCCAGGGGCGGAAGGTGGAGGCACCGACCGCCAGCCCGGTCGGCAGTTCGCGCAGCAACAGGTGGCGAAGCCGACGATGCGGGCAGCCGGGGCGCGGCGGCAGCGCGGGCGACCAGCGCATCATGCCCGCGCTTCCGCGCACTGGCGGCGCGTCGCGCGCAGGCGCCGGTCGCCTTGCGGCGTCACATGGCCCGCGCGGTGATCGGCGCGCCATTTGTTCATGAAATGTTCTATACGGCATATCAGCTCGGTTCCCGGCTCGCGCCCGCCGCGCAAATCGCTGACGAGGCGCGGGTCATGCACCGCAGCGCGTCCGAAGACGCTGGGCGGCATTGCCGATTCGGTCAAAAAGGCCTCGATTCGTTGCAACAGGCTGCGCTCCATATTGTCCTCCCAGGCCGCAGTGAAAACCGGGCGACTCACCCGATAGGATATTTCCTATTTGATATTACATTTCCTACTTGTCTAGGAAAATTCCGCGCGCTATTGACGAAATAGGAAGGACCAGCCCCCAGCGACCCGATGACTGATTTTGCCCACGACCCGCGCATGGCGCTCGACCGCCTCTTGACCGAACGGGGGATTGATTACGCGCGCATCTCGCAGGTGATCGGGCGCAACCCCGCTTATATCCAGCAATATATCAAGCGTGGTTCGCCGCGACGGCTGGCCGAGGATGATCGCGCGCGCATCGCTGCCTATCTGGGGGTGCCCGAAGCCATGCTGGGCGGTCCGGTGCAGCGCGTCGCGGCGCCGGCGCGCGCGCGCGGTCCGGGGATGATCCTGGTGCCGAAACTCGCCATCGGTGCCTCGGCGGGTGCGGGCGCGAGCATCGACGGTGAAGCGGTGGAAGGCGAGGTGGCGTTCGATCCCAAATGGCTGCGCGACCTGGGCGCCGATCCGCGCGCGCTCAGCATCATCCGCGTCGAGGGCGATTCGATGGCGCCGACGCTCGACGATGGCGACGATATATTGGTCGATGGCGGCGATGCGGCTGCGCGGCTGCGCGACGGCATCTATGTGCTGCGCATGGACGACGTGCTGATGGTGAAGCGCGTCGCGCGCGCGCCGGGGCAGGGGCGCATTTCGGTGATCAGCGACAATCCGCATTATCGCAGCTGGGACGATTTGCCGATGGCGTCGGTGCAACTGGTCGGGCGCGTCGTGTGGACGGGTCGGCGGGTGCGGTGATTATTTTCGCCTGACGGCGAAGCTTGGGGCCGTGACCGATTTAACGCGGCGCCGCCATCAATGCCTCGATCTCATGGTCGAGCACCTCGGCGCGCTGGCATTGATCTTCGTTGCCGTCGCGGCATTTCTCTGCGGCCTTGTCCCGCTGGCGCGACAGCTTGCCGAGTTGTTCCTCGCGTTTGCGCATTTCGCGGCCGCGGTTGCGGTCGGCTTCGTCCTGGCTGGTCGTCGACCAGTCGGCGACCTGGCCGACGGCCTTGACCGGCGCGGTGACGACGGTCTTTACCGCGCTGAAACAACCGGCGAGCAACGGAGCGGCCAGCAGGGCAACGATCAGGACGCGCATTTCTCTTCTCCTCGCCGGGTCGGCACTCCATCGCATAAGCGCCGCGATCTGAACAGGATATTGCGACAGGCCGCCGCGGGGTGCGGGCCATCTGTCACATCACTGAAACAAATGGTTAAATTGCTGTTTACCAAGCTGCTCTAGGTCGATGCGCCAACAGGGTCGCAGCGCGAAGAGGGACGGATGAACGCCATGGGATATGCCTTTACGCCGTCGCCGGGCCACGCGTCGGCGATCGGCGCCGATGCGCATATGTCGGAGGTGATCGACCTGTTTCGCGGCAATCCGCAATTGCGCGCGCTGGCGGTGATCGACGCCGGGGAGCGCCCGATAGGCATCATCCGCGAACAGCGGGTGCGCGAACTGCTCTTCTGTCCCTTCTGGTTTTCCCTGATGCAAAATCCGACGATCGGCGGTTCGATCGCGTCGATTATCGAGCCCTGCCCGGTCGCCGATATCGCGCGATCGACCACCGATTTGCTGCGCATCGTCGCGCAGTCGCCGGGGCAGGAAGAACTGATCCTGGTCGATGCCGGACGCTTTGTCGAAACGCTCGACAGCGGCCAGCTTGCCAAGCTGGCGATGCTGCGCGACGTCGAGCTGGCGCAGGAGCGCGCGGCGCGCGCGACGCATATCGACGACGCCGGACGCCTGTTCCAGCAAGACATCACCGCGCTGACCGCCGCGCTGTCCGACATGGCGCGCAAGGTGGAGGCGGTCGCGGGCACGCTGTCCGAACGCGCGCGGCA
>Ga0155548_102_pt5 | contig 10069 bp, 7 predicted proteins | sample RifCSPhighO2_12_FD_107205 | JGI IMG/M metagenome (GOLD analysis project Ga0155548, IMG submission 107205) | Sphingopyxis sp. RIFCSPHIGHO2_12_FULL_65_19
GCGCCAGCGGCAATCGCGGCGCGGATCACCGCCGGATCTTCGCCGCGCGGATTGTCGTCGGTGATGAACAGCACCTCGGCCTTTGCCGCGGCAACCTTGCCCATCGCGGGGCGCTTCGCCTGGTCGCGGTCGCCGCCCGCACCGAACACCAGGATCAGCCGCCCGCTCGCGTGCGGACGCAGCGCGTCGAGCGCGGCTTCGATCGCATCGGGGGTGTGCGCATAATCGACATAGACCGGAGCGCCGGCCCTTGTAATCGCAGCGCGTTCGAGCCGTCCGCGCACCGGCTGAAGCCGGGCGAGATTGCCAAGCGTCTGCGCGGCGTCGCCGCCGGTCGCGATGACGAGACCCGCCGATACCAGCGCGTTCGCAACCTGGTAGGCCCCGATCAACGGCAGGTCGACCTGGTGCGTCGCCTCGCCCACGGCGACGATGATCGACTGGCCGAGCTGGGTCGGCTCGCGCGAGACCAGACGAAGCGCCTCGCCCGCGGCCCCCACGGTCAGCAGGCGGATGCCGCGCGTCGTCGCCGCGTCGATCACCGGCGCCGAATATCCATCGTCGGCCCACACCACCGCCGCGCCGCCCGCTTCGACGACTTCGGAAAAAAGCCGGATCTTGGCCGCGAGATACGCCTCCATCGTGCCATGATAGTCGAGGTGATCGTGGCTGAGGTTGGTGAAGGCCGCCGCCTTCACCGACAGGCCCTCGGTGCGATACTGGTCCAGACCATGGCTCGACGCCTCGAACGCTGCATGAGTCACACCCTCGGCGGCCAGACCCGACATGTTCGACAGGAAGGTGACGATGTCGGGGGTGGTCAGACCCGTCGAGGCGCTGTCGATCGAGGTCGTGATGCCCAGCGTGCCGATCGAGGCGGCGTTGAAGCCGGCCATGCGCCACAGCTGACGCGTCATCTCGACGGTCGATGTCTTGCCGTTGGTGCCCGTCACCGCGACACAGGTCGCCGGAAAGCGGTGAAAGAAGCGCGCGGCGATGTGCGCAAAGGCGCGGCGCGGATTGGCGTCGGCGACGTGAATCGCGCCCTCCACCTTCGCCTCGGGCCGCGCGACGATCGCCACGGCGCCCGCTGCGACCGCGGCGGCGATGAAATCCTCGCCGTTGAACTTCTCACCGACAAAGGCGCCGAAAATCGTGCCCGGCGCAACCTTGCGATGATCGATCGCGAGTCCCGTGACGACGGGATCGCTGCCCTCCAGCCCCTGATCGTCGAGCAGCGCGGTGAGACGCATCAGTGCGATTCCTCGCCTTTCCGCAGCAGCGGGGTGAGTTCGGAGACATCGACGTCGCGGCTTTCGTCGGGGAATACGCCCAGCATCGGCCCGGCGCGCGTGACGACCTTGCGCACCACCGGCGCGGCAGTCCACCCCGCGGTGCGCTGGCCCGAACTATAGGCATTGCCCTTGGGCTCGTCGATCATCACGATCACCACATAGCGCGGATTGTCCATCGGAAAAGCCGCCGAGAAGGTCGACACGAGCGAATGACGGCGATAGCCGCCCGCGCCCGGCTTTTCGGCCGATCCCGTCTTGCCACCGACGCGAAATCCCGCCGCGTTCGCCTGTTTTCCGGTGCCGTCCGAAACGATCAGGCGAAGCAGCTGGCGCATCCGCGCGCTCGTAGTCGCCTTGAACACCCGGCGCCCCTGCGGCGGCGCCTTGTCGCCAAGCTTCATCAGCGTCGCGGGGCGATAGATGCCGCCATTGACCAGCGCCGCATAGGCGCTGGCAAGATGCATCGGGGTGACCGCGATGCCGTGACCATAGCTGGTCGTCATCGTCGTCACCCGGCCCCAATCCTTCGGCCACAGCGGGAAGGCCCGTTCCTTCAGGTCGATTTCGGGCCGCTTGTCGAAATCGAGATTGCGAAACAGGCGTTCCAGATTCTCGCGGCCCAGTTCGTCGGCGATGCGCGCGGTCGCGATGTTCGAGCTTTCGATCAGCGTTTCGGGAACATTATACCAGCGGCCGGGATGACTGTCGCGGATGCGGAATCCGGCGATCGGTAGCGGCGCCGTCGCGTCGTAACGGCGCGCCATGTTCGTCACCACGCCATCGTCGATCGCCGCGCCAATCGACAAGGGCTTGAAGGTCGAACCCAGCTCGTAGAGATTATAGGTCACGGCGTTGCGGCGCGTCGCCGGATCGCTGCCGGTCAATTTGTTGGGGTTAAAGGTCGGCAGCGACGTCATTGCCGCAACTTCGCCGGTGTGGACGTCGAGGATCACGCCCGCGCCGCCGATCGCTTCCAGGTTGGCGACCGCCGCGCTCAATTCGCTTTCCAGCACGCCCTGCACGCGCGCGTCGATCGACAGCGCCAGCGGCTGCCCGCGCGTCGCCTTGTCGGTCAGGCGCTGGTCGAACGCCCCCTCGACGCCGGTGACGCCATGCCCCTCGGCATTGGTGAAGCCCAGCACATGCGCCGCCAGGCTGAGCTGCGGATAGAGGCGTTCCTTCTCGCGCGGAAAATCGAAACCGACGTCGCCGATCGCGTTCACCGCCGCGACCTGGTCGGGCAGCGCACGGCGGCGGATATAGGTAGGGCGCGAACCGCTGAGCTTCGCCAAAAGGTCCTCGCGCGACATGTCGGGAAAAATCTTGTGCAACTCGTCGGCCAGATATTGCCGGTTGTTGAGCAGCTTCGACGGAACGACGCGGATCGAATATCCGTCGATCGTGCGCGCCAGCGGCACGCCGTTGCGGTCGACGATGTCGGCCCGCGCCGGAATGAAAGCGGTCGCGGCGCCGCGGCTCGACGATGGGTCGAACAGGGCGAAATAGACAAGCCGCACCGAAACCAGGAAAAAGGCCGCCGCGAACAAAAGCATCAGGATCATCAGCCGCTGCTGTGCCGTCAGCAGGATCTGCTGCCGCACACCAGCGGTGCGAACCCGGGTCGGACGGACGACCAGCGTGTTCATCGGCCGGACTTCCCTCCTGCCGCCTCGGCCGCGGCCGCGCGCTTCAGGTCGGCGAGCGTCGATTCCGCGAGCAACTGGTCCTCGATCATCTTGAGCTGTTCGCGGCGGCGCGTCGGCGCCATCCGCGGCGGCGTATCGCTGCGAATATCGGCCTGCGCGATGACGATCGGCTTTTCGGCAGCCTTGGGCGCGGCGGCGGCCTTGACCGGCGCCGGCGTGCCGACCGGCGAAACCATCGCCATCAGCACCGGCGCGACGTCGTTGGCGCCGCGCGCGCGCGGCAGGCGGTCAAGCGAGGCAAGCTGGCGCTCGCTGGCGAGATATTGCCCGGCATCGGGCGCCGAATAACCAAAGGTATCGGCATTCCACTGTTCCAGCTGCCGCATCGACGCGCGCACCGCGAGTTCGGATTCAAGGTAGCGGATATTGTCGCGCGCCCGGTCGATCTGCCGTTCGATACGCGTCAGTTCGCTGCGCGTCGCGGCGACCTTGAGCGACACGGGATACAGCATCATCGCAAAGATGAGCACGAGCAGGACCAGGCCGATTCCCTGGAGTTTGCGGGCCGCCATCAGCATGACACTATCTCCTTGCCTGAATTGCCCTGGACCGAATGCGCCGGAGCCGACGTCCGGATCGCGCTGCGCAGCGTCGCCGAACGGGCGCGCGGGTTGCGCGCCTCTTCGGCCTTGCCCGGCCGCACCTTGCGCGCCGGGGTCTCGAAAGTTGCGGCCCGCGCCAGAGGAGTCGGCGCGGGCCGGTGACGCGAACCCGCGGCATCGCCACCGCTGCGTTCGCGCAGGAAATTCTTCACGATCCGGTCCTCGGTGCTGTGAAAGCTGACGACAGCCAGCCGGCCGCCGGGGCGAAGCAGCCGTTCGGCGGCGTTGAGCCCCGCGACCAGCTCGTCGAGTTCGCCATTGATGTGGATGCGGATCGCCTGAAAGCTTTTGGTCGACGGGTCCTTGGGCGCGCCGGGCGGGTGGCGTAGCGCCTTGCGGATCACTTTTGCCAGCTCGCCCGTGCGCGACAGCGGACGCGCCGCGACGATCGCGCGCGCGACACGGCGCGACTGGCGCTCGTCCCCATAATGGAAAAGCACGTCGGCGATCTCGGTCTCGTCGGCACGGTTGAGCCAGTCGGCGGCGCTTTCGCCCTCCTGCGCCATGCGCATGTCGAGCGGGCCGTCCTTCTGGAACGAAAATCCGCGCTCGTCGCGGTCGAGCTGCATCGACGAAACACCGATGTCGAACGTGATGCCGTCGACCGCTTCGATCCCGCGCTCGGCAAGCAGCCGGTCGATTTCACCGAAGCGCCCGTGGATCAGCGTCAGCTTGCCGCCCGCTTCAGCGACCAGCGCCTGCCCCTCGGCAATCGCATCGGGATCGCGGTCGCACGCAACGACGTCGGCCCCCGCCGCGAGCATCGCGCGGGTATAGCCGCCCGCACCGAAGGTCGCATCGACGTGGCACTCCCCCGGAACGATGGCGAGAGCGGCGATGACTTCTTCACGGAGGACCGGATCGTGGCGGGGGTCCCTCGGCAAGTCGGGGGAAAGATCGGTCACTTGCGCCCCTTCCCTTTCGCCTGGTCCCACGACGCCGCAAGACGCTGAAGCACCGGATCGGCTTCGGCGCATTCGGCCAGCGTGGGCAGCCACCAGATTTCGAGGCGGCGGCCCGATCCCACAAAAGCCGTCGCGCCGGCATCGCCGACGCGGTCGCGGTGGATGAAGCTGGGAAGGAAGCGACCGCTGTCGTCGAGCGTATAGGGCTCGGTATAGCTGAACCGCTTCTTGAACTCGGCATCTTCGTCGAAGTCGAGATTGCGCAGCCGCGCGGTTTCGCGGTCGCGTTCGATCTCGCCGTTCAGCCGGTCATATTGATCCTGGCCGTAAGCGACGAGGCACGGCAGCTTTTCGTGAAAGCCGACCCAAAGCACGCGCTGGCCGTCCGCAGTAAGGGGCACATTGTTGCGGAACTGAGAGGGAACGGCGATGCGTCCCTTGCCATCGATCGCGGCGAAGTTGGTGCCCGCATATTGGCCGGGCGTCACAATCGCCATCGCTCTGCCCCCCTTAATGCGCCACCGGGCAAAACTTCCCCGTCCCCGGAATCGCAGGAATCCGGCTGGTTCGACACAGGCGGAGATTGCCCCTCTCCGATTCCGTGGATATCAACTATAGATCGGGGTGGAAAGGGGTATTTTAGGGTGAAATAGGGAATCTAGCCCCCATTTGCCGCAAAAGGCCCATGAAATTGGGTAAATACCGGCCCCACGGCGCAACAAGGCGCCGCAAGACATGTTTTGATCGGGGTAAATCGGGGCGAAAACGCCGCACTAAAGGGCGGGTGCGCGAATCCAGATCGGGTCGAGCAGCCCGTGCCCGCCGCCGCGCCACAGACGCGCCGCCAGCCATTCCATCGTATCCGCCTGCCGCAGATGGTCGGCACCCGGCACCACCGGGCGCCATAGCGGCGCGAAGATCAGGTCGGCGTCGCCGACCAGCCATGCTTCACCCTCACCGATCGCACAGCGCGCGACATGGCGGTCGGCAAAGGCACGGCATGTCGGCGGCAGCAGGTCGAAGCGCCCGGCGCTGGACAGCCGAAGCCGCGCGCCCTCGACATCGGCGAGCAACGCCGCGCCGTCCCCTTCGGTCGGCGCCGCACCCAGCGTCACGCCCCAATGGTCCAGCAGCGGGGTCAGCAGGCTGGTCACCGGCGCGTTGCGCGGATCGCCCAGCGGGTGGCGGGCGGGCCAGCCCGAAAGTGCATCGGCCAGCACAACCGCCCGTCCGCCGCCCCGCACAAAGGCGTCGATCGCGACCAGTTCCTGCGGCGCCAGCGCGCGCGGATGCGCGATCAGCAACGTCCCGCCCGGCGGCGGCACATGATCGGCCAGGCTGTCGACCAGCGACAATGGCCCGGCCAAGGTCAGCCGCGCCAGCGCGGGATCGTCCCTGGTCCCTTGCGCAATCATCGCGGCCATGTCCCCGCCCGCCGACCAGCGGAGCGGCAGGCCGGTGAGCATGGTAACGGCGGGGCCCCGCACCGCGACCGCCGGGCGGTATAGCGCCGCCAGCATGGCATGACCGGCCGCGAACCAGCCGACGGCAAGCGCCAGCGCGGCGGCCCAGCGCAACATGCTGACCCGCGGCCGCCACTGGACGATCGCATCGGCGAGCGACGCGGCCAGCGCGCCCGCGACGATCGTCAGCGCCAACTGGCGCCACGCCGCCGATCCTGCGAGCGACAGGGCCAGCAGCGCCTGTGCCGTCACCAGGACGACCAAGCCAAAGAGCGCGGCGCGCAGACGCACGGCCGCGGCATCGTGCCGGTTCCACCAGCCGAGCAGCAGCATCGGCGGCACCAGCAGGGGAACGCAAAGCGCCGGGTCGATGCGGCCGAGCAGCGCCTGCCCGCCCGCGATCCACGCCAGCGCGACGACGGCGGCGGCGGCAATGATGGCGCACAGCATCGGCCGGCGCGAAGCGGCGGTCACTGTTTCGACTGGCGCGCCCGCTGGAGGGCGGGGTCGGGTTCGAGGTCGGGGACGCTCGACGACGACGGCGGTGGCTGCGGCACCTTCACCTCGGACGCCGCATTTTCATCCTTTGACGAGGGCTGGACCGCCTGGACCCCCAGTTCCTCCAACGGCGCGCCGCTGCCTTTCTCTTCATCGCCGGGCATTTTCACCTCGGCGGTCGCGGCAACCTCGCCTTCGACGCGTTCCCGCGCGCGGTCGCCGATCAGCCCCGCCATGCCGACAAGCAGCAACACCGTCAGAACCCCGGCGATGCCGATCTGCAATCGGCGCATCGTGTCGTTCACCGGCGGCGGCGGCGCGGGTTTCGGTTGGGGCGGCGGTGTGCCGTCGATCCTGATCCCGCTCATGCCGCCGGCTCCAGCCCTTTGCTCGCCAGCCATTCGGGGTTGTAGAGCGTGGAGAGATAGCGAAAGCCGCTGTCGCACAAGATGGTCGCGATGCGCTTGCCCGGGCCCAATTGCCGCGCCAGCGCCATCGCCCCCGCGACATTGATCCCCGACGACAGGCCAAGGCACAGCCCTTCCTCGTCGAGCAGCGCGCGGACGACGGCCAGCCCCTCGGCGTCGGAGATACGGAATTGCGTGTCGATCGGCGCGCCGTCGAGGTTCCCGGTGATGCGATTCTGCCCGATACCCTCGGCGACGCTCGACCCTTCGGGCTTCAACTCGCCGCACTGATAGTAGTTATAGAGGCCGGCGCCGTGCGGGTCGGTGAGCGCGATGGTGATGTCGGCATTTTTCGCCTTCAGCCCCAACCCCGTTCCCGCGATCGTGCCGCCGGTTCCCGCGGCGCAAGTAAAGCCGTCGATGCGGCCGTCCATCTGGTCCCAGATTTCCTCGGCCGTGCCGAAAATATGCGATTTGCGGTTGGCGATATTGTCGAACTGGTTCGCCCAGATCGCATTGTCGGTTTCCTCGGCGATGCGGCGCGAGGTGTGGACGAAATGGCCGGGATTGGCAAAGGGCGCGGGCGGGACAAGCACCAGCTCGGCGCCCAGCGCGCGGATCGTCGCCATTTTTTCGGCGCTCTGGTTGTCGGGCATGACGATGATCGTCTTGTAACCGAGCGCATTGCCGACAAGCGCCAGCCCGATGCCGGTGTTGCCCGCCGTGCCTTCGACGATCGTGCCACCGGGGCGCAGGCTGCCGTTCGCTTCGGCATCGCGGACGATATACAGCGCGGCGCGGTCCTTTACCGATCCGCCGGGGTTGGCATATTCGCACTTGCCCCAGATTTCGCAGCCGGTGGCTTCGCTCGGCCCTTTCAACAGCACCAGCGGGGTGTTGCCAATAAGGTCGAGGCTGTTTGCAGCAATAGTCATAACCATGATCTAGGGCGGCGCCCGCAGCCCCGCAAGACAGCTTCGCTTGTCCCGTCAATCATCGGCGTTTGTCGACTAACGGGCATCGACGTCCGACGAACGGCAGCCGGAAGGCATCTCGGGGCTTGTCTTTGTGACAGTATATCATTACTGCCCGCGCCATCAGGTCGCCATAACAACAGGACTCTCCCCTCATGCGTTTGCTTTGCTCTGCCGGTTTCACCTTTGCCCTCTTCCTCGCCGCCCCGGCCTTTGCGCAGGACCGCGCCACGGCCGGAAGCGACGATGATGTGCACACCGGCGAGCCGATTGTCGTCACCGCCCCTTATGTCCGCAGCCTCGACATCCTCGGCAATGTGTCGGTGCTCGAAGGCGACGAGCTGGCACGCGACATTCGCGGGCAGATCGGCGACACACTCACACGGCAACCGGGCGTCTCGGCCACCAGCTTCTCGCCCGGCGCGTCGCGCCCCGTCCTGCGCGGATTTTCCGGTGAGCGCGTGCGCGTGCTCACCGACGGCATCGGCTCGATCGACGCCTCGAACACCTCCGCCGACCATGCGGTCACCATCGACCCGCTGACCGTCGAACGCATCGAGATTCTGCGCGGCCCCGCCGTGCTCCTGTTCGGCAGTCAGGCAATCGGCGGCGCGGTCAACATGTTCGACCGCCGTATCCCGCGCAAGGTGCCCGCCGACCATGTCCATATCGACGCGATCGGCGGCTATGCGACCGCCGCGAACGACCGCAACATCGGCAGCTCGATCGACGTCGCCCTCAGCCCGCAGATCGTCGCGCATCTCGACGGCAGCTGGCGCAAGACGGGCGACGTCCGCACCGGCGGCTTCGTCTATGCCCCCGATATCCGCGGCGACCTGCTCCACCTCGCCGAACATGAAGTCGAAGAAGGCCATCTCGACGAAGCGGCGGAATTGACCGGACAGGCCGGAAAGCGCGGCAAGGTCGACAATACGCAAAGCGAAACCTGGACCGCGGGCGGCGGCCTGTCTCTGATCAACGACGGCGGCCAGCTCGGCATTTCGATCGGCTATTTCGACACCAACTATGGTGTGCCCGACCGGCCGAACACCGCGCATGACCACGGCGGCGAGGAAGAAGAAGGCGGTCACGACCATGGCGAAGGCCCGGTCACCATCGGCATGAAGCAGTGGCGCGCCGACCTGCGCGGCGAGGTCGAGCTGGGCGACGGCTTCTTCGACAAGCTGCGGGTCCGCGCGGGCTTTGCCGACTATAAGCACACGGAGTTTGAAGGCGACGAGGTCGGCACGGTCTTTACCAACCAGGGCGTCGAAGGCCGCATCGAGCTGGCGCAGAACGACCGCGGCGGCTGGCGAGGGGCAAGCGGCGTGCAATATAGCCACCGCGATTTCAACGCGATCGGTGCAGAGGCGTTCGTGCCGCGGAACCTGACCGACCAGTTCGCGCTGTTCACGCTCCAGGAATTGACCGCCGGCCCGCTCGGCCTCGAAGCCGCGGCGCGCTACGAAAAGACCAATGTGCGTGCGCAAACGCTGGGCTTCGAGCGCAATTTCGACAGCTTCTCGGGCGCGCTCGGCGCGACCTACGACATCTTTGACGGCGCGAAATTCGGCGTGTCGGTATCGCGCGCGGTCCGCGCGCCTTCGGCCGAGGAACTGCTGTCGAACGGCCCGCATATCGCGACGCAAAGCTTCGAGCTGGGCGACCCGAATTTGAAGCGCGAATCCAACTGGGGCGCCGAAGCCTCGTTCAAGTTCAAGAGCGACGCCTTCAACCTCAGCCTCACCGGCTATTCAAACTGGTTCGACAATTTCATCTATTCGGCCGCGACCGGCGCCGAAGAGGATGAACTGCCCGTTTTCCAGTATTTCCAGCGCGACGCGCGCGTCTATGGCTTCGAGGCCGAGGCGAGCGCACGGCTGGCGCAGATCGGCGGTTTCAACATCGTCGGCGACGTCACGGCCGACATGACGCGCGCAAAGATCAAGAATGCCGGGCTCGATCGCAATGTCCCGCGCATCCCCGCGCTGCGCGTGCTCGGCGGGCTTGAGGCACAGGGCGAACGCGTCGATGCGCGCGTCGAGGTCGAATGGACCGACGACCAGACCCGGGTTGCGCAGTTCGAGACGCCGACCGACGGCTTCACGCTCGTCAACGCGTCGCTCAGCTGGCGCCCCCTGCCCGACACGAAAAATCTGACGCTCAGCCTGTCGGCGAACAATATCTTCGACGTCGAAGCGCGCCGCCACGCCAGCTTT
>Ga0155548_169_pt1 | contig 10019 bp, 12 predicted proteins | sample RifCSPhighO2_12_FD_107205 | JGI IMG/M metagenome (GOLD analysis project Ga0155548, IMG submission 107205) | Sphingopyxis sp. RIFCSPHIGHO2_12_FULL_65_19
CGTCGCGCCGGGCTTTCGCGCAATCGGGGCGAAGGGAGAGGACCAAGCGTGACGACGATCGACGATGACCCGCCGGGGCTGGTGGCGCGGGCGGTGCGCCGCCTGCTTCTATTGCTGTACCGGCTGCGTGGATGGAAAGCGACGGGCGCAGTGCCCGAACCGCGCCGCTTCATCCTGATCGCGGCGCCGCATACCAGCAACTGGGACTTCGTGAATTTCCTGGGGCTGACCGCCGACCTCAAGATCCGACCCTATTTCATGGCGAAGCTTTCGTTGTTCCGCTGGCCGCTTGGCGGGTTCATTCGCCAAATGGGCGGCGTGCCGATCGATCGCCGCGGCGGCGGGAATGTCGTCGAGCAGATGGTCGCAGAATTTGCGCGCCGCCGCGAATTCATGCTGACCGTCGCGCCCGAGGGAACGCGGGGGCGCGCGGCGAAATGGCGCACCGGCTTTTATCAGATCGCGCTGGCGGCCAAGGTGCCGATGGTGGTCGGGCTGATGGATTATGGCACCAAGACCGGCGGGCTGGGCCCTTTGATCTGGCCGAGCGGCGATTTTCGCGCCGATATGCTGAAGGTTCTCGAAGTTTATAAAAGTTGCGTTCCGAAGTTTCCCGAGCGTGCAGTTCGGTCGATCGATGATATAGTCGGGCCCGATGAGGAACGAGACATCAGCGCATGACTGACGCCCTTTCGCTGTTGGCGATCAATTTTGCCGGATTGCTGGGCGTGATCCTGCTATTGTGGGGTGCCGCCGTCACGATCCGCGACGTGTCGTTCATCGATGCCTTCTGGGCGTTCGGCATGGTGTTGCTGGCGTGGGGAACGGCGTGGCAGGTCGGCGCCGACGCGCCGCACGCGAAACTGCTTCTGGGCCTCGTGTCGCTGTGGGGGTTGCGGCTGGCGATCCACCTGACGATCCGCTGGGCGACGCATGGCGAGGACCCGCGATACAAGAAAATCCTGGCGCACATGATGGAAACGAAAAAATGGGGCTGGGCAAAGACCGCGCTGGTCGCGGTGTTCCTGACCCAGGCGCCGTTGCTGTTCATCACCTGCCTGCCGGCACAGGTCGGGATCTGGGCGAGCGCGGGTGATCCGGTGGCGGGCGTAGGAATCATCGGCTGGATCGGCGCGGCGGCGGCGCTGGCCGGCATCGCCTTTGAAAGCATCGGCGACGCGCAGCTCGACCGTTTTCGCAAAAACCCCGCAAATCGGGGCAAGGTGCTCGACACCGGGCTGTGGCGCTATACGCGCCATCCCAATTATTTTGGCGACGCGTTGACCTGGTGGGGCATCTGGCTGGTCGTGCTCGACCTTGGCTGGCCGGCGGCGCTTGCCAGCTTGATCGGTCCGATCTTCCTGACGTTTACGCTCACCCGATGGTCGGGCAAGGCGCTCCTCGAAAAAGGGCTGCACAAGACGCGGCCCGATTATGCGGACTATGTCGCGCGCACTTCCGGATTCATCCCGTGGCCGCCAAAGACCAGGGGTTAGGGGACGAGGAAAAGGCGGCGGATGTCGGCGCGCTGGGCGATGCGCCGCGCATTCGGACGATCTTGACCGAAGCCGCCCGCGCGGGGCGCAGCGTCAGCTATTCGGAACTGCTCGGCGACCTTGGCTTCCGCTTCACGCGGCCCAAGATGCGCGCGCTCTGCAAGACGCTCGGCGAAGTCGACCGGCTATGCGCCATGGATGGCGAACCTGACTTGGCGGTGCTGGTCGTCCGCGAAAGCGACCGCCTGCCAGGGCAGGGATGGTGGGTCGGCGGGACAGCGTTGCTGCTGGGTTATGACGGCCCATGGGAAGGCGCGGCGGCAGTGCGGTTCATCCGCGACCAACAGCAGGTGGCATTCGATTACTGGGCCGCGCGCTAGGATCGGACGCTGGCTGGGACGCATTGCGGCGGCGCGGCGCGGGCCTATTCGCGTTTGCTCATCCACACGCTGCGGCCGAAATGTCCCGGCTGGGCGGCGCCGAGGGCCAGTCCGGGGCGCCGCACGGGGGCTGTCGGCGGTGGGATGATCTGGAAACCGTCGGCCACGGCATGCGTCGTCGGCACGCTGCCGCCATGGGCGGCACGCAGCAGGCTGGTGTCGATGGTGCGATCGGTTTCGATCCCGAATCGCCGATCGACGACCCAGCGCACCGTGCCGAGCATCGGGTCGTGACCGGGCAGGAAAATGGTGATCCGCTCCCCGATGTTGAGCGCAGCCGGCGCCTGTCCGCCGATGCCCGTTTCGGACACGTTGCGGATCGTCACGTCGAATCGCCCAAGCCGCGAACAGGCAAGCGCGCCCTTTACCAGGCGCGACTGGCGCGGCTGGCGCTTGTCGGGAGGAACGGATGAGGCTGGGGCGGCCTCGGGACTGGACATGCGCGACTCATTTTTTTCCGCCCGACCCCCACGTCGGCCGATCATTTTGGTCCCTTGTCACCCGTAAAGGGGGAAGGTAAATTTTCGTATAGCGTCTTCGGTAATTATTTGGCGGGCGGCAGCCCGCCGAAGGTGACGATGCTTTCGCTGCCGTTCGCGGAAACCGCTGAAACACCAAAGAAATAATCGTCGACGATGACGCCCCGCAGCGTCCGTCCGGCGGCCGCCATATCGGCCGGGACGAGCTGGCTGTCGGTCCAGTCGTTGCGGTCGGCGCGCCGCCAGTAAATCCGATATGCGGCCGCGTCCTTCACCGGGCTCCACGCGATCGTGGTGTTCGAGCTGACCGCGCCGTCGATGCTGACACTGGCGGGCGCGGGCGGGGCATCGGCGAGCTCGGCCGCCAGCGCGACGTTGAGCGCAGTGACGCGGGCAAGATAGGGGAAATCCATCTCGTCGACCGTGTCGCCATATTTGCGGCCATCCTCGCTGCGCAAATCCTGGTGCTGATGGTCATAATCCTCGATCCCGACGGTAAAGCGGATCGCCGGATAGCCAAGCTCGAGCGCGGCCAGATGGTCGCCGCCGCGGCGGAAACGGTCGGGACGGCGCACCGCCAGGACTTCGAGCCCGATCGCCGGATGATGTTGCCCGGCGCGAATCGCCGCCTTTGCCAAGGCGCGCGACGGGCCGTCATCTTCGCCGCCGATGCCGCGCCGCGCAAGCTGCGCCGCCAGATCTTCCGACGCACGAATACCTTCGCTGAACACGCGCACCCGGTTGTCGACGATCGTGCCGTCGGTGCCATGGGTGCCGCCGACAATGTCGTTGTTGAGCATCGCCGCGACCTGCCAGCCCTGTTCCCTGGCGTGGCGCGCCAGCAGCTTGCCGCTCCACAGCCCCTGCTCCTCACCCGACAGCAGGGCATAGACAATCGTTGCCCGGTGCTTGTCTTTTGACAGCAGTCGCGCGGCCTCGATCACCAGCGCGGTGCCCGATGCATCGTCATTGGCGCCGGGGGCGTCGGCGGTAAAATTCATCACGTCGCTGACGCGGCTGTCGATATGGCCGGCAATGATGATGACATGCGCCGGGTCGCCGCTGCCCGGCTGGATCGCGAGGACATTTTCGACGGTCACGCCCGCGGGTGCCCGCGGCCCGTCGAAACGGTCGGCGATGCGCGTCACTTTCAGGCAGCCACCGCACGCCTTCGCGATGCGCGCGAACTCCGCGGCGCCCCAATTGCGCGCCGCGCCGATCCCGCGTTTGGGGTCGGTCGCCGACGACAGCGTGTGGCGGGTTCCGAACGACACCAGCTTTTCGACCGAGGCCTTCAGCCGCGCCGGATCGGCGGCGGGGGTTTCATCCTTCGCAAGGGCGGCGACCGGCATGGTCAGCAACAGGGCGGCGAGCAGCATGGGTTTGATCATGCCGCTTCATGCGGTGCGGCGCGCGCGGATGCAAGCGGCCCGCCGCGTGCCGGGGCACGGGCGGGCCGGGGTTTGCATCAAAGATGTCGGCGATCAGCCGAGGCCCGAGAAGCGAATGCCCTGGACGCGGCCGTAACGGATATCGCAGGTGAACTTGCCCTTGTCATAAGATCCGCCGCGACCCCAGCGGCCGCCGTAGCCGTCGCGGACGACGACGCGGCCCTTGACGCGGTAACCGTCGCGCTTGCGGTCGATGCTGGTCACCTGGGTGACGTCGGTGCGGCCATAACGGCGGCTGCCGCGTTCGACCGAGTTGACGCACTGGCTGACCGCGCTGCGGCTGTTGCCATAGCGGTTATAGTCATAACCATAGCCGTAACGCGCGTCATTGTAGCGGCCGTCATAACGGCGGTCGTAGCGATCATAGCGGTCGTTGTTGCCGCTCGACAGGATCGCGGCCAAGCCGCCGATCACAACGGCGCCGGCGATGATTTCGCCCGCGCTGATTCCATCGCGGTCGTATCGGTCGCGCGCCGCAGCGGGGGCGGCGCTCATCAGCATCGCGCCGGCGGTGGCCGCACCAATTGCGGCCTTGGTCAGATTGGTCTTGATAGCCATGGTTCGGTCTCCTTAAGCGCAGGCGGCCTATTTGCTGCCTGTTGGAGACGGTTTACCGATTCGGCCGTGACGCGGCGCTGAACCTGCCGCTTATCTGGCGTTCAGCCTCGGTTTTGCTGGCGTTCATCTAAATCCCTTCTCCCTGAAGGGGAGAAGGATTCGCCGCCTTGGCCGCGAAGCGGCCGGGCGAAGTGGGATGAGGGTGATGGCAGTTCCGGAGGTCGCCGCGCACGACGAGCGCGCATCCCCCATCAAGGGGGAGGATGAGAATATCAGCCGAAGCTGACGTCGACGACGCGGCCATTGCGATAGCTGCAACCAAAGCTGCGCACTTCGCCGCCGAGGCGCGAGGCAGTGCCGGTGACGTACCAGCCGCCGCCATTGGGCTCGGTGCCGGTGATGCTGTCGACACGGGCGTCGTCGCCCATTTCGCCCTCTACCGCCCAACTGCACGCATCGGCGGCGCGCGACTCGGCTTCGCCGCGGCCATAGGCGCCGGGCGCCGCATCATTCGGCATATCGGGTTCGTAACGCGGCACCTCCTGCCGCTCGTCGTCGCGATAGGGCGGGTCGTAGGGGTAATCCGGGCGATAATCGGGCGCGCGTTCGCGCTTGTCATTGCTTGCAGCGCTGGCGATCGCGGCAATCGTGCCGATGATCAGAAGGCCGCCCAGCACGTCGCCGGTGCTGATCCGGTCGTGATGGCGATAACCCCAACCGCCATGGCGCCCGCGCGCTTCGGCGGGGACGGAGCTGAGGCCTACAGAGGTCAGCACGACCGCGGCGGCGGTCGTCAGGCTGGTCAATTTACGCATGGAGGACGGCTCCCCTTCGGCAGGCCCCGGACGGTCCGGCCCACAATGTCATCGCCTTACGCCCGCGATACTTTCGCGCCGCTGAACCGTTGCTCAGGCACGGCAAGCCGAGATGCCCAAAGCAAAACGGCCCGCCATCGCGTGGATGGCGGGCCGCAAGACTGGAAAAAGGCGACCAGACCTGTCTTTTCCGTGAAATCAGCAGACGCAGCGCGGCTTCGCCTTGGGTTTCGGCTTCCACTTCTTCTTTGCGACATAGCGTTTCCGCACCGGCACATTTTCATAATAGGTGCGCGTGCTCGTTTCGACCGTTTCGGTCACGACCGGCGCGCCGTTCGTGATGATGGTCGTGACGACGACGCCCGGCGTGTAGTAGCCATAGCCATGGGCATAGCCGCCATGGTGATAGGTAGTGGACGTCCCACCGGGATAATAGCCGCCCTGATAATGACCGCCCCGGCTCGACCACCATTGCTCGCATCGGGCCTTGTCCGACGCATTGCCGATGGCGCCGCCCGCCAGCGCGCCGACCCCGGCACCGATCAGCGTGCCCGCAGTGCGGTCGCCGCGTCCTGCTATGCGGTTGCCGGCGATGCCCCCCACGAGCCCGCCGACAACCGCGCCGCCCACTGTGCCCCCCCGGCCACAGCGGCGTTCCATTTCGGCGTCGTGACGCGGGTCATACCCGCCGCGATAATAGGGATCATGGGCGGGCGGCGGCGGATAGCCGGCGCCATGGCCCTCGACCGTGCCTTCATAACGGCCCTCGTAACGGCGACCGTCGGTCGTTTCATAGGTGCCGTCCCAGGTGCCGGTCCAGCGTCGTTCCGCGTCATAGCCCGAGACCCGGCGATATTCGACTTCGCTGGGCACACGGTCGGGATAGCCGGTATAGACGCGGACATCCGGATTGTCGGGATTGCCATAGTCGAGCGACGGCTGTTCCGCCCGCGCGTGACCCGCCAGCAACAACGATCCCGCGGCCAAACCCAACAACACCAACGTGCGCATGATAAACTCCCTGTTCCCTCGGCCTGAACCGATTGGTTAACAGCTTGTTAGCAAAATCGGCGCCTTTTCGCGAATCCGTTAACCCTGCCCATCGCGTCCCATTTTGGGTCAGGAAATCGAAGGCGCGAGCGCCGCCGCGATACGCGCGACGAGTGCTTCCGCGCCCGCCTGATCGTCAGGGGTGAAGCGTCCGGGCAGCGGACTGTCGAGGTCGAGCACACCGACCAACCGGTCGTTCGCGATCACCGGCACGACGAGTTCGCTGCGACTGTCGGCGTCGCACGCAATATGGCCCGGAAAGGCGTGGACATCGTCGACCCGCTGCGTCGCACGCAGTCGCGCGGCGGCGCCGCAGACGCCCTTGTCCAGCGGGATGCGGATGCACGCCGCCTTCCCTTGAAACGGGCCGAGCACCAGTTCATGCCCGTCAAAGCGATAAAAACCCGCCCAGTTGAGGTCGGGGATCGCCTGCCAGATCAGCGCCGCGATATTTGCCATATTGGCGATGCCGTCGGGCTCGCCCGCGACGAGCGCCGCCGCGGCATCCCCCGCCTCGGCCCAAAGCCCTGCGGGATCGGTCGCGGCGAAGGCGAGGGCATAGCTCATTATTCGACCGCGAGCCCGGTCCACTTCGCCGCAAAGGCGTATTTGTCCGCAGCTTCGGCAATGATCTTGTCGGTCGGCTTTCCGCTGCCGTGCCCGGCGCGCGTTTCGATGCGGATCAGGTGCGGCTTGTCGCCCGCCTTCGCATGCTGGAGCGCGGCGGTATATTTGAAGCTGTGCCCCGGCACGACGCGATCGTCGGTGTCGGCAGTGGTCACCAGCACCGCCGGATAGGCGGTACCATCCTTGATATTGTGGTACGGCGAATAGGCGAGCAGATTCTTGAAATCGCTCTCCTTTGACGGATAGCCATAATCATCGACCCAATAACGGCCGGCGGTGAAACGGTCGAAGCGCAGCATGTCCATCACCCCCACCGCGGGCAGCGCCGCGGCGAACAGGTCAGGGCGCTGGTTGGTCACCGCGCCGACGAGCAGCCCGCCGTTCGACCCGCCCTCGATTGCGATCTGTCCCTTGCCCGCGATCCCCTGCGCGATCAGATATTCGCCCGCGGCAATGAAGTCGTCGAAGACATTCTGTTTCTTGTCGAGGCGGCCGGCATCGTGCCACGCCTTGCCATATTCGCCGCCGCCGCGCAGGTTTGCGATCGCCAGCACGCCGCCCTTGTCGACCCACGCGAGGCGGGTGGGCGAGAAGCCGGGGGTCATCGACACGTTGAAGCCGCCATAGCCGTAAAGCAGCGTCGGCGATCCCTTGCTGCGGTCGAGGCCCTTTTTCATCACGATGAACATCGGCACTTCGGTGCCGTCCTTCGATTTGTAGAACCGCTGTTCGACGCTGAAGTCGCTGGGCTTGAAGGTCAGCTCGGGCTCGGCGAAAATCTCGCTTTTGCCGGTCTGGGTGTCGAAGCGATAGATTGTCGTCGGCCGCGCATAGCTGGAGAAGGCGTAGAAGGTTTCGGGGTCGCTCGACTTGCCACCAAAGCCCGACGCGGCGCCGATGTCGGCGAGCTTGATATTGGCGACGGGCTTGCCGTCGAGCGCGACCATCCGCGCTTCCGACTTCGCATCGCCAAGGTAGGAGAGGATCAGGCGGTTGCCGACGCGCGATGCGCCGACGAGCGTCGCTTCATTCTCGCCCACGAGCTGGGTCAGCGCCGCCGGCTTGCGGATATCCATCGACACGACCCGCCCGCGCGGCGCGCCCTTGTTGGTGACGAAGGTAAAACGCGGACCGTCGTTGGTGACATATTCCCAATTGTTCGCAAAATCGCCGACGAGGGTGATCGGCTTCGCGCCGGGCTTGCCTATCGGATAGAGCGTCAGGCCGTAGCGTTCGTCGGTGCCTTCGGACGAAACGACGAGCAGATATTGGCCGTCGTCGGTGACGACCGCGCTGTTATTGAGCTTGGGCTTGTCGGGCGTCGCGTGGATCAGCACGTCGGCGCTCTGCGGCGTGCCGAGCTTGTGGAAATAGACGCTGTGATTTTCGTTGAGCGACTGGAAGGCTTCGCCCTGCTCCGGTTCGGGGAAGCGCGAATAATAAAAACCGCTGCCGTCCTTCGCCCAGTCGAGCGCCGAAAATTTGACCCAGCGCACTTCGTCGGAGAGGTCCTTGCCCGTCGCGACGTCCTTGACCCGGACGATCCGCCAGTCGGTGCCGCCGTCCTGCACCGAATAGAGGAGGTGCTTGCCATCCTCCGACGGGTTCCATTCGGCAAGCGCGGTCGCGCCGTCCTTGGCCCAGCTGTTCGGATCGATCAGCACGCGCCCTTCGCCCTTCAGCCCTTCGCGGACATACAGCACCGACTGCGGCTGAAGCCCGTCGTTGCGGGTATAGAAATAGCGCGTGCCCGCCTTGGTCGGCAGGCCGAAGCGTTCATAGTCGAACAATTCGGTCATCCGCGCCTTGAACGCGCCGCGGCCGGGCAGCGTGTCGAGATAGCTGTCGGTCACCTTGTTCTGCGCCGCGACCCATGCCGCCACCTTGGGATTGACGCGCACATCATCCTCGAGCCAGCGATAGGGGTCGGCAACGTCGACGCCGAACTGCGGATCGACCGTGTCGCCGCGCGGCGAGTCGGGATAGGCGATCGCCGGAACGGTCGCCGATGCCGCGGCTTCGGCCGCCTGCGCTGCTGCCGGGGCCGTCATCAGGAGAGCGAGTGCCAGCGGGGCGGACAGGGTGTTACGGGACATGGCAAGGCGACCTCATGATCTGGGGAAATTATCGTGCGTCTGTATGTAAGCATCGGCAAGGCACGGGCAAGGGGATTCGGTGCGGCGAAACGCGGCTCAGCTGCGCTCGGTGGCAATCCCGAGCCGGGCGAAATCGGCTTCGGTTTCGGTCAGTGTCAGGACGCCGGTGCACGGCCGTGCTCCCGGTGCAGGGGGCCTGCCGTCCCGAAACCGGCGCAACAGCGCCAGCGCCGCCAGCGTGGGGACATAGGGTCCGCGATTGCCATCTGCGCGCAGCGTCCAGCGCGCCGCGGCGCACTCGTTGCGCGCGTTCAGCCCGCTGATCTGGATGTCCATCGCGCCGATGTCGCTGCCGAAAGGTATCAGCCATTTCGCGATCGCGAGGAGTGGCCGCGATGCGGGGCGGAGGCTGGCAATCCAGCCGAGGCGAACAGGAAGCGCGAGCAGGGCGAGGCCGAGGTGCAGGACCGACAATTCCATGCCGGCGAAAAATTCGGCTCTGTCACTGGGGTGGTAGCGCCGGACGAGCAGATCCTGTTCGGGCGTGTCGCAAACGCTGGCCCAGCGCGCGCCCACGCCGGGCACATTCCAGCGGTGGAGCATTCCCCATCCCGGAACGTCCGTCCAGCGCCCGCTGCGCCAGACGCGCACCGGATGCCCGACATAGGACAGGATCGCCTGTACCACGGCGAGGCCGCGCGGGGCGCGATTGCCAGGAAAGATACCGATCCGGATCCGGTCGATGCTGTGCCAGCCGTCGGCCAGCGCATCGATGACAGCATGCGACAAGGCGGGGATCGAACTGGCACCCGTGGTGACGCTGATCCCTGCGGCCTTCGCCGCGGCGTCGTGCGCGCCGATCGCCGCCACGAACGCCCGCCCGTCGGCCAGGTCGACATAATGCACGCCCGCCGCGATCGCTGCCTCGATCACGGTCGGGGCCGATGCCTGGAACGGACCGGCCGCGTCGATCACGACGTCGAAGCCCGACAGGTCGGCGGCGGTCA
>Ga0155548_116_pt4 | contig 9828 bp, 10 predicted proteins | sample RifCSPhighO2_12_FD_107205 | JGI IMG/M metagenome (GOLD analysis project Ga0155548, IMG submission 107205) | Sphingopyxis sp. RIFCSPHIGHO2_12_FULL_65_19
CGCTTCGCCCGCCGCGCGCGCGGCCTCGACCGCCGCCAGCCGCGCCGCGAGCGCGTCGTTGCCGGGGTCGACCGTCACCGCAAAGCGGGCGTTCGACAGCGTATATTCATGGGCGCAGTAAACGCGCGTCGCATCGTCGAGCGCACCCAGTTTCTGCATATTCGCGAACATCTGTTCGGCGGTGCCCTCGAAAAGACGGCCGCAGCCCATGGCGAACATCGTGTCGCCGACGAAAATCGCCGCATCCTCGGCAAAATGATAGGCGATGTGGCCCGCGGTGTGTGCGGGCACGTCCCAGACCGCGGCAACATGCCCGCCGAGTCGGACCGTGTCGCCGCCCTTCACCTGCAGGTCGAGCGTCGGGATGCGCGCAAATTCGGCCGCAGGGCCGGTGATCGTGCAACCCGTGGCGTCCTTGATCGCCGCATTGCCGCCGGTGTGATCGGGATGCCAGTGGGTGTTCCAGATGTCGGTGATCGTCCAGCCGCGCGCGGCTGCCGCTTCGAGCACGGGATCGGCCACCGCGGGATCGACGACCATCGTTGCGCCGCTTTCGCTGTCATGGACCAGCCAGACATAATTGTCGCTCAGGACGGGAATACGGACGATGTCCAGCGCAGCCATATAATCTCCTTTCCAGCGTCTCGCACCCTGAAGACGGAGCGGGCGCCAGCGGACCTTGGTGCGCAATCCTGCCACAGCCCCCGCGCAAAGTCTCCCTCACTCGCAGGGTGTGAGGCAGCTCGGCTTTACCAGCTGCCGGTGTTCGGCATCGAGGCCCAGGGTTCCTGCGGCGGCAGATGGCCTTCCTGGAGCAGCTCGACCGAAATGCCGTCGGGCGAGCGCACAAACGCCATATGGCCGTCGCGTGGCGGGCGGTTGATCGTCACCCCGGCGTCCATCAGCCGCTGGCAGGTCGCGTAGATGTCATCGACCCGGTAGGCGAGATGGCCGAAATTGCGGCCGCCGCTATATTCCTCCGCCGCGCTGCCATCGGCGGGGGGCCAGTTATAGGTCAGCTCGACCTCGGCGATTCCGCCCTGTCCGGGGGCGGCGAGGAAGATCAGCGTGAAGCGGCCGCCTTCATTGTCGAAACGGCGCACTTCCTCCAGCCCGATCAGCTTGAAGAAGGCGACAGTGGCGTCGGGGTCCGACACGCGGATCATGGTGTGAAGATATTTGGTCATGGCGCCCTTTTAGGCGCGAAGGGCCCGCGCTTCAAATGCTTCAAACAGGAATAGGAATTCGTCGGGCACCGGGGCCGGGGCGCCCTGGGCTTCGGCGACATGGACATAGACGAGCTGCCCGTCGGCGCGCAGATCGTCCTTCCCCGCGCCATGCAGCTCGAACATATAGGTCATCGAACTGTTGCCGACGCGCGCAGCGCGCACGCAAATGTCGATTTCCTCGTCGAGCAGGATCGGCGCCCGATAATTGACCTCGGCGCGCGCGACATGAAATTCGGGGCTGCTATGCGCCGGCCAGCGATCATAAACCCCGGCACCGCGCCAATATTCGGTGATCCCGATGTCGAAATATTCCAGGTAGCGGCTGTTGAACACCACCGCCTGCGCATCGATTTCGGCATAGCGGACACGCTTGGTGACGTGGAATTTGAAGTCGCTGCGCGCCATGATGATCCTCTAGTTCGTCGCGAGCCGTGCCACGGTGTCAATCAGCAGCGCGATGTCGGTATCGCGCGACAGCCGGTGGTCGCCGCCTTTGACCAGCGTCACCTGCACATCCTCGCTCGCCAGCGCCGCCGACAGGCGCAGGCTGATGTCGGACGGCACATCGCCATCCTGCTCGCCGTGGAGCAGGCGGACGGGGCAGGTGAGTGGGATTGCGGTGTCGAGCAGCCGGTTCGCTTCGCCCGAATGGAAGAAACCGCGCGTCGTCATATAGGGCTGGTCGCTGTACGGCGTCTCTTCAACCAGCGCGCCCTCGGCAAGGATGATTGCTTTCTCGGCATCGCTGAAACCCCAGTCGGTAAAATCGGGCGCCGCCGCGATCCCGACGAGTCCTGCAACGCGGCCCGGCCCGTCGCGCTGCACCAGCGCCAATGCGGTGAGCAGCATCAGCCAGCCGCCCATCGACGATCCGACGATGACCACCGGCCCTTCGGCCTTCGCATCGATCAGGTCGAGCACATCGCCGCGCCAGTCGAGCAAGCTCTGGTCGGCGAACAATCCGTCCGACAATCCGCATCCGGCATAATCGAGAAGCAGGCAAGCATGTCCCTCGGCTGCCGCCCAGTCGAACAATGCCGTCGCCTTGCCCCCCGCCATGTCGGACATATAGCCGGGCAGGAAGACGATCGTCGGCGCGGCGCCCGGCGTGTGGCGATAGGCGAGCCGTGGGCGGCCCGAACGGTCGAGATAGTCGGGGGGGGTCTCCACCGGGATCAGATGACCCAGTCGATCGTGCTCATCTGCATCACGGCCTGCCCCTTGGCGCGCCGCTTTTCGACCATGATGTGGTTCAGCCGCTGGATGGTGTCGCTGCCCGTGGTGATGCACCAGCCGGGAACCACCGCGTGAACCAGCGCGCACAGCCCGCCCCAGATCATCGTGACGCCGAATTTCGACGCGACGCCGAAATGCTCGATGTAATTTTCATCGACGCTCTTCGGATGGTCGACGAACAGGCGCTTGAGCGACGTGATCATGGGGGGAAGGCTCCTTTCCGGCTGCCGCCGCCCTAGCGGGAGACTCTATCTCCCGCAAGGGCAGCCATCGGCTCAGCCGATCAGCCCACTCGGCCAGCCGATGCGCACCAATGTTTCGTCGGGGTCCGACAGCGCGAATTCATACATGCCCCACGGCTTGTGCGTCGGCGCCTTTTCCGGTCCCAATATGCGCTCGCGCACGGCCTCGGCCAATTCGTCGACGCGCTCGGAATAGAGGTATAGGCCGAACGGGTTCTGGTCGCGTTCGGGCCAGGTCGGTTGGCTTTCGTTGGTCAGATGGAGCTGCCACCCCTTGCCGTCCTCTAGCAGACGGTAGGTGCCATGGTCGCTGACCACCGACAGGCCGAGCCGTTCGTAAAAGGCGGTGCTGGCGTCAAGGTCGCTGCATGGCAAGATCGCGGCGATATGGTGGCGGGGCGCGTCGGTCATGCCGCCAGTCTATGCGCGCCGCCACGATGACGCCAGCGCCAGTTGAGAAGATGCGCCGCGGCAAGCACGAGCGCGCCCATCGACGTCAGCATCCGGTCGGCGGCTTCGGGATCGGCGGCGGCCATCCAACCCTCATGCGCCAACAGGCCGAGCGCGAGCAGGCCCAGCCCCGCAGCGGCGAGCATCGCGGGAACGATCCGTCGATGCCGCCGCCAGCCATCCCTCATCGCGATCGCCGCCGCGGGCAAGGCGAGCATCAATATCGCCGCATGGACCCCCTCGGGCAGCGCGATCCAGCGGCTGAGCGCGGGGGCGAGAAGGAGGAGCAGGGGCAGGGCGAGGCAGTGGAGCAGGCAGGAGAGGGACAGCGCCAGCCCCATGAGGTCGGCAAGGCGCGGGCGCGCGGCGGGGAGGCACATGATTGTTCTTTCGCGGGAGGGGTTCGCGATGCCAGATAATGATACATTATCTCATTGCAACCCCGATTGTGAATCCGCCCCTTGCCGCCCATATCGCATACTGGCAAAGGGGCGCCGCACTTTTGCGCGAAGAAAGGCCGATTTTTAGATGTCCCAGATGATCCGCGTCACCCTTCCCGATGGCTCTGCCCGTGAAGTCGTGCGCGGGACGACCGCGGCCGAGATCGCGGCCGCTATCGGACCCGGCCTTGCCAAGGCCGCGCTCGCCGCCAAGATCGACGGCGAACTGCGCGATATCATGCGCCCGCTGGAGGAAGACACGAACCTGTCGCTGGTGACCAGCCGCGACGAGGCCGACGCGCTCGAACTCTTTCGCCACGATTATGCCCACGTCCTGGCGGAGGCGGTGCAGAATCTGTTTCCGGGGACGCAGATCACCTTCGGCCCGTCGACGGGCGACGGCTTCTATTACGACTTTGCGCCGACCGCCGAACATGGACCGTTCCGCGACGACGAACTGCCGCTGATCGAGGAGGAGATGCGCAAGATCATCGCCGCCGACCTGCCGCTGACGCGCGAAGTCTGGGAGCGCGACAAGCTGATCGCCAAATGGGCGGCCGATGGCGAGACGTTCAAGGCCGAATGGGCGGCCGAACTGCCCGAGGGCGAGGAACTCACTGTCTATCGCAGCGGGGACGGCTGGATGGACATGTGCCGCGGGCCGCACTTGGCCTCGACAGGCAAGCTCGACCCCGCCGCGTTCAAACTCACGCGGGTTTCGGGCGCCTATTGGCGCGGCGACCAGAAGAATGCCCAGCTCAGCCGCATCTACGGCACCGGCTGGCTCAACAAGAAGCAGCTCGCCGAACATCTCGTCCGGCTGGAAGAGGCCGCGAAGCGCGACCATCGCAAGATCGGCCGCGAGATGGACCTGTTCCACCTTCAGGAAGAGGCGCATGGCAGCGTCTTCTGGCACCCCAAGGGTTATCGCATCTACCGCGAGCTGGAGGCCTATATGCGCCGCGCGATCGACGGCGCGGGCTATCAGGAGGTCAAGACCCCGCAGGTGATGGACGCCAAACAGTGGGAGCAATCGGGCCACTGGGGCAAATATCGCGAGAATATGTTCGTCATCCCCGACGAGGTGCCGAACATCGAGGATGACGGCCCGATCGTCTCCGACGATGCCGAGTGGATGGCGCTGAAGCCGATGAACTGTCCCGCGCACGTCCTGATCTTTCGCCAGGGGATGAAGTCGTATCGCGACCTGCCGCTGCGCATGGCCGAAATGGGTTGCTGCCACCGCAACGAACCGCACGGCGCGCTGCACGGCATCATGCGCGTGCGCCAGTTTACGCAGGACGACGGGCATATCTTCTGCCGCGAAGACCAGATCGTCGACGAAGTGCGCGATTTCTGCGCGCTGCTCGACCGCGTGTACAAGCAGCTGGGTTTCGAGACATATGCGGTGAAGCTCGCGCTGCGCCCCGACATGCGTTTCGGCACCGACGACATGTGGGACAAGGCCGAGCAGGAGCTGCGCGAAGCCGTCGAGCGCGCGGGCATGGCTACCGAAGAATATGGCTGGGAAGAACTGCCGGGCGAAGGCGCCTTTTATGCGCCCAAGCTCGAATTCCACCTGACCGACGCGATCGGCCGGACGTGGCAGTGCGGGACGATCCAGTCCGACCGCGTGATGCCCGAGCGGCTGGACGCCAGCTATATCGGCGAGGATGGCGAGCGCCACCGCCCGGTGATGCTCCACCGCGCGATCCTCGGCACTTACGAACGCTTTATCGGCATCTTGATCGAACATTTCGCCGGGCGTTTCCCGACCTGGCTCGCGCCGGTGCAGGCGGTGGTCGCGACGATCGTCAGCGACGCCGACGATTATGCCAAGGATGCGGTGGCGCAGCTCACCGCGGCCGGCATCCGCGCCGACTGCGACGTGCGAAACGAGAAGATCAACTACAAGGTCCGCGAACACAGCCTCGCCAAGGTCCCCTATCTGCTCGTCGTCGGCAACCGCGAGGCCGAGGAAGGCACTGTCGCCATCCGCACGCTCGGGCAGGACGGCCAGCGCATCATGCCGCTCGCCGAAGCGATCGCGATGCTGAAGGCAGAGGCGACCCCGCCGGATCTCCGCGCCGGGTGACGAGCCTGTCGCAGCTGGTCGGCATCGCACCGCTGACGCTCGCCGGCGCGGCGGCGATGACGTTCGGCGCCGCTTATGTGCGCGGGCTGACGGGCTTCGGCATGGCGATCATCCTCGTGCCTCTGCTCGGGCTCATCATCGCGCCGGGTGAGGCGGTGGTGCTTGGCATATTGCTGCAATTGCTGATCGGGCCTGTGGGGTTGAAGGTCATCATGGCCGACGCCGACCGCAGCACCGCCACGCCGATCGCCTTGCTCGCGATGCTGGCGACGCCGGCCGGGATGTTCGCGCTCGACGCCACGACGCCCGACGTCGCGCGGCTGCTCATCACGCTGATCGCGGTCGGTGCCTTCGTCGCGGTCATGCTTCCCAAACAGCCGGAGGGGCATCGGCCGGGACGCATCGCGATAGCGGGAACCGGCATCGCCTCAGGCATCCTCACCGGCTTTGCGGCCATGCCGGGGCCGCCGGTCGTGCCCTTCTATCTTCGCCGCCACCTTGAGCCGAAAGTCGCGCGCGCGTCGATGATGTTGATCTTCTTTGCGACCGCGATCGCCGGAACGCTGGCCGCGCTCTGGGTCGGCATTGCGACCTGGCGGCTCGTCATCCTGTCGCTGATCCTCTTTCTGCCGATGTGGTTCGGCAACCGGATCGGCGGGCGTCATTTTGGCAGCGTGCCGCCGCATGTCTGGCAGGCGATGGTTGCCGTCGTGCTCGGCATTGCTGCGGTGTCGGCGGTGGTGCGGATTTTGAACTAGGGCATTGATCCTTCATTGAGTGACAAAGCCGGGTGCTCCCGCGAAGGCGGGAGCCCATCTCCGGACGGCGCCATTTTGAACCCACCGGAGATGGGTCCCCGCCTTCGCGGGGACACACAAAAGCGCTTCATTCAAAACGGATCACGCTCTACAGACTCCGGAGCGCCTGCGCCGGTTTGGCTGACAGCAAAGGCCAGCTGCCGGCAATCCCGATCAGGAACGACAGGCCCGCCCCGCCGAGCAAGGTCAGCCCGACCATCAGCGGATCGGGCGCAAAGTCGAACTCGAACAATTGCGTCACGACATACCAGGCGCCTGCCAGCCCCAGCCCGAGCGCGAGCACCGCGAGAATGCCCGCGAGCACCGCATATTCCATGCCCTGCGCCCCCAATATCTGCCCGCGCGTTGCGCCGAGCAGTTTCAGGATCACGCTGTCGTAAACGCGCCGCTCGCGGCTCGCCGCAATCGCGCCGATCAGCACCGCGATGCCCGCAAGGATCGCGATGCTCGCCGCCGCCGCAATCGCCTGACTCATCTGCGTCAGCAGCGTCGTCACCTGCGACACGACATCGCGCACCGCAATCAGAGACGCCGACGGGAAGGCGCGGGGGATGCTGCGCGACAGCGCGGTTTCGGCTTCAGGCCCGACCGCGACCGTCGCGACCATATTATGCGGCGCCGCGTCGAAGGTGCCGGGCGAAAAGACGAGCACATAGTTGAGCCCGAAATTGTCCCAGTTGACGGTGCGGAAAGAGGCGACCTTCGCCTGCACCTCGACCCCCAGCACATTGACCGACAGCGTATCGCCAATCTTGAGGCCGAGCGACGTCGCGACCTCCTGCTCGACGCTGACCAGCGGCGGCCCCTTGTAGTCGGCCGCCCACCATTGGCCGCCGACCAGTTCGCTGCCGTTCGGCAGCACCGGGCTGTATGTCAGGCCGCGGTCGCCGCGCAGCACCCACGCCCCGTCGGGCAGCTCGGCCAGTTCGTCGACCCGCTGGCCGCGAAATTCGGTAACGCTGCCGCGCAGCGCCGGGATCATGTTGACCTCGGCCTTCGCGTCGGCGCCCTTGACCATCGCCTGAAAGCGTCCTGCCTCGCTGCGCGGCACGTCGAGCACGAAGAAGCTCGGCGCGCGCTGCGGCACGGTCGACTGGATTTCGGCGGTGATGCTCGTCTGGATCGCAGCGAGCGTCACGAACAGCGTCAGGCCAAGCCCGAGTGCGACGACCAGCGCGCCGGTCGACGCGCCGGGACGGTGCAGGTTCGCGAGCGCGAGGCGGAACAGCGGACGTTTCGGCCGCGGCAGGCGGCTCGCGGTGCGCCGCACCAGCCAGCCCAGCCCGACGAGGATGAGCAGCAACCCGACCGCGGCACCAATGAACCCCAATGCGAACAAGGGCTCGCGTGCGGTGCCGACCGCGAGCGCGATGATCGCGGCGAGCGCCGCGGCGACCGCGACGATTGTCCGTCGGTCGATGCGCGCCGCGCCGCTCACCGTCGCGCGATAGAGCCCGGCGGCGGGGACATGGCGTGTCGCTGACAGCGGGGGCAGGGCAAAGGCGATCGCGATCAGCAGGCCATAGGCGGCGCTGACCGCGAGCGGCAGCGGATAGATGGCGATGCCCGGCTTGACCGGCAGCACGTCGCCCGCGATCCAGCCGATGGCCGCAGGCGCCAGCGCCCCGACGACCAGCCCGGCGACAATCGACACCGCCGCGACCGCCAGTATCTGCAATCCATAGATGCGCGCCACCGTGCCGCTGTCGGCGCCGAGCACTTTCAGCGTCGCAAGGCCGGGGCGTTTGCCCGCGAGATAGCTCGCGACGCCGTTGCCGACGCCGATCCCGGCGATCACCAGCGCGGCGAGGCCGACGAGCGACAGGAACTGGCCCATGCGCTCGATGAAGCGCCGTGTGCCGGGCGCGCCGTTGCTGCTGTCGGTGATATCCCAGCCGGCATCGGGAAATTCGGCGGTCAGCGCCTTGCCGACAGTTTCTGGGTTCGCGCCATCGGGCAGGCGGACGCGATATTTGCTCTCGTACAGGCTTCCCGGCTGGATCAGCTGCGTCGCGGGCAGGTCGGTCAGGCCGATGATCGCGACGGGGCCGAGCGTGAAGCCCTCGCCCAGCCGATCGGGCTCTTCGGCAATGACGCCGTGGATCAGGAAGCTTTTTTCACCGAACTTCACCCGTCCGCCGACCTTGAGGTCGAGCCGTGAGACGAGATCCTTGCCGATCCAGATGCCGCCCGGCGGCGGCGGACCTTTGCGCGCGCCGCTTTCCAGCCGCATCGTGCCATAGAGCGGATAGGCGGCGTCGACCGCCTTCAGCTCGGACAGCAAAGCCTCGCCGTCGGGATCGTTCGCCATCGCGCGCAGGCGCACCGTCGACGACGGCGTGCCGACGCGGCGGAAACCGGCCATTTCGTCGGCGCTCGCTTCGCGCTGCGGCAGGCTGAACTCGATATCGCCGCCCAGGATCGTCTGCCCGCGCACTTCCAGCTCGGACGTGATGCCGCGCGTCAGGCTGCCGATTGCGGCGAGCGTCGCGACGCCGAGGAACAGGCAGACCGCAAGAAGGCGAAGCCCCCGGATGCGCGTCGCAAGGTCGCGCCGTGCGATGCGCCAGAGCGTGGCGAGCGGCAGCACCTAGGCCGCTCGCTCTTCGATCTTGCCGTCGTGCATCACGACGACGCGATCGCAATGCTCGGCGAGTTCGGGGTCGTGGGTGATGATGAGCAGGGTCGCGCCCAGTGCGGCGCGGCGCGCGAAGATCAGCTCGATGATCGACTGGCCGGTGGTCGTGTCGAGATTGCCCGTCGGCTCGTCGGCAAAGATGATCGCGGGCGAGCTTGCCATTGCGCGCGCGATCGCGACGCGCTGCTGCTCGCCGCCCGACAATTGGGCCGGGTAATGGGTGAGCCGATGGCCGAGCCCGACCGCCTCCAGTTCCGCCGCGGCGCGCCCGAAGGGATCGGCAATCCCGGCCAGTTCCAGCGGCACGGCGACATTTTCGAGTGCGGTCATGGTCGGGAGCAAGTGAAAGGCCTGGAGCACGATGCCGATGCGGCCGCGCCGGGCGCGGGCCAGATCATCCTCATCCATCGTGGCGAAATCCAGCCCGGCGACGTTGATGCTGCCGCCATCGGCGCGTTCCAGCCCCGCGAGCACCGCCATCAGCGAGCTTTTGCCCGATCCCGACGGACCGAGCAGCGCGACCGAGGTTCCGGCTTCGACCTCCAGGTCGACGCCGCGCAAAATTTCAACCGGGGCCTTGTCGCTTCCGAGCGTCAGCGTCACATTATGGGCGGCGATCGCCACGTTCGGCGATTGTCGTTGGGCGTCGGGCAAGGAGAGGACCCTTTGAAATGAGAACG
>Ga0155548_115_pt6 | contig 9342 bp, 10 predicted proteins | sample RifCSPhighO2_12_FD_107205 | JGI IMG/M metagenome (GOLD analysis project Ga0155548, IMG submission 107205) | Sphingopyxis sp. RIFCSPHIGHO2_12_FULL_65_19
ACAGCCGCGAGTTCCGCCGCTTCGACGGCATCGCCGACGATCATCGCGCCCGCCAGATCGAAATTGCCAAACAATTGTTCGGTGCCATGGGCATCGAACGCGAAGACAAGGACGCCCGGCAGGACTGGGTGCTGCGCGGTTTCCGCCAGTTCGACGCGCCGGTCAGCGTCGTCGTGACCTATGACCGCGTGCTGCTCGGCAGCGACATCGCGCCCTTTGACTGCGGCGCTGTCACCAACGCGTTGGTCAACGCCGCCTGGTCGCGCGGGCTGGGCTGCGTCATCAACAGCCAGGGCATCATGCAAAGCCCTGTCGTGCGCGAACACGCCCATATCCCCGACGATCAGGTCATCATGATCTGCGTCGCGATGGGCTGGCCCGATGAAGATTTTCCGGCCAATTCCGTGGTGTCAAACCGTAAGAGAGTCGACCAGGCGGTCCGGTTCGTCGGGTTCGACGATTGACCACCCGGCGCTCGATGGTGCGGCACACGCCCCTGCCTCGACGATGAAGAGATGATCATGCCGACACAGCGCTATAGCTATACCGCCATCACGCTTCACTGGCTCATCGCGCTGCTGCTCGCGTTCCAGATCGCGCTCGGCTGGGCGCTCGAAGGCAATAACGGTCCCGAACTCTTCGCGCGCTACCAACTGCACAAATCGGTCGGCATCACGATCCTGCTGCTCAGCTTCGCCCGCCTTGCCGCGCGCCTGTTCACACCGCGCCCACCCGCATCCGACGGCCCGGCCTGGACGCGCGCGCTCGCCAGCACGGTGCATTGGCTCTTCTATCTCGTGATGATCCTCGGCCCCGTAACGGGCTGGCTGCTCGTTTCGACCGCGCGCGTGCAGGTGCCGACTTTGCTCTACGGTCTCATTCCCTGGCCGCACCTGCCGGTTGGTCGGAGCTGGCACGAACCCGCGGAGGCGATCCACGGCGCGATGGCGTGGCTCGCGATCGGGCTGTTCGCGCTCCATGTCGCGGGGGCGCTGCGTCACCAATGGCTGCTCGGCAAGCCCGAGCTCCAGCGGATGATCCCCTTTGGACGCGGCAAGGCCGTCGGCGCGGCGATCGGGGCGCTGGCGGTTGTCGGCGCGGCCTTCGCTGCGGGCAATCTCATCTATCCCGATCGGCCGCAGCGGGTCGAAGAAAAGCAATCGGCCGTACCCGTCGCCCAGCCCGCCGCGCCTTCGGTTCCCACACCGAAGGTCGAGGAAACGCCCGAAGCCGAAACGACCGAAACGACGCCCGAAGCGACTGCCCAGCCGCTTGCGGACTGGACCGTCGCGTCGGGCGGCCGTCTTGGCTTCACCGCGCGCTGGAATGGCGAGGCCGTCAACGGCAGCTTTAACCGCTGGCGCGCCGCCATCCGTTTCAGCCCTGACGGGCTCGCCAAATCGACCATAAGTGTGACCGTCGACCTCGCATCGGCTGACACCGGCGACGGGCAGCGCGACGATTCGCTCAAGAGCAGCGATTTCTTCAACGTCCCTGCACAACCGAACGCGGTGTTCAGCGCGCGCGATATCCGGCACCTCGGCGGGGAGCGCTATGAAGCGCGCGGCACGCTCGACCTGCGCGGCGTTAGCAAGCCGGCAACGATACGCTTCACGCTGCGCATCGACGGCGACCGCGCGCGCGTTTCCGGGACGGCGCGCATCGACCGCACATCCTTCGGCGTGGGTCAGGGCGAATGGGCGGCCACCGACGCGATCGCGGCCGGGGTCGACATCGCCTTTTCCTTCACCGCGACGCGCCCGGCGTCCTGACGAACGCCTCAGCAGGGAGGTCGCATCATGCCCCAGAAATGCGGACCTGCGGGGATATCCCACTCGACCTGGGTGACAAAGCCCAGCCGCTCGTAGAGCGGTACATTTTCAGGGGTCGCGGTTTCCAGCCAACAGGGCAGTCCCGCGGCATCGGCAACAGCGGTCTGTGCGCGGATGATACGGCCGCCATGCCCTTTGCCCTGATGATCGCGGCGCACGCCGACATAGTGGAGATACCAGAACTGACCTTTTGGCCGATGCGCGTCGATGCTGGCCTGCACCTTCAATCCGCGCCGCAACGCGGTGCCGAATGTCGCGACCAGCGGCACGACGGTGCGGAGAAACTCTAGCGTTCCGCTATGCGCCTGTCCGGGCGCCCGCCATAGTGCCGCGGCTTCGTCGCCGCCGGAACGCAGCGCCAGTCCGGCGCGCATATCGGCGGGCACGAGCGTCCGAAACAGGCCGCCGAGCGCGCGGGCGCGATGATCGGCATCGGGCAATATCCACGACAGCGCGGGGTCGGTCTGGAACGCCTGCGCCAGCGTTTCGACCAGCGCCGCCTGATCGGCCCGACCGGCCCGGACGATCCCGTTCATACCCCGCCCCCGCTTACCATCCGATCAATCGCGGCAATAACCTTCGCCCTGCTTGACGATCAGGCATTCTTTCTTGCCCGCCAGATATTTCAGGCCGGTCTCGTCACCGCTGCCGCGGCGCAGGCTCAGCTCTTCGCTGCCGCGCTTGAACTTGATCCCATGTTCGCTGTCTTCGCCGTCATAGGTCCCCTTTGTGTCGAGGTCCGATTGCATTTCGAGCTTGTATTTTCCGGGTTCGGCGGTCGTGATCGTGGCATACATGCCCTCGACCCCGGTCCATTTGCCCGCCCAGCTGGCGAAGCGGTGCGGCGCGGTCGCCGGGTCGGTTGCCTCAGCGCCTTCGGGCGGGACCGTTTCGACCGGAACCTCGGTCGTTGCCGTATCGCCCGTTGCGGGCGCAGGCGCTTCGGCCTTCTCACATCCGCTCAGCAACGCCAGCGCAGCGGCGCCGGCCAGGACCAGGGCTTGTTTCGTCATCGTGAGTCTCCTTCGCCGCTTCCAACGCGCCGAGGGAACCAAATATCCCGTCATTCGGCAAGAATTTCCGCATAATGCCTGGGATCGATATTGCCCCCCGACAGGGTGACCAGGGTCGCATCGCCCAGTTCGACCTTTCCGGCGAGCACTGCCGCGAGCGCCGCGGCGCCGCCGGGCTCGACGACAAGGTGCAGCTTCTCGAACGCCAGGCGCATCGCATGGCGCACTTCCTGGCGCGTCACCACCACGCCGCGGACGCCGCGCGCCTGGAGCACCGCAAAATTGATCGGCCAGGTCTGCGGTGTCTGCAAGGCGTCGCATTCGGTGGGATAGGACAGATCCTCGACCGACATGATCGCGCCCGCGGCGAGCGATCGGGTCACATCGTCCCACCCTTCGGGTTCGACCGCCACGACATCGGCATAGGGACAAGCGAGCGCGAGGCCCGCCGACAGCCCGCCGCCGCCGCAACAGGCGATGATCCGGTCGGGACCGGCGATGCCGCGCGCCGCCAGCTGGGCGTGCGCCTCGATCCCGGCGCTGCCCTGCCCTTCGATGATCCACGGATCGCCATAGGCGTGGACGAGCGTCCCGCCGCGTTCGTCCAACAGCTTGGCCGCGACCGCATCGCGCGATTCGGTGACGCGGTCGTAAAGCACGACCTCGGCCCCCAGCGCGCGGGTTGCCGCAAGCTTCATCTGCGGGGCATTGCTCGGCATGACGATTGTTGCCGGGATACCCAGCCGTTTTGCCGCCCAGGCGACCCCTTGCGCGTGATTGCCGCTCGATACGCCCACAACCCCTGCCGCCGCCTGTTCGGGCGTCAGGTCGGTCAGTCGGTGCCAGGCGCCGCGAATCTTGAAGGCGCCGACCGGCTGGAGGCACTCGGCCTTGCACCAGATCGTCGTGCCACCGATTTCCATCGGCAGCAGCGGCGTCAACGGCAAAAGTTCGGCGACCTTTGCCGCGGCGCGTTCGACGCCGGCCAGCGTCGGCGCCCGGTTCGGGGCGAGCAGGGGATCGGGGCTTTGCTGTGTCATGGCTTCGTCCTATAGGGCCGGTCATACAAGACAAGGCGGCAAAGGTCCGCGACAGGAGATTTTCGATGAGCAAGATTCTGGTGATCGGCGCAGGCGGCGTCGGTTCGGTCGCGGTGCACAAGATGGCGATGAACGCCGACATCTTTCCCGACATCACATTGGCAAGCCGCCGCAAGTTCAAATGCGACGCGATCGCCGAATCGGTCAAGCAACGCACCGGGGTCACGATCAACACCGCCGAAGTGGACGCCGACCATATCGACGCGACCGCCGCGCTGATCCGCTCGATCGGCGCGACGCATGTCGTCAACCTCGCGCTGCCCTATCAGGACCTCACGATCATGGAGGCGTGCCTGTCGACCGGCGCGCATTATCTCGACACCGCCAACTATGAACCGCGCGACGAAGCCAAGTTTGAATATCACTGGCAATGGGCATATCACGACCGCTTCAAGGAAGCAGGACTGATGGCGTTGCTCGGTTCGGGCTTTGACCCGGGCGTCACCAGCGTCTTCACGACGTGGCTCAAAAAGCATCATTTCGACCGCATCGACACGCTCGACATCCTCGATTGCAACGGCGGCGATCACGGCCAGCATTTTGCGACCAACTTCAATCCGGAGATCAATATCCGTGAGGTGACCGCGGTGGCGCGTCACTGGGAAAATGGCGACTGGGTCGAAACCCCGCCGATGTCGGTGAAACAGACATTTGATTTCGAGGCGGTGGGCGAAAAGACGATGTACCTCATGTATCATGAGGAGATCGAAAGCCTGAAAACGCACCTGCCCGAAATCAAGCGCATCCGGTTCTGGATGACCTTTGGCGAGGCCTATATCACCCACCTCACCGTGCTCCAGAACGTCGGCATGACGCGGATCGACCCGGTGATTTATGAAGGCCGCGAGATCGTTCCGCTCCAATTCCTCAAAGCCGTGCTGCCCGAACCGTCCAGCCTGGGCGAGACGACGAAGGGCAAGACCAACATCGGCGTCATCGCGACCGGCCTCGGCAAGGACGGTAAGGAAAAGACGCTCTATCTTTACAATATCTGCGACCATGAGGACGCCTTTGCCGAAACCGGCAATCAGGCAGTCAGCTACACCACCGGCGTTCCCGCGATGATCGGCGCCGCAATGATGGTCACCGGGACGTGGTCGGGCGATGGCGTTTTCAACATGGAACAGATGGACCCCGATCCCTTCATGGACATGCTGAACAAGCATGGTCTGCCGTGGCAGGTGAAGGAACTTGACGGGCCGCTGGATTTTTGAATCGACTGCGCCCCTGCGGAAACAGGGGCGCGGACCGCTGTGATTGGGAGCAGCCATGACCGCCTATCTTGCGCCCATCGGGCTGCTGATCCTGTCGAACATCTTCATGACCTTTGCATGGTATGGTCACCTCGGCGATATGTCGCGGCCGGTGTGGCTCGCGGTGCTGATCGCGTGGGGCATCGCCTTTTTTGAATATTGCCTGGCCGTCCCCGCCAACCGCATCGGTTACGGCGTCTACAGCGCCGCCGAACTCAAGACCTTGCAGGAAGTCATCACACTGGTCATATTCGCCGGGTTCGCGGTCTTCTGGCTCGGTGAGAAGCTGACGGCGAACCACCTCGTCGGTTTTGGTCTGATTGCGGCGGGGGCGTTTTTCATCTTCAAGGGACCGATTGCGGTCTGACAGAAAGCTTGTAGCGACATGGAAACCCGTGCCGGCGATCCCGGAGCCTTTGCCCGCTTCGACCTCAGCCGTGTCCCCTCACCCGCGTTCGTCGTCGATGCCGCCAAGGTGCGCGCGAACCTCGCGCTGCTGCGCCACATCGGCGATGCGTCGGGCGCGCGCGTGCTGGCCGCGCTCAAGGCCTTTTCGATGTGGTCGCTGGGCCCGACGGTCGCAGACTATCTGGATGGCGTGTGCGCATCGGGGCTTTACGAGGCGAAGCTCGGCCGCGGCGAATATGGCGGAGAAGTCGCGACCTATTGCGCGGGCTACAAGGAAGCCGACCTGCCCGAAATTGCGGCATTGTCGGATCACCTGATCTTCAACTCGCCCGGCCAGATTGCGCGCTTTCGTCCGCTGCTCGACGAACTGCGCGCAAAGGGCGAGGCGTTCGACGTCGGCCTGCGCATCAACCCGATGCACAGCGAGGGCGAAGTCGCGAAATATGATCCCGCCGCGCCGTGCAGCCGCCTCGGTTTTCCGATCAGCCAGTTGTTGCCCGAACATATGGAGGGTGTCGACGGCATCCACATGCACAGCTTGTGCGAGCAGGATTTCCCGCCGCTGGAACGCACCTGGAATGCGGTGCAGCCCATGTTGCGGCCCTTCTTCGGCCAGCTGAAATGGCTCAATTTTGGTGGCGGTCACCACGTCACCCGCGCCGATTACCAGGTCGACGACCTGATCGCATTCCTGAAACAGGTGCGGGCGGCGACCGATTGCGACGTGATGATCGAACCGGGCGAGGCGATCGCGCTCGACGCCGGCATCCTCGTCGGCGAGGTGCTCGACCTGTTCGACAATGGCATGCCGATCGGGATCACCGACATTTCGGCGACGTGCCACATGCCCGACGTGATCGAGGCGCCATATCGGCCCGCGATGCTGGGCGAAGGTGCCGACGGCGTCCCCACCCGCCTCGGGGGTCCTTCGTGCCTGGCAGGCGATGTTATCGGCGATTACCGCCTGCCTGGCGGTGCCCGTATCGGCCAGCGTTTTGCCTTCCTTGATCAGGCCCATTATTCGATGGTCAAGACGAACAGCTTCAATGGCGTGCCGCTGCCGTCGATCTGGCTGTGGGACAGCGAAAGCGACGAATTGAAGCTGATCCGCGAGTTCGGTTACGAGGATTTCAAGACGCGGCTGGGGTAGCTTCCCGCCGCATCGCTCCGCGAAAGCCTATCGGGCAACCAGTTCGGCCAGGGCTTGGTGGATGTCGCTGACCACCACCGATCCCTCGCCCACCGACGATGCGACCCGCTTCACCGAACCCTTGCGGACATCGCCGATGGCGTAGATGCGCGGCCAGCTCGTTTCGTAGCGGCTCGGCATCCGGTCGAGCGACCAGCCCGCCCTGACCAGTTCGAGCGGCGCGATGTCGGTGCCCGTTTTCACGAAGCCCCGATCGTCGCATACCATCTCCTTCGGCAGCCACGTCGTGTTCGGGCTGGCGCCGAGGAAGAGGAACAGGAAGCCGCAGTCGCAATGCCCCTCCTCGCCCGTTTCGCGGCAGCGGTAGGTGAGCCCCGCCAGCCGGTCCTCGCCGTGCAGCGCGACCACGTCGGTCGACCCGATGATCTCGATATTCGGATGCTCCTCCAGTCGCCTGACCAGATATTCGGACATCGTATCGCGCAAGCTTTTGCGGCGGAAAATGACATAAACCTTTTTGGCGACGCTCGCGAGATAGATCGCCCCCTGCCCCGCGGAATTGCCCGCGCCCACAATCGTGACCTCGGCATTGCCGCACAGCTGGGCCTCCATCGGCGTCGCGCCATAATAGATTCCGCGCCCTTCATAGGCCTCAATCCCCTCGATCGGCAGCCGCTGATATTGCGCGCCGCTGGCGACAACCACCGCCCGGCTGCGCAGCTTGCGGCCGTCGGCGAGGTGCAGGCAATAGGCGTCCTCGTCGCGGGCGATCGACGCCGCGCGGACGGGCGCGACGATCCGTGCGCCGAACTTCTGCGCCTGCACCGTCGCGCGGCGGGCCAGCTCGTTCCCCGAAATGCCCGTCGGGAAACCCAGGTAATTCTCGATCTTCGATGACGTGCCCGCCTGCCCGCCCGGTGCGAGCGAATCGAGCGCGATCACCGTCAGCCCTTCGGACGCCGCATAAACCGCCGCCGCGAGGCCGCCGGGGCCGCTGCCGACCACCAGCACGTCGGCGGTTGCCCCGTCGGGGAGCAGGTCGAGTCCCATCGCCTGCGCAAGTTCTTCGGGGGTCGGCTGGATCAAAATGTCGGTCGCGCCCAGGATCACCGCGGGCAACTGGTCTTCGGTCAGCCCGCGCTCGGCCATCAGATGCCCCGCGACAGGGCCGTCGGCGGGATCGAACCAGCGGTGCCCGACGCCATGCTTCATCAGCAGGTCGCGGAGCGCATAAACGCTCCGGTCGAGTCCCGCGCCGAGGATGATGATCGCGGCGAAGCCGCGCACGTTACCGAACTCGCGCCGCGCCGCGAACACCCGCACAAAAATGTCGGAGAAATGGCTGTTGCCCGCGATCAGCCGCTGAAAGCTCTCGTGCGGGATGCGCAATATCTCGCCATCCGCCCCCATCACGACGCGCGACAGGTGCCGCTGCCCGGTGAGCACCGACAGGTCGCCCGCGAACTGCCCGCGCTCCATCCACCCGACGCGGCGGCTTCCCTCGTCGGTCTGGACGAAAATATCGGTGTGCCCCGACAAGGTCACGATACAGTCGGGCGCCATCGTCCCCTCGGCGAGGATCAGATCGCCCGCGCGGTGCGATTCGACGGTGCCAAACGCGATCAATTCTTCCAGCTCGGCATCGCTAAACGTATGATTCACGTCGGCAGGCGGGGTCATGCAGCGCGGTCCTTTCGAGGGAGGAGGCCGGGAGCAATAGCCCGAAATCGAGCGCCTGTCCCCCGGTTACCGCGCGTGGGGCCCGCTTCGGCGCGACTGTGACCGCCGCGTTACAAAATTGCGCGATAGGGTCTTTACAGGGGGGACCCCCCTGCATATATCGCCCTCCGCTGCCCCAGGGGGACTTCCAATAACCGCAAGGCAGCCTTGTCGTTTACCGTTTAATTTTTGGGGGTCCCTTGCGTTGCACCAGCATCATAGCGCCCACGGGCTGATTCAGGCACTTTCGCCGGTCGAACCTGTCACGCTCGTCCGCCCGCACGCTGCGCGGCGTGCGGCGCGTTTCTTCATCGAGCGATTTCCCGGCACGACCATGTATGCGGTCAAGGCGAACCCGTCGCCGGACCTGCTGCGCGTGCTGTGGGATTCGGGTGTCACCCATTATGACGTCGCCTCGATTGCCGAGGTTCGCCTTGCCGCGCGCACCCTGCCGCAGGCGACGCTCTGCTTCATGCATCCGGTGAAGGCGGAGGAAGCGATTTCCGAAGCTTATTGGAAGCATGGCGTGCGCACCTTCTCGCTCGACACGATGGACGAGCTGGAAAAGATCGTCCGCGCGACCGAGGGCGCTGCCGACCTCAACCTGCTCGTGCGCCTGCGCGTATCGTCGGACCACAGCAAGCTCAGCCTGGCCGCCAAGTTTGGTGCCGAAGCCGACGAAGTCGTCGAATTGCTGATGGCGACGCGCCAGGCGGCTGATGCGCTCGGTATCTGCTTTCACGTCGGCAGCCAGGCGATGACGCCGCACGCCTATGCGCAGGCGATGGAACGCGTCCGCGCGGCGATCGTCGCCGCGTCGGTCACGGTCGACATCGTCGATGTCGGCGGCGGCTTTCCGTCGTCCTA
>Ga0155548_109_pt3 | contig 8797 bp, 8 predicted proteins | sample RifCSPhighO2_12_FD_107205 | JGI IMG/M metagenome (GOLD analysis project Ga0155548, IMG submission 107205) | Sphingopyxis sp. RIFCSPHIGHO2_12_FULL_65_19
TCATAAAGGGTCAGGAGCGCAACCGATACCGCGGTCAGGGCCTCCATTTCGACCCCGGTCTGCCCTGTCGTCTGCGCGACGGCGGTGACGGCTATGCCATCGTCTTCCCAGCTGAAATCGACGCCGACCTTGGTCAAGGCAAGCGAGTGGCAGAGCGGGATGAGGTCGGCGGTGCGCTTGGCGGCCATGATCCCCGCGATCCGTGCGGTCGACAGAACGTCACCCTTGGGAGCGTTGCCGCCACGGATGGCGTCCAGCGCCGCCGCAGACATGGTGATACGCCCGCCCGCAACCGCGCGGCGCTCGGTTGCCGGTTTAGCGCCGACATCGACCATCGACGCTGCCCCGCTTTCGTCGAGGTGCGTCGGGCGGGTCACGCCGCGGTGCCCGTGAGCAGCGCTTTTGTTGCCGCCGTGACGTCATCCTGACGCATCAGGCTTTCGCCGACCAGGAAGGCGCGGACCCCGCTTTTTGCGAGCCTTTCGCAGTCGGCGTGGTCTGTGATGCCGCTTTCGCCAACCAGCAGGGTTCCGGGCGGAACGCGCTTTGCGAGGCGTTCGGTAACGCCGAGATCGGTCTCGAAGGTCCGAAGATCGCGGTTGTTGACACCGATCAGACGCGAACGGAGCCGCGACAGCGCGCGGTCGAGTTCGGCCTCGTCATGCACTTCGACAAGGACGTCCATGCCGCGTTCGATCGACGCGGCTTCGATTTCGCGCATCAGGCCGTCGTCGAGCGCGGCAACGATGATCAGGATCGCGTCGGCGCCGATCGCCCGCGCTTCGGCGACCTGCCACGGATCGACCATGAAGTCCTTGCGGAGAGCGGGGAGCGCGCACGCCGCGCGCGCCGCGACGAGATAATCCTCATGCCCCTGAAAATAAGGCGCGTCGGTCAGGACCGACAGGCAGGCGGCACCGCCCGCGGCATATGCGCGGGCATGGGCGGCGGGGTCGAAATCGGCCCTTATCAATCCCTTGGATGGCGAAGCCTTCTTCACTTCGGCGATCAGGCCGAAACCGCCCACGTCGATCTTCGCCTGCAAGGCAGCGGCAAAGCCGCGCACCGGACCGCCGTCGATCGCGTCCAGGTCCGCGAGCGAGCGCATCGCGCGGCGCGTCGCGACTTCGTCGGCCTTGGTGGCGAGGATCTGGGTGAGCTTGTTCATTTATAGGCGATCCAGCAATTGAGCAGCGCGTTGGCAAGGCCCTTGTCGATCGCTTCGGCGGCGTCCTCCACGCCTTCGATGAGCGTGTCGGCGACGCCGGCGACGACGAGCGCTTCGGCGGCATTGTAGAGCACCGCGTCGCGATAGGCGCCCGGCTCGCCTTCGAGCAAGCGGCGCAGCGCCTGGGCATTATAAGCGGCGTCGCCCCCGCGGATAGCCGTCAGCGCGTGTGTCGGCAGTCCGGCATCGGCGGCGGTGCTGCGCTGCATCCGCACGCCTTCGGGCGTGACCACGGCAACCTCGTTGCCACCCGCGAGCGACAGTTCGTCGAGCCCTTCGTCGCCCGAAATCACGCGCGAATGTTCGGTGCCGAGCCGGTGCAACGCTTCGGCATAGACGGGGACATAAGCGGGGCGTGCGATACCGATCAGCTGGCGCGTGACACGCGCGGGATTGGCAAGCGGTCCCATCAGGTTGAAGATCGTACGGCGACCGATCGCCTTGCGGATCGGCATGATACGCTTCATTGCCGGATGATGATGCGCGGCGAACAGGAAGCATATGCCGAGGTCGGCGAGCTGCGCTTCCGCCATCTGCGACGCGCGGTCGAGGTCGAGACCGAGGACTTCGAGCGTGTCGGCAGCGCCCGATTTGGAAGAAGCAGCGCGATTTCCGTGCTTTGCAACCGGAACCTCGCACGCGGCAATGACGATGGCGACCGCGGTCGATACGTTGAGGGTATGATGGCCGTCGCCGCCGGTGCCGCACACGTCGATCGCGCCCGCGGGCGCGATGATCGGGATCAGCCGATCGCGCATCGCCTGCGCCGCGGCAGCGATTTCGACCATCGTTTCGCCGCGATGGGAGAGGGCGATCAGAAATTCGGTGACCTGCTCGTCGGTCGCGCCGCCGTCGAGCATCGTCGCGAACGCGGCGGCGGCCTCGTCATGGTCGAGCAGCGCCGAGGGATCGGGGAAGGGGCCAAAGCGGCTCATGCCGCTTGCCGTCCGCGAACCGGCAGCCCAGCGATCTTCAGAAAATTGGCAAGCATTGCATGGCCGTGTTCGGTCGCGATGCTTTCAGGGTGGAACTGGACACCGTGGATGGGCAATTCGGCATGGCGAAAGCCCATGACCGCGCCATCGTCGCTGGTCGCGTTGATGACGAGTTCGGCGGGAATGTCGACGACCTCGAGACTGTGATAGCGCGTCGCCTGGAAAGGCGACGGCAGACCTTCGTAAAGGCCGCTGTTGTCGTGACAGACAGGCGAGGTCTTGCCGTGCATCAAATGGCCGCGCTGGACGGTGCCACCGAAATGCTGGCCGATCGCCTGATGGCCGAGGCACACGCCGAGCAGCGGGCGCTGGGCGGCGGCGCAGGCGGCGACAAGATCGAGGCTGATGCCAGCCTCGTTCGGCGTGCAGGGACCCGGCGATATCAGGATCGCATCGGCGCCGGTGCCAAGGGCGTCCGCGGCGGTCAGCGCGTCGTTGCGCTCGACGCGAACATCGACCCCCAACTCGATCAGATAGTGAACGAGGTTGAAGGTAAAGCTGTCATAATTGTCGATGACGAGGATCATGGTCGGCGCACTAACGGTTTTGCGGAAGTGGGGAAAGGGATAGAAGCTTTTTGAGCGCCAATCCTGCCTTTGTCGTTTCCGCGGGATCAGGATGGACGGGAAATGGGCTACTCCGCCATCAGCTTCGCCAGGTCGTCCTTCCAGAACTTCGCCCAGGTGTGGGTGCTGTGGCCCTTGGTTTCGGGGCTTGCCGGGATCAAGATGAATTTCGTTGTATTCAGCCGCGCCGCTGCTTTTTCGGTGATGCCATAGGCGGGCGGATTGATGAAATCGTCGGCCGAATTGATCCAGAGCACCGGCACCTGTATCTTTTCTAGGTTCGGCCATGGATTATAGTTTCGCGAGCTATCCAATTGATAAATGACGTTATTTGCGTCATTGCGGCCATAGGTGCGTGCAAAAGCTTCGTCCTTATAGGCTTCGGAGGCGGCGCGCGTCGGATATTGGGCTTGCAGGGCATAAGGGTTGGCGCCTGCGATCATCGTCAGCGACGCCGCGGTGCGCAGCCCCGCCGCGGGCGGCTGCCGGTAATTGCCTCCGTCCCAAGCCGGATCAGCCTTGATCGCGTCGATCGTCAGCGTGCGCCACATGCGGTTCTGGCCCGCGATTTCGACGGGCAGGCAGGCGAAGGGGGCAAGTTTTTCAGCGAAACCGGGCCGCGTGGTGCCCCATACGAACGCGTGCATACAGCCCATCGACGTGCCAAGGATGAGCTTGAGTTTTTTGACCCCTAGCGTTTCGGCAAGCATCCGATGCTGCGCGCTGACCATGTCGTCATAGTCATATTTGGGGAAGGCCATGCGCATGCCATCGCTGGGCTTCGACGAGCCGCCATGCCCGATATTGTCGGGCAGGATGACATAATATTTGCTGGCGTCGAGCGGCTGGCCGGGGCCGAACAGTTCGCCCGCAAACTGTGGCTGAAAGAACTGCTTGCCGGTGCCGCCGGTGCCGTGGAGGATCATCACCGCATTGGCGATCTCACCGCTTGCGTCGCGCCGGGGGGTGCCGAGCGTCGTGTAGTGAATTTTGAGTTCGGGCAGTTTTTCGCCAGTTGCGAACGCAAAATCCTTGAGGATCGCATCACCTTCAACGGCGTTGGTTGGTTGGGCGTGAGCGGGCGTGACGCTGGCAAGCAGCAGGGCGAGCGGGGCGAAAATCTTGTGCATGGCCGGACGCTAACGTGCCGCCGGGCAAGGTCAAGCTATTGCCCGTATCCCGGCGTTCCGGCCAGCCTTACCGCTTCGCGGGCGGCGGCGAACAGCGCGCCCGCCTTGGCCTCGCACTCCCGCTGTTCATAGGCGGGGTCGCTGTCCGCGACGATTCCCGCGCCTGCCTGGACATGCATTTCGCCATCCTTGACGATCGCGGTGCGGAGCACGATGCAACTGTCCATGTTGCCGTCGGGGGCGAAATAGCCGACGCCGCCGGCATAAGGCCCGCGCGCATCGGATTCGAGCTCGGCGATGATCTGGCAGGCGCGGACCTTGGGTGCGCCGCTGACGGTGCCCGCCGGAAAGCCGGCGAACAGCGCGTCGATCGCGTCCTTGCCGGGCGCGATGCGGCCGATGACGTTCGACACGATGTGCATCACATGGCTGTAAAATTCGACGGTATAGCTGTCGGTCACCGTCACGCTGCCGCCAACCGCCGCACGGCCGACGTCGTTGCGGCCAAGGTCGAGCAGCATCAGATGTTCGGCGCGTTCCTTGGGATCGGCGAGCAGGCTTTCACGGTTTTGCGCATCCTCGGCGCTTGTCCTGCCGCGCGGTCGGGTGCCGGCAATCGGGCGAATGGTGATTTCACCGTCGCGGACGCGAACGAGGATTTCGGGCGACGAGCCGATCAGCGCGAAGCCCGGCAGGTCGAGGAAATAGAGGAAGGGCGACGGATTGATGCGGCGGAGCGCGCGATAAAGGTCGAAGGGGGGCAGGTCGAACGGCGTCGAGAAACGCTGCGACAGCACAACCTGAAAAATGTCGCCCGCGGTAATATAATCCTTAGCCGCGGCGACCATCGTGGCAAATTTTTCGGGCGACGTCGCGGGGATCGCGGCAATGTCGGTGGGCAAGGCGTCGGTCGCGGCGCGATCGGCGTGCGCGCTGGCACTCGACAGCCGCGCGGAGATGGTTTCGAGCCGGTCCTCGGCTGCCTCGATCATCCGGTCGATCGCACCGTTCGCGTCGGGCCAGATCGGCGCGATCAGGAACAGTTCGTCGGCGAGCCGGTCGAACACGAGGATCGTCGTTGGACGCACAAACACCATGTCGGGCAGGCCGAGCCCTGTGCCCGGCGCGCGCGGAATGCGTTCGACGAGGCCGATCGTTTCATAGGCGAAAAAACCGACGAGCGTCGTCAGCGCCTTTGGCAGTCCGTCGGGCACCGCAAATCGGCACTCGGCGACCAAATCGCGGAGAGCCTGTAATGCACCGTTTTCGAGCGGCTGGAAGGCGTCGCGGTCGCGGCGCCAGTCGCGGTTGATGCGCGCGGCATCGCCGCGAACCTCGAAAAGCAGATCGGGATCGAGCCCGATCATGCTGTATCGACCCCGTGTTTCGCCGCTTTCGACCGATTCCAGCACCCAGTCGCCGCGGCCCGCTTCGATCAGCTTGAGCGCCGCCGATACCGGGGTTTCGACGTCGGCGATCAGCCGCTGCCAAACGACCGCGCCGCGGCCCTGCGCCAGCGCCTCGAGCGCGGCGGCTCTGCCCTCCAGCGCCATCCTGGGCCTATTCGACGACCGGCGCGTTGCCGGTCAGCTCGGCGCGCAGCTGGTCGACGAGTGTTTTGTTGATCGTAACGCCGGCGCGGCGCTTTGCTTCGGCGGCGAGCTGTTCGATCAGTTCGTTGCCGAAGGCCGGTGCGAGCGGTTGGGCGATGGCGGCAACGCGCTGCGGCTCGATCGACTTCGGATCGGGCCGCTGAACCTCGTTCAACGCGATAACCATCCAGCCGCGATTGCCAGGGATTTCGAGCGTCTTGACGCTGTCCTTCGCCATCGAGAACAACAACGCGAGTTCGGGCGGAACGGGTTTGCCGCCGGCGCCGAGTTCGGCGCGGCGCCCACCAATCGCCTGGACGCTGCCGATATTGGGACCGGCCGCGGCAACCGCTTCGCTGAGGTTCTTGCCGCCCTCGACTGCCTTCACGATCGCACGGGCCTTGTCGCGTGCGACCTTCTGCCCTTCGGCAAAGCGCCATTCCGCCAGGAGGGCAGGGCGAATCTGCGCGAAGGGGGGCGGAGCAGCAGCGACGATGGATTTTACCGCATAGACGGCGAACTTTTCATTCTCGACCAGCGTGGCGATATGGCTTTCGCCTTCGCCCGCCGCCTGGAACGCCTGGGCGACGAGCGGTGCCAGTTCGGGTGCAAGCGCATAGTCGGGCTGCGCCGGGACGCGGCCGCTGGGTAACAGCGCGGGGGTCTCGACCAGCTGCAACTTTCGGTCCGCGGCGATTTCGTCGATCGACGCGCCGCCGTTCACGGCATCCTGAAGCTTGTTGTAATAATCGACGATCGCCTCGTTCGCCTTGTTCTTTGCCAGCTCGGTGCGAATTTCCGCGCTGGCTTCGGCAAGGCTGCGCGCGGGGCGGGCCGTGACATTTTCGACTCGCGCGACCGTCCAGCCGAGCCCCGTTTGCGTGGGGCCGACCAGGTCGCCCTGTTTCGCGGCAAAGGCAGCTTTGGCGGCGGCCGCGCTGGCCGTCGCGGCAAAGGCCGACTGGGTGAGGTCGCCGGTGGTCGACGCCGACAGGCCGGCGGCCTGCGCGGCGGCGGCGAGCGAGGTGCCCCCGCGAACCTTGGCGGCCAGAGCGGACGCTGCGGCTTGATCGGGCACGATCACCTGCGCAAAACGACGCGTTTCGCTCGCGGCATATTGCGTTGCATTGTCCTTGTAGACCTTGGCGATCTCGGCGTCGGTAACCGCAGGCACGGGCACCGCGCTCCGATCGAACACCGCATATTGGATCGCCCGTCGTTCGGGGACGGTAAATTTGGACCTGTTCTGCGACAGGAAGTTTTGCAGTGCCGCATCGCCGGGATCGGCGGTCGGCGCAAAGGGGCTCGCGGGGATGAAGGTTGCCTGCCCGCGCCGCTGTTCCATCAGCAGCGCAGCGTAAGGCTGGGCCATGCCCGGCGCGATGCGCGGCATCGTCGCGATCGGCGCCGCGAGCTGTTCGATCAGCAGCTGTTGACGCAGGTCGCGGCGAAGCTGGCTTTCGGTCAGGCCGTTCTGGCGAAGGAAATTCTCGAAAACCTGCTGGTCGAACCTGCCCGACACACCGGCAAAGGCGGGCAGGTCGGCAATGCGCCCGTCGATCAACCGCTTGCTCACGCCGAAGCCCAGCTCGGTCGCATATTGGTCGAAGGCGAGACCTTCGACAAGCTGGTCGAGCACCTGGTCGAGACCGCCCGATTCGACGAAGGCCGCCATCGTCATTCCGGGCTGTTGCTGCCGCGCCTGGTCATAGGCCTGACGAACACGGTCGCGCAGTTCGCCAACGCCGATCTCTTCGCCGCCTACCTTGGCGACATTCGCCCCGCCAAGCCCGCCAAAGGTCGAATTGCCAGTGACATCGCCAAGGGCAAAGGCGACGCCGACAAGCGCGACGAAGGCGAGCGCGAGAAACTTGCCGATCGTCGAAGAGAACATGGCGCGGATAGCGGTAATCATGAAAGGGGCATTCTTTCCGGCAGGGCGCAGTTCATGCGCGGTTGCGCGCTGCTTTAGGCGGGAGGCCGTGCGGCATCAAGGCTGGAAAGGGGCTTTTCATGCCCGCGCGACGCGGCTTGCCTATCCGCCCCGCGCACCGCTAGGGCATCGGAATTGTTGAAATGGCGGGAGGGATGCGATGATGGCACGGCGCAAATATGTGGTCGGCAACTGGAAAATGAACGGCCTGTCGGATGCGCTCGGCGAAGCGCAGGCCATATTTTCCGCGGCGGGCGCCCATGCCGCGGTCGATGTCGCCATCTGTCCGCCGTTCACCCTGATCGGCGCGATGGTCGCTGCGGCGCCGGGCGCGGCGATCGGCGGCCAGGATTGCCACGCCGCCGCGGCGGGCGCCTTTACCGGGTCGGTGGCCGCGCCGATGCTCGCCGATATCGGCGCGAGCGTGGTGATCGTCGGGCACAGCGAACGACGCGAAGGTTTTGGCGAAAGCGACGCCGATGTGCGGGCGAAGGCCGAAGCGGGGCTTGCAGCCGGTCTGTCGGTGATCCTGTGCGTGGGGGAGCCGCGCGAAGTGCGCGAGTCGGGCGGTGCCATCGACCATGTGCTGGCGCAGGTTGCCGGATCGGTGCCGGACAGCTTCGACGCGCAGCGGCTTGCCATCGCCTATGAACCGATCTGGGCGATCGGCACCGGCCTTGTGCCGACCGTGGGCGACGTTGCGGCGATGCACGGAGCGATCCGCGGCGCGCTGTCGGGGCGTTTCGGCGATGCGGCGGCGAATATGCGCATTCTCTACGGTGGCTCGGTCAATGGTGACAATGCCGCCGAACTGCTCGATGCGGGTGACGTCGACGGCGCGCTGGTCGGCGGCGCGAGCCTGACTTCGGCGAAGTTCGTGCCGATCATCGCGGCCGCCGCCGCACTGGGGTGACACATATGTATGGGTTGAAGCGCGGCGCCTTCGTCTCTATGTGCGCCGCGAGCGCGGTCTGTGTGAGGCCGCGCAAGTTCGGGAAAATATGATGTCCAGCCTTTTCACCTTCCTGCTTGTCGTCCAGGCGCTTGTTGCTGCGACGATGATCGGCGTCATCCTGATGCAGAAGTCGGAAGGCGGCGGCCTGGGTGTCGGCGGCAGCCCCGCGGGCCTGCTTTCGGCGCGCGGTGCGGCGGATTTCATGACCCGGGCCACGACGGTGCTTGCCACCGCGTTTGTCGCCTTGTCGATCATCCTCGCCGCGATGGCGTCGGTGGGTCGGAGCGGTTCGACGATCGACACGTCGCTGTCGAAATCGGCGCAGCCGAGCGGCGCGGCCCCGGCCTCATCGCTGACCGGCGCGGCCCAGCCTGCACCCGCTGGTGCGGCGGCGCCCG
>Ga0155548_139_pt1 | contig 8790 bp, 10 predicted proteins | sample RifCSPhighO2_12_FD_107205 | JGI IMG/M metagenome (GOLD analysis project Ga0155548, IMG submission 107205) | Sphingopyxis sp. RIFCSPHIGHO2_12_FULL_65_19
CATCGGGTTCGCCTTGCGCCACACGATGTCGTTGAGAATCCAATAGCCATTGTCCTGGAGCGCGGTGCCGACGCGGAAGATATTGTGATAGCTGCCGATCACCCAGATGCTGCCGTTCGGTTTCAGGATACGCTTGGCTTCCTTGAGCCAGGCCTGGGTAAAGCGATCATAGGTCGCGAGGCTGTCGAACTTGTCCCAGTCATCGTCGACCGCATCGACCTGGCTGCCGTCGGGGCGCAACAGATCGCCGCCGAGTTGGAGATTATAGGGCGGATCGGCGAAGATCATGTCGACCGACGACGCGGGCAGGCTGCGCATCATCTCGACGCAATCGCCCTGCAATATGCTGTCGAGCGGCAGGTCCGCGGGGTCGACCTTGGGCGTCCGCTGCTTCGTCGCCGGCGCCTTGACCCGTTCCATCACACCCATGCTTCACCCCGTTCCTTGCTCGTAAGAAGGCCCTGATGAGTCCGGCGGCACCCGCCGTCAAGCGCCGGACTCTAGGGATTCCGGCTCTCTAAATGGTTAACGGGATGAGAACGAAAGGAGTCTGACACACCATATGGAGTCGCGGGCGACTCGCGGACTCAACCACTGGTGGTGTGGCGATGAGGACTCACCGGCGAAAAAAATTTCGCCGCGGACGATTACAGCCCCGGATCGACCCCGGTCAGCGCGACCGACCGTTCCCACAGCTCGCGCGCCAGTTTCGGATCGCGCGCCGCGCGGCTCGCGCGGGCGGGGCCGGACCGCCCCGACACTTCGCCCAGCCCCTGCGGCCCCAGATAATCGCCGCCCTGCACATGCGCGCCCGTTGCGGCCTGCAAGGTCGGCCACGCTCCCTGCGCCGCGCTGTTGAAAAAAGGCGCGGCGAGCGGCGTCATGTAGCGCAAGGGCAGCGGCAAATGCCGCTGCAATTCGGTCGTCGCGACGCCGGGATGGCAACCGATCGCCTGCGTCGCCCGTCCCGCGGCACCCAGCCGCCGGTCGAGTTCAAACATGTAAAGCAGGTTCGCGAGCTTGCTCATCTGGTAACGCGCCCAATTATGATAGCTGCGCGACGCCGCCAGGTCGCTGTAATCCATTTCCCCGTTCCGGTGCGCAATGCTGCCCGTAACCACGATGCGGTCGTCGACGTGGCGATGCACCAGCCCGGTGAAGGCGAAGGTGCCGAGGTGGTTGACCCCGAATTGCAGCTCGTGGCCCTGCTTCGTCAGCATCCTGGGCGGGATCATCACACCTGCGTTATTGACCAGCACATCGATCCGCGGCCCCGCCAGCACCATGTTCGCGGCGTCGCGGACCTGGTCGAGGTCGGCGAGGTCGAGCGGCTGGAACGACAATTTGGCGTCGGACACATCGGTGCGGATGCGGTCGATCGCCGCTTCGGCTTTCGCGGCATCGCGGCAGGCCAGGATCACATGAGCACCGCGCGCCGCCAGCACTTTCGACACCTCGAAGCCGAGCCCGGCGTTGGCACCCGTGACAAGGAAGGTGCGGCCGGTCTGGGCCGACACATCGTCGGCCGTAAATCCCTTGCTCATCGCCTTCCCCCTTTTTTGCTGTCGGGCTTCAGACCAGCTGCATTTGTGCGACCGGGGCAAAACTGGTCCGATGAAGCGGCGTGGGCCCATGTCGGCGCAGCGCCGCAAGATGCTGCGCCGTACCATATCCCATGTTGGTTTCCCAGCCAAAGCCCGGAAAGTCGCGCGCCGCTGCCGCCATGAAGCGGTCGCGATGCTCCTTCGCGATGATGCTCGCCGCCGAAATACACGGATGCAGCGCGTCGCCGCCGACGATCGCGCGGGCGGTGTACCGCCATCGGGGAAGCCGGTTGCCGTCGACCAGCACCTCGGCTGGTTCGACGCCAAGCGCCTCGACCGCGCGCGTCATCGCAAGAAAGGTTGCTTGCAATATGTTGAGGCGGTCGATCTCGGCGACGCTCGCCTCACCGACGCCCCAGCGGCAGCGTGTCTTGATCTGCTTTTCGAGTTCGGCGCGGCGTTTTGCGGACAATTTCTTGCTATCGTCGAGCCCCGCGATCCCGCCCTCGCACAGCAGCACCGCCGCCGCGACGACCGGCCCCGCGAGCGGCCCGCGACCGGCTTCGTCTACGCCGACGATCATGTGCGTCGCACCAGAATGAACCTTAATCTCCGTTCGTATCGAGCGAAGTCGAGATGCGAACAGGTTGAGCGGACAGGCTGAAAAATCATATCCGCCACGGCGGATATCTCCGATACTCGGCCGCCTGATACAGGCACAGGCGATTGCCCGCGGGATCGGCCAGACGCGCCTCGCGCCAGCCCCATTCCTCGTCCTTCGGCATCTGGTCGAACCGCACCCCGCGCCGCGCCAGATAGGCAACCCACGCGTCGAGCGCGCCGCTTTCGAGGTAGGCCGTCGCCCCGCCCGCCTCGCCATCGCCGACATGGATCGACAGCGTAACACCATTCGCGGCCTCGAACCGCGCGTAACCATTATCCGGGCTATCGACGATCTGCGTCAGCCCCATCTGCTTGTAGAAAGCGACCGAAACCCCATAGTCGTTCGCGGGCAAGGTCAACTGGTTGAGCGCGGGGCCGGTGAACAGCCCGTCGTTGCGCACGAACTGCTGCCCCATCGGGCCATGCCCCTGCCCCAGCCCCGGCGCGTCGAGCAGCGCCAGCCGCACGAAATCGCGCGCGCGCGCAATTGCGGGTTCCAGCGGCATTCCCTGCGCCAGCCCGGTCGCAATCGCGCTGGCGAGCGTGCAGCCGGTGCCGTGGCTGTGGGGGGTGTCGATGCGCGGCGCCTCCCACCGCGCGACCTCGCCCTCGCCGGTTTCGAGCAGGCGGTCGATCACCGTCTCGCCCTCGGCATGTCCGCCCTTCACCAACAGCGAACAGCCATGCGCCAGCACCGCGTCCTCACCGCCGAGCGCCGCGAGTTCGGGCAGGTTCGGCGTCGCGACCATCGCGCGGTCCAGCAAGGCGCGGAACGCGTCGATCGTCGCCGCGTCGGCCAGCACCGATCCGCTGCTCGCGATCATCACCGGATCGAACACCAGCGCCGCCTGCGCCAGGTCGGGCTGCGACAATCGCCCCGCCACCGCAGCAGCGGTTTCGGCGCTGCCGATCATCCCGATCTTGACAGCGTCAACACCGATGTCGGTCGCGACGCTGTCGATCTGTGCCAGCACCATGTCGGTCGGCACCGGATGGACGCCCTGCACACCCAGCGTGTTCTGCGCCGTGATGGCGGTGATCGCGGTCATCGCATGGCCGCCCAGCATCGTCACCGCCTTGATGTCGGCCTGGATGCCGGCGCCGCCGCCGCTATCCGACCCGGCGATGATCAGGACGCGCGCGGTCACCCCTTATGCTTTCGCTCCGTCGAGGCGGGGTATTTCGCAAGGATCGCGCCCTCGCGAAGCGGCCGATCGAGCAGGTCGCCGCCGCAATTGGGGCAAAGTTCGTCGAGCTTGTCGGCGCAGTTCGCGCAAAAGGTGCACTCCATCGAACAGATGAAGGCGCCATGGATATCGGCGGGCAGGTTGCGGCCGCACTTTTCGCAATCGGGTCGCATTTCAAGCATGGTAAATCTCTTTCACTTTTCAAAAATCGGATGGTTATGCGGCAGCGGCGCGCACGGCGTCGCAGATCATGTCGACGACCTGCTCGACCTGTCCGGCGTCGTCGCCCTCGGCCATCACGCGGATCAGCGGTTCGGTGCCCGATGGACGGATCACCAGGCGGCCGCGGCCGTTCAGCGCCGCCTCACCCTCCGCAATCGCGGCGATAACATGTTTGTCGTCGAGCGGCTTGCCGCCCGCGAAACGGACATTCTTCAACAGCTGGGGCACCGGGTCGAACTGGTGCAACAATTCGCTCGCGGGTTTCCCCGCCGCGACCAGCTCGGCGAGCACCTGCAACGCCGCCAACGTGCCGTCGCCGGTCGTGGCATGGTCCGACAGGATCATATGCCCCGACTGCTCGCCGCCGACGTTGAAACCGCCCTCGCGCATTCGTTCGAGGACATAGCGGTCGCCGACCTTCGTGCGTTCGAGCCGCAGTCCTTCGCCTTCGAGGAAGCGTTCGAGGCCGAGGTTCGACATCACCGTCGCGACCACACCGCCGCCTTTCAGACGCCCCTGCCGCGCCCAGCTGGCGCCGATCAGCCCCATGATCTGGTCGCCGTCGATGATCGCGCCCTTTTCATCGACGACGATCAGCCGGTCGGCATCGCCGTCGAGCGCGATGCCGATATCGGCGCCGCTCGCGACCACGGTTTCCTGTAAAAGCGCGGGCGCGGTCGATCCGCATTTGTCGTTGATGTTGATCCCGTTCGGCGTGACCCCGATCGCAACGACATCGGCGCCGAGTTCCCAGAACACCGTCGGGGCGCTGTTATACGCGGCGCCATTGGCGCAATCGAGCACGATGCGCAGCCCGTCGAGCCGCACCGATTCGGGCAGGCTTTGCTTCACCGCGTGGATGTAGCGGCCGCGCGCGTCGTCGATCCGCTTGGCGCGGCCGATATGCGCGGCGTCGGCAAGCTTCGGCTCGACGGTCAGCAGATGTTCGATCTGCGCCTCGTCCTCGTCGGACAATTTATACCCGTCGGGGCCGAATAATTTGATCCCATTGTCGTGGAAAGGATTGTGGCTGGCCGACAGCATGACCCCCAGGTCGGCGCGCATCGACCGCGTCAGCATTGCAATCGCGGGGGTCGGCATCGGGCCGACCTGCACCACATCCATGCCGACGCTGGTGAAACCCGCGACCAGCGCATTTTCGAGCATATAGCCCGACAGGCGCGTGTCCTTGCCGATCACGACGCGATGCTTGTGATCGCCGCGCAGGAAATGCGCGCCCGCCGCCATGCCGACGCGCATCGCGACTTCCGCCGTCATCGGAACCTGGTTGGTCAGGCCGCGAATCCCGTCGGTTCCGAAAAACTTGCGCATGATACCTCTGCTACTCGAGCCGATCGCCGGCAAATGCCGGCCCCGGCGTCCACGGGATGGCCCCCAAAGAGGATTTCGCGGCCCAAAAACCGGTTCCCGTTTCTTCCGGGAGGTGCTCTAAGTCACCCTCTTTTGCTTGGCAAGCAGGCCAGAATAAACGCCGGGAGAATCCGTCTTGAAATCCGCTTGGTTTATCCTTTCGGCGCTGATCGCCGGTATGCTTCTGGGGATCGGGGTCGAAATGGCGTCGCCCGCCGCGGGCACGGCGTCGCTTCCCTATATCGAACCGATCGGGCTGCTCTGGCTCAACGCCTTGAAAATGACGATTGTTCCGCTCGTCGTCGCGCTGCTCATCACCGGCATTACCGCGACCGCCGACGCCGCGCGCGCCGGGAAGCTCGCCTTTCGCGCCGTGATGATCTTCCTGGGCGCGATCACGCTGTCGGGGCTGATGTCGCTGCTGATGACCCCGTTACTGCTGCGCGTCTTTCCCTTGTCGGCGGGCGCCGCAGACGCGCTGCGCCACGGCCTTGGCGGCACGACCGAGGCGGCACCATCGCCGACCTTCGGTGATTTCCTGCTGTCGCTGGTCCCCACCAACCCCATCGCCGCCGCGGCGGAAACGGCGATCCTGCCGCTGATCGTCTTTACGACCATCTTTGCCTTCGCGATCACCAGGCTCGAACCCGTCCAGCGCGCCACGCTGTCGGGGCTGTTCAAGGCGCTGGGCGATGCGATGCTGATCGTCATCGGATGGGTGCTCGCGCTCGCGCCGATCGGCGTCTTTGCGCTCGGCTATGCCCTCGCGGTCAAGGCCGGGGTCGCGGCGTTCGGCGGGCTCGTCCATTATGTGCTGATCCTGTCGGGTATCGGCGTCAGCTGCATCCTCCTCGGCTTGGCTCTGGCCTGGCTTGTCGTTGGCATATCGGTGCCGCGCTTTGTCCGCGCGATGGTGCCGACGCTGGCGGTCGCGGTCAGCACGCAAAGCTCGCTTGCCAGCCTGCCCGCAATGCTGAAATCCTCGGAGGAACTGGGCGTCGATCCCAAGAAAGCCGACGTCGTGCTGCCGCTCGCGGTCGCCCTGTTCCGCTTCACCAGCCCGGCGATGAACCTGGCCGTTGTCGTCTATGTCGCCTGGCTGTTCGGCATCGAGCTGACGCCGTGGGAAATGGCCGTCGGGCTGGCCGTCGCGATCGCGGCCGCGCTGTCCTCGGTCAGCCTGCCCGGATCGATCAGTTTCGTCACCTCGATCGCCCCGATCGCGGTGTCGATGGGCGTGCCCGTCGCGCCGCTCGGCCTGCTCGTCGCGGTCGAAACTTTCCCCGACATTTTCCGCACCCTCGGCAATGTCATCGGCGACGTCGCGGCAACCAAATATGCCGCCGACGGGGTCGAGACGAAAACAGCAGGAGAAGCCCCGTGAAGTATCGCAAACTCGGCCACGGCCTCGAAGTATCCGCGATCGGCATCGGCTGTATGCCGATGATCAAGGGCGGCAATATCCTCTATGGCGAAGCCGCGGACCTCGACGAATCGACACGCACCATCCACCGCGCGATCGACATGGGCGTCACCTTTTTCGACACCGCGCAAATCTATGGCCCGTTCAGCAATGAAGAGCTGCTCGGCGACGCGATCCGGGGCAAGCGCGACGGGCTCGTCATCGCGACCAAGTTCGGGTTCAAGTTCGACGGCAAGCAGATTGTCGGCGTCGATGGGTCGCCGGCCAACGCGCGCGCCGCATGCGAAGGTTCCCTCCAGCGGCTCGGCGTCGACACGATCGACCTGTTCTACCAGCACCGCGTCGACCCGTCGGTGCCGATCGAGGAGACCGTCGGCGGAATGATGGAGCTGGTGAACGAAGGCAAGGTGCGCCACATCGCGCTGTCCGAAGCCGGCCCCGAGACGATCCGCCGCGCCGCGAAAGCCGCGCCGATCACCGCGCTGCAAAGCGAATATTCGATCTGGGAACGCGACATCGAGGACGAGATCCTTGGCGTCTGCCGCGACAACGGCATCGGCTTCGTCCCCTATTCGCCGCTCGGCCGCGGGTTCCTCGCGGGCGCGGTGCGCAGCCGCGATGAACTGCCCGAACATGACTGGCGCCGCAACGATCCGCGCTATTCGGACGAGAATCTGCCCGCCAACCTCGCGATCGTCGACGCGATCGGTGCGGTCGCCGACCGGCATGGCGTGTCCAAGGCGCAGGTCGCGCTGGCCTGGCTGCTTGCGCAGGGCGACGACATCGTCCCCATCCCCGGCACCAAGCGGCGCGTCACGATGGAGGACAGCGTCGGCGCGGCCGAGGTCATGCTGACCGCTGAAGACCTGGCCGCGATCGAGGCCGCCGCGCCAAAGGGCGGCACAAGCGGTCCGCGCTACGGCGAAATGGGGATGCGGATGGTGCGGCTTTAGTTGCCGACCGGAATCGACCGATTGTGGACCTATCCATCCTCGTCACCCCGGACTTGATCCGGGGTCCACGACTTCAGCGCCGCAGTGGATCCCGGATCAAGTCCGGGATGACGAAGGTCTGAAAACGACCAATTGCAGTCGTTAACAATTGCGGACGTAATATGGAGAATGAGGCGGAGGAATCGAATCTATGCAATTGGAACGACGTCAGGCGCTTGCACTGGCTGCTGCGATAGCGCTAGCGGGAACGCACGAAGACGCTTTTGCGTGCACCCGGACCCCGCCTCCCGCATTCAAACCCACCAAACTAGAGCAGAAGCGTATGCTCGCGCAGTTGCAACTCCTTCGCCGTTATTGGAATGATGGAACACCCGAGCAATTCATCGAGCAGCATTGCGTGGAGCGTGCTCGACTAAATTACATTCTCGATAACAAAGGCGGAAACTGGGCTGATGCTGCGGCAGCAATTCGAGTTTTTCATGGCCGATTTCCGAGGATCGCGTCGGACTTCTCGAACATAATGTTCGATCCGCAGCTTCCATTCCTCTACGCATTCGCCGAATTTGAAAAGGCTCCCAGATCCCTCTCGGATAACGAAGAAATTACTCTTTGCGATCGGGGTTTGCTCCCCTCGTTTGTAGTTCAAATGCGGTTCGTTGAAACATACTATCCGAAAGCCGGTCGTTTGCCTCTCGATAAAGCTATCGTGGCGGCACTCAGCTTCCGGGAACATGGCGCGTTGGCAAACTGGTTCGGCCAAAACGCTTAGCGGCTTCAAATTGACGGCGGCTTTCCACCCCTAATCAGACCCTCTGAGCCCCAGCGTCAGCCCTTCGCATCCAGCCGCGCGCACAGCGCGTCGACCTTTTCGGCCAGCTCGGCGATCCGCATCTGATCGAGCTTTTCGTGCAAGCGCATGATTTCCAGCTCGGCGCGCAGGTTGATTTCATAATCGACGCTGGCAGTCAGCCGGTCTTTCGCGGCCTGCCGGTTCTGGCTCATCATGATGATCGGCGCCTGCACCGCGGCGAGCGTCGACAGCATCAGGTTGAGGAAGATGAAGGGATAGGGATCGAACGCCAGCCCAAAACGCTGGAGCACTTCCGAATTGAGCAGCATCCAGCCGAACAGGATCAGCGCAAAGGCGATGATGAAGCCCCATGAGCCGCCGACCGCAGCAACCCTGTCGGCGAGCCGGTCGCCGCGGCTCGCCTGCGCATCCTCGATATCGGCGGCATCGCGGCTGCTCGGCGCGCGCTGCGCGATCGACTCGACCACCCGCGATTCCTCGACATCGAGTTCGTCGAAGGCGCGGCCCAGCAGGCGCAGCGACAAATCGTTGAGGTGCGTGCTCGCGTTCATTCCGATCCTATCCGACCCAGCGCCAGATTCCCGCGACCATATAGCCGAGCGCGCCATGCGCCCAG